>Ga0114997_10002822_pt1 | contig 13890 bp, 13 predicted proteins | sample ArcticOcean_MG_C_2_FD_87045 | JGI IMG/M metagenome (GOLD analysis project Ga0114997, IMG submission 87045) | Marine microbial communities from western Arctic Ocean - ArcticOcean_MG_CB4_136 | ecosystem: Environmental > Aquatic > Marine > Oceanic | place: Arctic Ocean: Canada Basin | collected... | reverse complement strand
AATTTAAAGTATCTAATTCATCTTCTATTAATATGTTTCCATTGCCATCAATATTTAAGTGTTTTTTATCATAATTAATTAAAATTTTATGATTTGTTAATTTTATCGACTCATTAAAACTTGGTAAATAATCTTTAATTTTAGATAGATCACTTTTATATTCCAAATTTTTTAAATCTATTGTTGATTTTAAACTAAAATCACTAATCTTAAATTTTTTAGTAAACTTAAAAAAAAAGTCATTATTTGAGCTAAATTTAATATTTTTTATTCCTATATTTTTAAAACTATCTTTAAATAGATTGTTTAATAAATTTATATTAAAATTTTTTTCATTACTTAAAATTTTTCCACTAAATAAAAATAAATCTTTTTTTTCTTTAATTAATATTGATGGTGATGATAATTCTATTTTATTAAATTCTGTATTTATTTGTTCCAAAAGAAATTGATTTTTTTTAATATTAAAGAGTAAGTTTAAGTTTTTAATATTATATTGTTTTAAAATACTTAATTTTCCATTTTTAATAAAACCCTTAATTTCATAATCATCTTTAATTTTTCCGTTACTATCAAAATTTAGACTAATATCTCCTACTAAAAAACCATCATTAATAATTTTATCCAATATAAATAACTCAGTTGAATTTTTAAAAGATCGGGCTAATGAAACAATATGATTAAGTTTAATTTTTTTTGTTGATATTAGTAAATCATCTATTAAAAATTTTTTTTTAATAAAAGATTTTAAAGATATATTAGTTTTTATATATTCAAACTCCAATTCATTGCCATTATAAAATATATTAGGTTCTAATGTTTTAATATTAATTGATAAATTAATTGGATTTAATAAATATTTTATACTTTTTAATTCTAAATTAATTTTTTTATCAACTTTTTTAATTTCATCTTTAATCTTATTGTTAAATTTATCAGTATTAAATCCAAATAAACTTAAATAAAAAATTGCAAGTGATGTTACTATAATGAAAAATAATAAAATTTTAATTAATTTTTTTGTCATTTAATTTTATACAAGGAGCTTTCTAAAAAATCATCTATTTCACCATCCAAAACTTTATCTGGATTTGGATTTTCATAACTTGTTCTATTATCTTTAACTAGCCTATAGGGATGAAGTACATAAGATCTTATTTGATGCCCCCAACCTATTTCTGTTTTTGAAGATTCTATATTTTGATTTTTTTGTTCTCTTTTTTTAATTTCAAAATCATACAATCTAGCCTTAAGCATATTTATACATGTTTCTTTATTTTTGTGCTGTGATCTTTCATTTTGACATTGTACAACAATTTTAGTTGGTAGATGGGTTATTCTTACTGCACTATCCGTTGTATTAACATGCTGTCCTCCTGCACCACTCGATCTATAAGTATCAATTCTTAGATCTTTATCTATGATTTCTATATTAATATTTTCATCTACAACGGGATAAACCCAAACACTTGCAAAACTTGTATGTCTTCTAGCACCAGAATCAAATGGAGAAATGCGCACCAATCTATGAATGCCAGACTCTGATTTTAAAAAACCATAAATGTAGTTACCTTCTATTTTAATTATTGAAGATTTAATTCCAGCTTCATCGCCTTTATGTTCACTTATTATCTGGGTTTTAAAATCTTTATTTATTGCCCATTTCATATACATTTTTCTTAACATTTCTGCCCAATCTTGGCTTTCTGTTCCCCCTGCTCCAGCATGAACTTCAATGTAAGAATTTAAACTATCGCTTTCATTAGAAAGAAAGCATTTAATTTCGTTTTTCTTAGTCGTTACTTTTAATCTGTTAATATTTTTTAATGTCTCCTTTAAAATTGCCTGATTATTTTCTTCCGTAGCAAGTTCAAAGAACTCACTTAACTCTTTACATTCTTTAACTGAATTTTCGTAAGAATTTATTAGATCTTCTTGTAATTTTTTTTCTTTAACTATTTTTTGGGCTATAGATTGATTTTTCCAAAAATTTGGTTCTAAAATTTTTAAATTATTTTTTTCTAAAATTGAATATATTTCATTATTTTCAAAGGTACTCCTTTATCCTAAAATTAATTTTTTCAATTTCTGACCTAATATTAAAAAACTCATTTTCCATTAATAAAACCTTAATATGTTATTATTTTTAAATCTATCATTTATTTCTTTAAATTGATTATTTTCATAATTAGTATCTTGTTTGTATGCTTCAATAATTGTTTTTTTTGATCCAAAACTAGCTTTTTCTCCACCAATTAAATCGATAACCATCATAATTATATTTTTAGGCACTTTAAAAGGTCGCGCATCCTTTTTTTTAACTGCATTTTTTATAAAATCTTTAAATATTGGCATTGCAGTTTTTGCACCAGTTTCATTTTTACCTAATGATTGAGGCTCATCCATTCCTACATATACTCCTATCACTAATTTTGAAGTAAAGCCTATGAACCATGTATCTGCATTATTATTTGTGGTTCCAGTCTTACCTGCTAAATCTAAATTTAAATTTTTAAGGCCTCTACCAGTTCCGCGCAGAATAACTCCTTCTAGCATTGAAGTTATTTGATATGCTGTTTCTGCTGAAAATACTTGCTCAAAATTATCAGAAATTTTTGGAATTTCATCTGTTAGATAAGAAATTTCATTACATTTTTTGCACAATCTTTTTTCATTGTTAAAAATTGTATTTCCTTCACTATCTTGAATTCTATCTATTAAAATAGGTTTTATTTTTTTTCCTCCATTTACGAATGAACAATATGCAGACGTTAGTTTTATTAATGTAGTTTCTGCAGAACCCAATGAAATTGAAAGGAGTTCTTCCGGATCATCATAGATGCCTAATTTTTTTGAAAAGTTTGCAATTTTTTTTGGACCCAATGTTTGTGCAATCCTGACTGTCATTAGATTTCTAGATTTTTCTAAACCGGTTCTTAAGGTTGATGGACCATAAAATTTCTTACCATAGTTTTCTGGCTTCCATTTTTTTAAATCTGTACCTTGTTCTAAAACTAACGGTGCATCTAAAACCAATGATGAGGGTGTATAATCATTTTCTAAAGCAAGGGTATAAACAAATGGTTTAAATGCAGAACCAGGTTGTCTTAATGCCTGCGTGGCTCTATTAAACTCACTTTTTTTAAAACTAAATCCACCAGATAGAGCATAAACTCTTCCTGTAAAAGGATCCATTACAACTATTCCTCCATTAACTTTAGGCAATTGTTTTAATTCATAATAATTATTTTTTAATTTCTTGACGTAAATTATATCACCAATTTTAAATAGCTCGTTAAATTCTTTCTTTGTCCAAGAAATATTTTCATAATTAATAATTCCGTTAATTTTTTTTTCAGTCTCAACAAAAATAGAAAATTTATTTATTTTTTTTATTATAGCAATGTCCCAGTTAATTGATTTTTCTAATTTGAAGGACTCAAGTTCTTTAGACCAGTTTTTATATTTTTTATTTGCCAAAGGTCCTCGCCAACCTTTTCTTTGATCATATTTCTCTAAACCATCTCTTAATGATGTTACAGCAATATTCTGCAACTTTAAATTTATTGGAGTTTTAATATTAAAGCCTTGCTTATAAATTTTTTCAAAACCAAATTTATTAACTATGTCTTTTCTAATATCTTCGACATAGTATCTTGCATCTTCTAAATAAGTTTTTTTTCTTTTTTTTAAATTTATTTCCTTTGCTAAAAAATTTTCAAGCGTAGACTTATCAATATATTTATTTTCATAAAGATTTTTTAAAACAAAGTTTCTTCTAATTTTTGCTAATTCCATGTTTTTATAAGGGTTATATCTACTCGGTGCCTTAGGCAGAGCAGCAAGCAAAGCTGATTCTACATAATTCAATTCATTTATTGGTTTATCAAAGTATTCTAAGCTAGCTGATGCAATTCCATAGGTTCCTTGACCTAAATATATTTGGTTTAGATAAAGTTCTAAAATACGTCTTTTTGAAAGTGTTCTTTCTATTCTAAATGCTAAAATTGCCTCTTTAATCTTTCTATTAAAACTAACTTCATTTGTTAGCAAAAAATTTTTTGCCACTTGTTGAGTGATGGTTGATGCTCCCTCAAGTCTTCTTGAATATATATAGTTTTGAATATTATTAACAATTGCTCTACCAACACCTTTTGCATCGACACCTGGGTGTGAAAAAAAATTTTTGTCCTCTGCTGACAAAAAAGAATTTATAACTATATCGGGTATTGAATTGTATGGTACAAAGATTCGTTTTTCGCTAGAAAAATCATTTACCAGCTCCCCTTGACCAGAGTACACTTTGCTGGATACTGGAGGTTTATAATTCTTTAGAAATTTATAATCTGGTAATTTGTTTGAAAAAACCCACAATATACTAAATATAATTATCCCAACTAACAATATTCCAGTAACAAACGTCAAAAAAATTTTTTTTAAAATATGTCTCATTTTAGTTTATTTAACTAATTAATTTGTTAATGTTAAGGCAAAAATATATACAGAATTAATAACTAATAAAATGAAAATTAAAATCAAAACATTATGGAAAAAAATTTATACATTGATGCTTCGCATCCAAATGAAACTAGGGTTGTACTTAAATCAAATGGCAATATTGAAGATTATGAGTACGAAGGTTTAAAGAACTCCTTAAACAAAAGTAACATTTATTTAGGAAAAGTTAGTAGAGTTGAGCCATCCTTACAAGCTGCTTTTATTGATTTTGGAAGAGAAAGACATGGTTTTTTATCCTTCAATGATATTCAGTCTGATTACTATCAAATACCACAAACCGATTTAAATAAAATTAAAGAAGAAGAAGAAAGTGATAGAAAACAGCTACTCAAAGAAAGTGAACAACAGGAAGAAAAAAATTTAAATGAAGGTAAACTTGAAATAGACGATCCTGTAGAAAAAGATCCTGAGTCAATAACTCAAGAAGATAGTAAAAAAACTGAAATAAGATTTCGATCTAAAAGATATAAAATCCAAGAAGTTATTAAACCTAATCAAGTTATATTAGTCCAAATATTAAAAGATGAAAGAGGGTTAAAGGGAGCAGCATTAAGTACATTTATTTCTCTAGCAGGTAAATATATTGTTCTAATGCCCAATACCTCAAAAGGTGGAGGTATATCAAGAAAAATTTTTAATCCAAATGATAGAAAAAAAATTAGAATTATTTTAAATGGATTAGTAATACCAAAAGAAATGGGGATTATCGTAAGAACCGCAGGAGCAAATAAAACAAGAAATGAAATTGACCATGATCTACAAAACCTAATTAAAGTTTGGGACTCTATAAAAGAAAATGCTTTAAATGCTCTAGCACCTTCATTAATTCATCAAGAAAGTGATATAATAAAAAGAACTTTAAGAGATATGTTTGATGATGAGACAAATAATGTAATTATAGAAGGTAACGAAGGCTATTATAAAGCAAAAGAGTTTATGAAGATTATGATGCCTAAGGATATAAAAAAAATAAAAAAGTATAGGGACAAAATTCCATTATTTTTTAAAGAAAATATTGAAGTAAAATTAAATGAAATATTTGAAAGTACTATTAATTTAAATTCTGGAGGTTATTTAGTTATTAATCCTACTGAGGCTCTTGTTTCTATTGACATAAATTCTGGAAAATCTATTAAACAAAAAAATGTTGAAAGTACTGCCCTGGATACAAATTTAGAAGCGGCAGATGAGATAGCCAGACAGATAAAGATTAGAGACTTGTCAGGACTTATCATTATTGATTTTATAGATATGTTAAGTTTTTCAAACAGAAAAACTGTAGAAAAAAGATTAAAAGAAAGATGTCGACAAGATAGAGCTAGAATTCAAATTGGAAGAATTAGTAATTTTGGACTTTTAGAAATGTCAAGACAAAGACTAAGAGAAAGTGCCGTAAAATGGGAAATGATTCTTACAAATGAATCATTTGCATTAAAGATAATTAAATTAATGGAAGTGAAGTCAATTTTAAATAAAGCAAAGTTTGTAAAAATAAAGATAAATGAAAAAATAAAAAACTTTATAAATGAAAATTTTGCTGAGAATATTAAATATTTTGAAAATAAAAATAAGATTAAAGTAGAAATTGTTGCTGATAATTCTTTAATAATTCCTGATTATTCAATAGTGCTTCAAAATAAAACTAAAAAAATCATTCAAACAATTGAAAATGTATCAGTTTTGAAAAATTTATCTGAACAAGTAAATAATAATAAAAAAAGTAAATTTATGAAAAAAACATTTTATAAAAAAAAAAATTATAAGAAAACTAAACGATCCCCTTCATTGGCGAAGAAGGATTAGCAAAGTCTGATTTTCTCATTCTTCCGGACAAATAAGAATCTCTTCCAGCTAAAACTGCATTTTTCATAGCAACTGCCATCTGAAATGGATTTTTAGCATTAGCAATTGCTGTGTTAACTAACACTCCATCACAACCTAACTCCATAGCAATAGTTGCGTCAGATGCTTGGCCTAAGCCAGCATCTATAATTACTGGCAACCTTGTTTGGCTTCTTATTATTTTTATATTAGTTTTATTTTGAATACCCAAACCTGATCCTATTGGGGCGGCTAAAGGCATAATTGCTGAAGCACCAACATCTTCTAATTTTTTTGCCATTAAAGGATCATCAGTGCAGTAAACCATCACACTAAACCCTTCTTTAGTTAAAACTTCAGTAGATTTTAAAGTTTCAATCATATCTGGAAATAAAGTTTTTTTATCCCCTAAAACTTCTAACTTAACTAATTTCCAACCACCAATTTCTCTTGCAAGTCTCAATGTTCTTAAAGCTTCTTCTGAGCTAAAGCATCCTGCTGTATTTGGTAAATAAGTTATTTTTTTGGGGTTTATATAATCCATTAATAAAGGTTTCTTTTTATCAGATATATTTACTCTTCTTACAGCAACTGTAACAATGTCTGCTCCAGAAAATTTAATTGCTTTTGCACATTCAGACATATTTTTATATTTGCCGGTTCCAACAATTAGTCTAGATTTAAATTTTTTTTTTTCGATTATAAAATTGTCTTTTTTCAATCCTATCCTCCTCCTATAAAATGAACGATTTCTACTTTATCATTATTTTTAAGTTTAATTTTACCTAATTTATTTTTATCTATTATTTCGTAATTTAATTCAATTGCTACTTTTTTAATTGGTATTTTTAATTTTTTAATGCAGTTTAATAAACTCAAATTTCCATTAATTATAGAAAATTTACCATTTACTTTAATTTTTATTTTGTTTATTTTTTTCATACTATATAAGTTTTAAATGAGTGATAATATTTTAATTATTAATGGACCAAATCTTAATCTATTGGGTGAAAGAGAACAATCACAATATGGCTCAATAACTTTTGAAGAATTAAAAGATAATTGTTTAAAAAAATCTAAAGAGTTAAATATAGCTTTAGACTTTATGCAGTCAAATATTGAAGGTGATATAGTGACAATTATTCAAGATGCTAGAAAAAAATATGCTGGAATAATTATTAATGCTGCTGGTTTTACTCACACATCTGTAGCCATTAGAGATGCCCTAGATATTTTTAAAAAACCAATAATTGAATTACATATTTCTAATATATATAAAAGAGAAGAATTTAGACATAAATCATTAATTAGTGATATTGTTACTGGAGGAATTTTTGGACTAGGTGATAATGGATATATTTTAGCCATAATTGCAATGCAAAAGATATTACAAAGATGAAAATTGATAAAAAATTAATCAAAGAGTTAACTGAATATTTAGATGAGTTAGGATTATCAGAACTTGAATATGGTGAAAAAGATTTAAAAATAAAAGTTTCTAAATGGCAGCATACACCATCTGAAGACTCATCAAAAAATTCTAAAGTTTTTTATAATGCTGATGGCATACTTAGAGACCAAGTTAATCAAACTAAAAAAGGAATTAAAATAACTTCACCAATTATTGGAACCGCATACCTTGCTACGGAACCGGGAGCCAAAAAATTCGTTGAGATTGGAAAAAATTAAAAAAGGTGACACGGTTATGATAGTTGAGGCAATGAAAACTATGAATCATGTACCTGCAACATCTGATGGAACTGTAAAAGAAGTTTGTGTTGAAGATGGTTCTCCAGTTGAATTCGGACAGACTATTATAATCCTTGAGTAATGTTTAAAAAAATATTAATTGCAAATCGTGGAGAGATTGCAGTTCGCGTTATTAGAGCTTGTAAGGAATGGGGCATATCTACAGTCGCCGTGCATTCAGATGTTGATAGGGAGAGCATGCATGTAAAAATGGCTGATGAAAGTGTATGTATAGGTTCGCATCAAGCTGCAAATAGTTACTTAAATATACCAGCACTAATGTCTGCAATAGAAATTACAAAAGCAGAAGCTGTGCATCCGGGTTATGGTTTTTTGTCTGAAAATTCAAATTTTGCAAAAATTCTAGAACAAAATAAAATTAAATTTATTGGAGCTTCCTCAAAATTAATAGAAATGATGGGTGATAAAATACAAGCAAAAAAAATAGCTAAAGAATATGGTCTACCAGTTATTGAAGGCTCTGAAGGTGGGGTAAGCAATATAAAAGAAGCTAAAGAACTTTGTAAAAAAATAGGTTATCCAGTTTTAATTAAAGCTTCTGGCGGTGGCGGTGGTAAAGGAATGAAGATTGTTAATAAAGAAGAAGAATTTGAAACACTGTTTTCAACTGCAAAAACTGAAGCTCAAAAATATTTTGGTAATGATGAGCTTTATATTGAGAAATTTTTTCAAAATCCAAGACATATTGAGGTTCAGGTATTATCAGGCAAAAATAGAACTGTTCACCTTCATGAAAGAGATTGTTCTGTACAAAGAAGACATCAAAAATTAATAGAAGAAACACCAAGCCCAATTTTGACTGATCAAATTAGAAAAGATCTTTTTGAAAAAACTGTAAATATGGTAAGCAAAATTGGATATGAGGGTGCTGGTACTGTAGAATTTATTTATGAGGATGGGAAATTCTATTTTCTTGAAATGAATACAAGGGTTCAAGTAGAACACCCCGTAACTGAAATGGTAACAGGAATTGATATTATTAAAGAACAAATTTGGATAGCTTATACTGGCGATACAGCACTAAAACAAAGCGATATTAATCCAAGAGGTCATGCAATTGAATGTAGAATTAATGCTGAAGATGCAAGTAAAAATTTTCAACCTTCACCTGGAACTATAAGTATGTGCCATCAGCCATCTGGTTTTAGAACAAGAGTTGATAGTGCAATATTTCAAGGTTATAAAGTTACACCCTATTATGACAGCATGATTTGCAAAGTAATTGTCCAAGGAAGAAATAGAAAAGAAGCAATTCAAAGAATGAACCGTTCTTTAGATGAATTCGTGATTGAAGGTATCAAAACCACTATACCTCTTCATAAAAAATTATTAAACCATAAAAAATTTATAAACTCTGATTTTAATGTTAGTTGGCTAGATAATGATAAATTCTATAGTAATTAATAACAACTTAACAACCAAATATCATAAACAGGGTGATCAAATGGTCTTAAAGATGGACTAGATGAAAATGTCCATCCATTAAAAACAAATACTTCATCATTGTTTAAATTATTTAAATCTTTGACTTGAATGTATGCGGTTACCTCTGGCGTATCATCAAATTCTGAATTTTTACATTTTAAAACTTTTATCAATAAGTTTTTAAATTTTTTTTCTTTACCTATATTAAGTATATGTTTGGTACTTTTAGAACTAACTTTATCTAAAATTTTTAGTTCAATAAATTTTGGCACCTTAGAAGTATCGTTATTAGTTTCTGCTTGAGCTTGAAATAAATAAAAAATTATATTAAAGAATAATAAAAAATATAAAATTTTAACTTTTCCAGCTTTTATATTTTTTATAAATTTCATTAGCATTTTTTTTAGGATAATAAGAGTTATCTGTGCCTGTCTGGTTAGAAAGATGAGGTTTTTGCCAAATATATTTTTTTTGATTATTTAAATTTTTTTTATCATTACTAACATAATGCATCCATAAATACCATTCACTAGGTATCTTTGAAGCTTCTACTTCCCCGTTATAGATAACCCATCTTTTTCCATATTTACTTTCATAATATTTGTTTCCAAAATTATCATTGCCAACAAATCTACCAAAAAAAATTGTTTTAATTCTTGTTCCAAGAGTTTGGTGATTCCACCAAATGAAAAGTTCTTTTAAAAATGTCAACATAAAATGATATTATTTTCTTCAATTAAAAATTGTATAAATTAAATTAGACTAAACTAGGAATTTGTATATATATTAATTCTCTCAAGATTTAAAATAAATTTTTAACCAGAGGAAAAATGGCCAAATATCTAGTAGAAACATATTATACTTGTAACTTCAAAGTGAATCATTATCTAGATAATATTAATGAATCTGAATTATCCAATCTTGAAAAAAGAGATGATGGTAAATTCGAAGTACTTGACGTAAAATTAGATACAAGAAAAACAAAAAGTCTTGATCCAAATAATAAAGTTATTGAATCAAAAAAACTTGATACAATCAACAAAACTATGGAACCTAAAATAATTTCAAAGAATAACAATACTGCTTTTGTTAACAAACTTAGTGAAGGAGTAAGCAAAAGGTTTTCAATGCCAGATAGAAGAAAAGGTTATATTCAAAAAGCTACTATTGGTAATCACAAAGTTTATTTACATACTGGAGAATATGAGGATGGAAAAATTGGTGAAATTTTTATTGATACAAGCAAAGAAGGAGAGTTAGTTAAGGCTCTAATGAATAACTTTGCAATATCAATATCTCTTGGTCTTCAATATGGAGTTCCTTTAGATGAATTTATAAGTGCATATGTTGATACTAAATTTGAACCATCAGGAAAAGTACACGGTAATGACAGAATTTTAAGTGCTTCTTCAATATTAGATTATATTTTCAGAGAGCTGGCTATTTCATATCAAAATAGAGAAGATTTAGCTCACACACCAACTATAGGTGGAACTGATAGAGGTGTCTCTGAAGAAGAAAACTCTGATGACCAAAATCAATTTTTGAAGATTGTAAAAGATATTACTAGTAAAGGTTTCGTTAGAAATAATTATAAAAAAAATCTCATCGATTTAACAGATATTAAAATGAATTTAAAAGGGAAAAAATAAAATTATTTTTTCTTTCTTAGGGAAAGAGATAGTTCTTTTAATTGATCTTCAGAAACATTTGAGGGGGCGTTCATCATTAAATCTTGAGCATTCTGATTCATGGGGAACATGGTAACTTCTCTGATATTTTTTTCATTTGCTAACAACATCACAATTCTGTCTATTCCTGGGGCTATACCTCCATGAGGTGGAGCTCCATAACTTAAGGCATTAATCATCCCACTAAATTTTTCATTAACCTGATTTTTATCATATCCCGCTATTGAAAATAATTTATACATCAATTCAGGTATATGATTTCTGATTGCTCCAGATGAAAGCTCAATACCATTACAAACTATATCATATTGGTATGCTTTAATTTGTAATGGTTTGTCAAAATTGATATTCTTTAAATTGCCTTGTGGCATTGAAAAAGGATTATGACTAAACTTAACTTTATTTGTCACTTCATCTAATTCAAACATTGGGTAATCAACTATCCAGCAAAATGCAAATTTATTTTCATCAATTAAATTTAAATCTTTTGCTATTTTTTCTCTTGCTTGAGAACAAATTTTTTCAACATCGTTATTTTTTCCACATGCAAAAAATATACTGTCTCCCACTTCAGCTGACGTAATTTTCATTATTTCTTTTAAAGCTTCTTCTTTAAAAAATTTACCAACTGGTCCTTTTGCAGAAATCTGTTTTTCTTTTTCTATTGTAAAATATGCTAGTCCCGATGCACCTTGTTCTTTAGCCCACTTATCTATTCCATCAAAAAAACTTCTTGGTTTATCTTTTGTATTTTTAGTAACAATACATCTAACTTTAGAACCAGATTTTACAAGTTTTTTAAAAATATCAAAAGTAACATCATCTCGTGCAAAAATATTTGTTAAATCATTAATTAATAAAGGATTTCTTAAGTCTGGTTTATCGGATCCATAGTTAAGCATTGCATCTTCATATGAAATTCTAGGAAATTTTTCATATAGTAATTTTTTAGAAGAAAATTTTTTAAAGACATTAACCATTAACTTTTCAACCACTTGAAATACATCTTCTTGTTCTACAAAAGACATTTCTAAGTCTAATTGATAAAATTCACCGGGACTTCTGTCAGCTCTTGCATCTTCATCTCTAAAACATGGCGCAATTTGAAAATATTTATCAAATCCCGAAACCATAATTAATTGTTTAAATTGTTGTGGTGCTTGTGGTAAAGCATAAAATTTTCCTGGGTTTAATCTACTTGGAACTAAAAAATCTCTGGCACCTTCAGGGCTTGAAGATGTTAAAATTGGTGTTTGAAATTCTAAAAATCCCAATTCTGACATTTCACTTCTTATAAATGAAATAACTTTAGAGCGTAAAAGAATATTCTCATGAATTTTTTTTCTACGTAAGTCTAAAAATCTATATTTAAGTCTAATTTCCTCTGCATACTCTTGGTCACTAAAAACTGGCATTGGAAGTTCTTTACAATGACCAAGAACTTCAAAAGAATCAATATTTACTTCAATATGACCAGTCTTAAGTTCTTTATTAATTGTGTCGGTACTCCTTTCAACAACATTACCATTTACCTTAATAACACTTTCAAGCTGAATTTTTTCAAGTTCTTTAAAGTTACTATTGCTCTTATCGATCAAGCACTGAGTAACGCCATAGTTATCTCTTAAATCTATAAATAAAAGATTACCATGATCTCTTTTTTTATTAATCCATCCTGATAAAATAACGCTTTGATCTTTGTTATCCTTATGTAGCTCACCACAATTATGTGTTCTGTATTTATTCAATTTATTCTTTCAATGCTTCTTTAATAATTTTAAAATCTATTGGTTTTTTTTTTTTTAAACTTATTTCATCAATTTTATATATGAATTCAAATATTTTTCCATATGATCTCTCTATTCTTTTAACAATAAAATCAATCAATTTTTTATCAATAGTAATTTGTCGATCTGATAAATTTTTTAAAATAAGTGCAAACATCAGTTCATCGTCTGGTTGATTGATGTTAGCAATTAAAAAATTTTTTGTTCTCGATCTCAAGTCCTCTAATTTGAAATTTATTTTAATTATGGGAATTAATGAATTTACAATTAAAAACTTATTATCCTGATCAACAATATTAAATAACGAATAAATTAAACGTTCATCAACATTTTGCTCAAGGTTATTTAGTAAAATATTTTCATGAATTTTTAATTTTTTTAGATCCTCATTTTTTAAATTTTTAGCTTCAATTTTAATACCTTTAAATTTTTTTAAAAAAATATTTGTTAAATGTGTTTTTCCAGAAAACTTTTCCCCACATATATTTAGGAAATTCTTTTCCCATTTTGGCCATTTATTAATTATATTAAATGCATAAAAATTACTTTTGCTTACATAAAAATCTTCATCTTTATAATTTTGTTTTAGATCAAATTTTAAAAGTAGTTGATTTAGATTGGTCATTTAATATTCCAACTTTCATTATCATTTTCTACTTCAAGTCCAGAATTTTTAATTACGTTCATTAGTTTTCCTGGTGCTCCATTATAAATAATTTTATAATAAGTTTTTTCACTATTAAAAGACAAAACATAAGAGTTAGAAATTAGATCTAAATTTTTTATTAAGTTTTCAAATAGTTTAATTTTACCTATATCTTTTGATGACAAAGATACAGTTACTGGTAATTTTATTGATGTGTTAATTATATTTAATT
>Ga0114997_10002820_pt1 | contig 13896 bp, 13 predicted proteins | sample ArcticOcean_MG_C_2_FD_87045 | JGI IMG/M metagenome (GOLD analysis project Ga0114997, IMG submission 87045) | Marine microbial communities from western Arctic Ocean - ArcticOcean_MG_CB4_136 | ecosystem: Environmental > Aquatic > Marine > Oceanic | place: Arctic Ocean: Canada Basin | collected... | reverse complement strand
GCTCTATGCGGTGACCGCTGCAACAAAAACCGATGGATCAGCTGCCTTAAAAAATGCCGTGCCAGCCACGATGGTATCTGCGCCTCGTGCTGTGCATAGTGGCGCTGTCTCTAGGTCCACGCCACCGTCGATTTCTAGGCGATAGTCCAAGCTCATCTCTGCTCGCCAAGTATCAAATTGCTCGATTTTGGGAAGCACATCCTGTCGGAAGCTTTGCCCGCCGAAGCCAGGCTCTACCGTCATTAACAAGACAATGTCGCAGGCTGGTAAGAATTCTTTTGCGTCTTCTGCGGGTGTGTCGGGCTTAAGGACGACGCCACATTTGCAGCCTTTCGATTTGATGTAGGCAAGGGTTTCAGCGACTGGATAATCAGGCTCAAGGTGGATTGTGATTTGATCCGCACCTGCATCGAGGAAGGCATCGATATAGAGCTGTGGATTATCCAGCATCAAGTGGACATCGAAGAATAGCTTCGAGTCTGGACGCATCGCTTTGACCGTTTGCGGACCGAAACTAAGGTTGGGAACGAAGTGTCCATCCATAATGTCAAGGTGCACCCATTCCAGTCCCGCTTCTTCAATTACTTTTAGGCTGCTGCGGAGATTTGCATGATCGCCCGCTAGGATAGATGGAGCGAGCAAAGTGTCGTGTGGGCTAGGCATACTTTAATTCAACAATCCATCGATTCGATGGCAAGACTGGCTTTTTTACTGGTTAAATTGATCGAATACCGGCGGCCAAAACTTCAGCGGCTTGTTCAATATCAGCCCCGTCGTGGGCGGTGGAGATAAAACAAGTCTCGTAAGCGGAGGGGGGGAGGTAGACACCATGATCGAGAGCATATTTGAAGAGCTGGTTGAAATGCTCAGTCTGACTGGTGGTGGCATCCTCTAGATTACGCACGGGTTTTTCAGCGAAGAAGAGTGCAAACATCGAGCCGACTTGTGGGACTTGAAGTGCTAAGCCTTTTTCTCGGGCAGCTTCTAGTAGTGCGTCGCGGATCTGCGCACCCATTTTCTCGAAGAGCGGATACGGATTGGTGTCTTTGAGTTTTTTCAAAGATGCGATGCCTGCAGCCATGGCAAGCGGATTACCACTCAGGGTGCCCGCTTGATAGACTGGTCCTAGTGGGGCAAGGTAATCCATGATCTCAGCCTTGCCGCCTAAGGCTCCGACGGGGAGCCCTCCACCGATTATTTTACCCAAGGCGGTGAGATCGGGTGTAATGCCGACACGCTCTTGCACGCCACCGAGGGCGAGACGGAAACCTGTCATGACTTCGTCGAATATAAGTAGTGATTGGTTCCTTGTGCAGAGTTTGCGGAGCAATTCAAGGTAGCCCGCATCCGGTAGAATCATTCCGCAGTTCGCGGGGTAGGGTTCGACGATGATGGCCGCGATGTCGTCGCCTCCATTGGCAAAAGCTTCGCGAACGCCTTCTGCGTCATTGTAATCGATTACAATGGTTTCAGCAGCGAAACTGGGGGGAATACCAGCGCTGTCGGGGTTGCCTAGGGTGAGCGCGCCAGAGCCTGCTTTAACCAGCAGTGAATCGACATGGCCGTGGTAGCAGCCTGCGAACTTGATGATCTTGTTGCGCCCCGTGTAACCACGTGCCAGGCGGATGGCAGACATGGTCGCTTCGGTGCCCGAGTTGCACATGCGCACCTTCTCGACAGAGGGCACGATCTCAACGAGTCGTTCGGCCATTTCTACCTCGTAGGGGTTTGGTGTGCCGAAGCTGGTGCCGTCCTTAAGGGCAGTGGCGATGGCTTCGCGGATATCGGGATCGTTATGCCCGTGGACAGCTGGGCCCCATGTGCAGACAAAGTCAATGAGTTCAACGTCGTCGGCCGTAGTCAGGTGGGCGCCGTTCGCGCGCTTGGTAAAGAAGGGTGCACCGCCGACGGAACGAAATGCTCGGACAGGAGAGTTCACACCGCCGGGTATGAGTTGCTGAGCGCGTTGGAAGAGTTGTTCGGATGAATTCATAAGAGAAAGTTCGATGTTCGAGCGAAGCGACTAGCTCACATACTTCTGCACGATGGGAATGCGCCTTCCCACGCCGAAGGCTAAGGGGGTGGTTTTGAGGCCGGGGGCGGCTTGTTTGCGTTTGTATTCGTTGAGGTCGACTTTGCGGACAATGTCGTCGACGACTGCCTCTTCGTAGCCTTTCTCGACGATCTCGGCGCGAGAGAGACCTTCCTCGACGTAGAGTCTCAGGATGCCGTCAAGGGCGGGATAAGGTGGCAAGGAGTCTTCGTCTTTTTGGTCGGGGCGTAGCTCGGCGGAGGGAGGCTTTTCGATTGTGTTGACCGGAATGAGCTCACGGCCCGCAGCGGTATTCATATGACGGGCTAGGGCGTAGACTTTCATCTTAGGCAAATCGGAGATAACGGCGAGACCACCGCACATGTCGCCGTAAAGTGTGCAATAGCCGACGGCTATTTCGCTCTTGTTACCGGTGGTGAGGAGAAGGGCGCCGAACTTATTCGACATGGCCATGAGGAGGAGACCGCGGGCGCGAGCTTGTATGTTTTCCTCGGTCACATCAGTGGCATGTCCGGCGAAGAGATCCCCTAAAGCTGACTCAGCGGAGGCCACGGTGTCGGCGATGGCAACTTCGTGGTATTCAATGCCAAGATTCTTGGCGAGCGCCGCGGCGTCGTCGCGACTGTGTTGGCTAGAAATTGCGGAGGGCAGGGCGATGCCGATGACTTGGTCTGCCCCGAAGGCTTCGGCGGCGAGGGCGGCGACGACTGCGGAGTCAATGCCGCCACTCAGGCCGATGATGGCCTTCTTGAAGCCGCTCTTGTAAGCGTAATCGCGCAGGCCGAGTACGAGCGCGTCCTGTGTAGCGGTGTTGCCCTTAGGGTTGAAGTGTTCGGAGATGTAAGCGACTGGATTGTCGAGGTCGATGATGTGGTTCTCAGCGCGGAAGGCTGCGAGCCCCGCGACGAGTCCGCGCTCGGGGGTAACAGCGAGGCTACCACCATCGAAGATGAGTTCGTCGTTCCCACCAACTGCATTGCAATAAATTACGGGGCAAGCACAACGCTCAGCAGCATCTTGCACCAGTGGTTCACGGGCTTCGTTTTTACCCTCGTGCCACGGGCTGGCCGAGAGGTTTAGGAGGAGGTCGATCTTTTGCTGAGCAAGCTCACCTAGAGGATCTGTGCAATAGCGTCGGCTGGTCTGGAGGTCGGGATGCGTCCAGATGTCTTCACAAATCGTAATGCCTACCTTTTTGCCTTTCCAGTCATAGATCATGGGGCCTTCCGCTGGTTCGAAGTAGCGCTCTTCGTCGAAGACATCATAGCTTGGTAAGAGTGACTTGCGTCCGACCGCGATGATTTCGCCTGATTCGCACCATGCTGCCGCATTGTAGAAGGGACGCCCAGTAATCGATGGACCGCGATCTTGCACGTAACCGATGACGGCAGGAACTTCGCCGATTTGTCGGGCGATGGACTCAAGGGCGTCTTTGATGTCGCTGACGAAACGTGATTTAAAGAGTAAATCGCGCGGTGGATACCCACAGAGTGCGAGTTCAGGGAATAGGATGAGATCCGCCCCGTCAGCGACGAGGGAATTATAGGCACTCACTATGAGTTGTGAGTTACCAGAAAGGTCGCCGACGGTGGTGTTGATTTGTGCGATACCGATTTTCATAGGATGTGCGGATTTTGAACAATTGCTTGAACTGCTACTGGCAAATGACTGACCTGCAGAATTAGTTGTAATTCTTGCTGACACGCAAGTCCTAGGAATACTTTCTATGTTTAGAGAATACAAGACATTCGCTATTTTTAAAGTCTCCTGCTTGATCTTATTAGCATCTTTAGATTCAGCGGAGCTAGCAAAGGAGAGCGTGCCGTCTAAGTGTTGCTCTTTGATCGATACGCAGATTATCATACGGTTCTTTTCGCTTAAGATGATAGCCTTTACACCTCCGAGTAGATCGACTCAATGGGTGTTGGTTTAGACTGATGGATACACAGCCAAAACAACTTTACCTTGCTTCCGCTTCACCGCGAAGGGCTGAGCTGATGCGCCGTATGGGCTTGCGATTTGAAATTCGTCCGACGCATGTGGAGGAGGATGACTCGGGCAGTGCAGGGCCTGAGGAGATGGTAATGGAAAATGCCAAATTGAAGGCCAGCACCTTGTCTGATTTAGAGCCAGATGCACTCGTGCTAGGTTCAGATACAACTGTAGCACTCGGCGAGCAGGTGCTTAGCAAGCCGACCGACATGGAAGACGCACGCTGTATGCTTCAAATGCTTTCTGGACGTACCCATGCCGTGTATACTGCGGTCGCTCTGTATTGGAAGTTAGGTTCTTTGGCGCATGTGTTTTTCGAGTGCAGTCAAGTGCGCTTTCAGAAGCTGGATGACGCTCGGATTAATCAGTATTTTCAACTCGTTGACCCTTTGGACAAGGCGGGCGCATATGGCATCCAAGTTGGTCGCGAGTTGATTGTCGAATCCGTCGAAGGTTCAGTCGAAAACGTGATGGGCTTGCCAATCCAGAGGCTCGCTCTAACGATGGAGGAACTTGGTTTTGATTTCATGAACTAAGTAAGTTCACCTGAGTGTTATATTGTGTCCGAAATCCTTATAGAGCCTTTACCGACCAACCTGTTTGCACCGAATGATCGTGAGTCTCGCTGGGTGACTCTATTGGCTGTCTTGGCGACGCTTTTCGTGCATGTTGGCGTCATTCTAGTCGTGCCTGAGGAACTAATGCCCCGGAATCAAGGCGACACTGACCAAGCGCAGAAGGAGGTAGAAGTCTATGAAATCAGTCTAGTGGATCCAGTGGAGGCACGATTTGTCGAGGCCAGTCCCGAGGCTCCTGAGAACGAACCTGATCGTAAGGATCAATATTCCTACCGAGCTCAGCAGGCAGCTGACAATAGTCCGCTTTCCGATGCCGTAAATAAGCCCAAAGTTGATGGTGAGGAAGATTCGCAGAAGATACTTCAAGGTAGCCTACAACAAACACCGCCCCTTGAGCCTGGCGTCTATGCACCTGCCGCACGTTCTGGTGAAGGTGAGGGCGACCAAGGAGGTAAGCTGGGCGCGCCCAATGAACTTGTTCTGCCCCAGCTTGCGAAGCCCTTGCCTGCGCCTAATTTCATTCAACAGGCTGCTGCCTCTGAACGAGGTCCTGGTAGTCGCGTTGACCTCGTGGGCGAAGCGCCCGAAGTCTTTGAAGTTCCCGATACAGATGCCCCGATCAATGTCTATCGCCCACAGCCTTTGGCCGAGCAAGTGAAACAAGCCGGTGATGGTGCGGGTGGCTCACTCGAAGCGCAACCTACTCCACGGGCGAGGCCACGACTCGCGCCTGAACTTATCGCAGGACCACTTATGCGCTCGCATGGTTCGACCAGTCGCCGTGGGTCACTTGCGATCGACGCGACTTTTAGCGAGTTTGGCGAGTATGAGCAGCAATTCTACGCTGCCGTTCAGACAGGCTGGTATCAAGAAATTGAGTTCTTCCAGCCGATCGATACGTCAACACGCGTGCAAGTGCGCTTTACTTTGTATGCAGATGGCCGTGTTGAAAGCGTCAAGGCTGTGCAGACGTCTGCCAGTGAGATAGCTACCTTTATTTGTGAAACTGCTATTATTAAGCGATCCCCGTTTCGACCCTGGACAAAGGAAATGGTTCAAGTTTTTGGACAGCAGCGGACGCTCCATGTAGTTTTCCACTACCGTTAAGGGTGTGAGTAAGCTGTGTCAATTAGAGCAGTCGCGCATTTTCGATTTTTTTGATTCTGTATTGAGGCTTTCATCAAAACATCAATCATGTGGATTGAAATTAAGGAATGTTAGACTCTGAAGATACACCGATCGATCAATTGCCTCTGAATACGGGAGTACATCTACTTGCGCATAACGGGGACGGGCTTGTTGCTTTGGAAAAGCCATTCGGCGCACTTTCACATCCAAACGAACCGGGAGATAATCGGCGCTCCTTACTCGTGGCTGACTACGATTTTGATGAGGAATGTTATTATTGGACAGACGGTGCTGGTGTGTCTCGTCGAGCATGGCTCATTAATCGCTTAGATTCACCAACTTCGGGAGTCATCTTACTTGGATTGAACCTTGAGATCAGCCAAGCGATCAAGAAGGAATTTGCGACGCATCGCGTGGCGAAGATTTATTACGCGCTTGTGCGTGGCACACCCAAGACTCCCGCAGGTGCATGGGTCGATAATTTGAAGAAAGATGTGCGTCGAGGTAATCGCCTCGGCAAGCAAGGGCAGGTCGTTCCCGCTAAGGCTCGCTATCAAACAGTCAAGTCACCTATTGGAGGTTTTCCGATCACACTGATTAAGTTGCTGCCCGTTACTGGTCGCACGCATCAGTTGCGTGTGCAGTGCAAAACGCATGGTCTACCAATCGTCGGTGATCGCACCTATGGTAGCTTTAGTTTTAATAAGGAAGTGGCGATGCGAACTGAGAAAAAGCGAATGATGCTACATTCTGGTGAGACTGTTGTGAATTATAATTTCAAGGGGAAGGTGCGCAAGTTTACGGCCACGTCTGAGTTACCGGAAGACTTTCAATCGGTCCTAGACTACCGGCCTGGGTTCAACCGGAAGCAGTCCAAGCAAACGCGTAGTCCTCTGCTTGCGGGGCGGCGTTTTAAGTCCTAGTTGTTAGATTGTATAAACGCGGCTCTCATTTTTTCGATGACGATCGATCACCGACTCAATAGGCTGTGATTTACATTGCGGGACAAGCGGTTCTTCCATGCTTTCTCACGCATGGATGTCGTGCAACGTAAGATAGCAATCATAGGTGGTGGCCCTGCCGGGCTACGTGCTGCGGAGGTAGCTGTGGGAATGGGTGCTGCTGTGACCCTTTACGATGCGAAGCCCTCGGTTGGTCGTAAGTTTCTTGTGGCGGGTAAGAGCGGGCTGAATCTCACAAATAGTGCCGATTTTGAAGATTTCTTGGCTCATTACTCAGGACGTGATTTCCCTGTGGATCGATGGCGCAGCTATTTAAAAGAGTTTGATAATTACCATTTATCTGAATGGGCATCAGGACTCGGCGTAGATACTTTTGCTGCACCTAATGGAAAGGTTTTCCCCTTTTCAAAAAAGGCTGCACCACTATTGAGGCGGTGGGTGTTGCGCCTGCGTGAGAAGGGTGTGCAGTTTCGGATGAAGCATCAATGGGTGGGTCTGGAGCAGCAGGGAAATATACTGCAGCTTGATTTCATGCAAGGAGACGAGCCTGTGAGTGTGATATACGATGCTGTGATCCTCGCGATGGGAGGCGCGTCTTGGCCGCAGACAGGTTCAACTGGGACTTGGGTGCCGATCCTTGAAGCTAAAGGAATCGAGGTCGTGTCCTTGCAGTCAGCCAATTGTGGCTGGGAGTGTGAATGGACGGAGGAGACGCGTGAACTGATTGAAGGTAAAGCATTGCAAAACCTAAAAGTGAGTGCAGCTGGAGTTACGCTGACTGGAGAGCTGCTACCGACCAAATATGGCTTCGAGGGCACACCGATTTATACGCTGGGGACGGAACTGCGCAAGATGGATGAGCCTTCTATTGAAATAGATTTTAAGCCGACCTTTACTGAAGAGAGACTCGTTGCAAAGATGGAATCTGCACGGCGAGATTTTTATAAAGAGGCAGGTCTGCGCTGGAAACTGAGCGAAGCGGCCTGTGCGATTATTCGGCAGTATTATGGCGAGTTCGATAACGCGAAAGCCTTAGCCAATGCCGTCAAGTGTTGCCGTATTCCATTGACAGAACCAAGGCCGATTGAGGAGTCAATTTCCACCTCAGGCGGTGTTGCTTGGAGCGATCTCAATGAAGATTTGATGCTTAAAAAACTACCGGGCGTCTATTGCACAGGGGAGATGGTCGACTGGGAAGCGCCGACGGGTGGTTTCTTGATGCAAGGGTGCTTCGTAACGGGCACTATTGCGGGTAAGAGTGCGGCTGTAGTGTAGGGAGTCACACGCACCCGACTAATCGATCTCCAGTAAGTCTGAGTGCACAAAGAACCTCATGCCGAGCGGTAAAATTGAAATGTAGATCGCCCTTGCTAGATCTTATGCAGTTTTTAGTGTCTCAAGTATGAACTGTATGCTCCTTAATACTCTTACCGCTTGCTTCTTAATCGCTACGACCAATTTATCTTCTCAGTCAGAGCCACGCGTCTACCAGGGTCCATACGAGCAGGCTAGCGCGGAGCAGTTTGCTGGCGAATGGACGCGCAGTGACGGTACTTACAAATTGATAATTACCGTAGAATCGGGTAAAGCGGTCGCGCAGTATTTTAATCCAACACCGATTAATGTAGAATCGACTACCTTGAAAGAAGCGGACGATTATTTAAGCTTGAAAATTGTCCTACGGGATCAGGGTTACGATGGCTCCAATTACGAGTTGCAATACATACCAGAATATCGATTTCTCGTCGGCATTTACACGATCACAGGTCAAGCACCCACAGAGGTTTATTTCACTAGGTAGTTTTTAGAGTGCCCTCTGCTTGTATCTGGACGGAGCCAGAGGATCTCGCAAAAAAAAGCCCCTCCGGTTTCTCGGAAGGGCTTTTGTATAAGATTGAATCTAGTTCAGGCTATTTGAGCGCTGATTGCGCAGCAGCCAAGCGTGCAACTGGAACGCGAGGGGGCGAGCAGCTGACGTAATCGAGTCCAGCATTGTGGAAGAACTCAATGGAGGCTGGATCGCCGCCGTGCTCGCCGCAAACGCCGAGCTTGAGATTCCCCTTAGTGCTACGACCCTTTTGAACACCAATTTCAACAAGCTGCCCAACGCCCGCCGCATCGATCGATGCGAACGGATTTTGTGGAAGGATATCGAGGTCTTTGTATTGCCCAAGGAACGAACCCGCATCGTCACGGCTCATGCCGAGACCAGTCTGGGTGAGGTCATTGGTACCAAAAGAGAAGAACTCTGCAGTTTCAGCAATCTCATCAGCAGTCAAAGCACCACGAGGTACTTCGATCATTGTGCCAACCAGGTATTTGAACTTCACACCCTTTTTCTCCATGACTTCAGCAGCCACGCGGTGAACCACTGCTACTTGATTCTTGAGCTCGTCAGCGAAGCCGACGAGAGGAATCATGACTTCAGGGATTACCTTGATTGGCTTCTTAAGCTTATAGCAAGATGCCGCCGCTTCGAAGATCGCACGTGCCTGCATCTCAGTGATTTCCGGGTAGGAAATACCTAGACGGCAACCACGGTGGCCAAGCATTGGGTTGGATTCGTGTAGTGCGTGCACGCGGCTCGATATCACGTCGACTTTGACGCCGAGAGATTTAGCTAGCTCGCGCTTGGAAGACTCGTCGTGAGGAAGGAACTCGTGGAGAGGTGGATCTAAAAGACGAACTGTGACAGGAAGACCACCCATTGCTTTAAAGAGACCTGTGAAGTCCTTGCGCTGGAATGGAAGAAGCTTCCTGAGTGCTGCTCGACGCTGTTTTTCGTCTGCGGCCAGAATCATCTGACGCATGAATGTGATGCGATCACCTTCGAAGAACATGTGCTCTGTGCGGCAAAGTCCAATACCTTGCGCGCCATATGCGATCGCAGACTTAGCCTGGTCCGGAGAATCAGCATTGGTGCGAACTCCAAGCTTACGGTGCTTGTCAGCCCACTTCATGACTTGGTTATACATCTGGTAGGTATAGCTGTCCTTAGCCTTGAGCTTGCCGTTGAGCACTTGGTCAACTTCAGAGGGTGCAGTTGCCACTGCTCCGGCGAAGATTTCACCAGTTGTACCATCGATAGAGATGTCGTCACCGTTCTTGAATGTCTTCTTGCCGATCTTGAGTGTTTCGGAACCGTAGTTGATGACAACCTCAGCAGCGCCACAGACGCAGACCTTGTTCATTTGACGAGCAACGAGTGCGGCGTGAGAAGAAACACCCCCACGAGATGTGAGGATACCTTCTGCAGCGATCATACCACGTAGATCTTCTGGTGTGGTTTCAACGCGGCAGAGGATGGCACGGCCACCCTTAGCAGCAACTTTTTCAGCCTGTGGAGCTGTGAAGCAGATCTTGCCGGATGCAGCACCAGGACCAGCAGGAAGACCCGTTGTGAGTGTCTTAGCCTTCGCGACTGCAGCTGGGTCGAAGACCGCAACGAGTAGTGAAGAGATTGAATCTGCAGGGATCTTAAGGAGTGCTGTCTTTTGGTCGATCAGTTTTTCCTTAACAAGCTCAACGGCGATACGGACGGCTGCGAGACCTGTGCGTTTGCCGTTGCGAGTCTGTAGCATCCAGAGTTTGCCGTCTTCAACGGTGAACTCGAAGTCCTGCATGTCCTTGAAGTGCTTCTCGAGTTTCTTACGAACTGCTTCGAGGGCAGCGTGCGCCTTCGGCATTTCCTTCTTGAGTTCAGCAATTGCGTTGGGTGTGCGGATGCCGGCGACAACGTCTTCACCTTGAGCATTGATGAGGTATTCACCGTAGAATACTTTTTCACCGTTTGCAGGGTCACGAGTGAAAGCAACACCAGTTGCGCAAGTATCACCCATATTGCCGAAGACCATGGCCTGAACATTAACAGCGGTGCCCCATGCAGCAGGGATGCCGTATTTCTGGCGGTAGAGCGTCGCACGCTCGTTCTGCCATGAGTTGAATACGGCGCTTACAGAACCCCAGAGTTGCTCGTAAGCGTCTTGCGGGAAAGCTGTGCCGGTGCGTTGCTTGATGACTGCCTTGTAACGCTTAATGAGCTCTTGGAGGTCTTTAGCAGTGAGCTCATTGTCGAGTTCAACACCCGCTTCCTTGCGGACTTTTTCGAGGATGCCTTCGAACGGGCAGTGATCATTTTCGTTCACAGCTTGAACCCCCATGACGACGTCGCCATACATTTGGATAAAGCGGCGGTAGCAATCGTATGCGAATGCGGCATTGCCAGACTCTTTAGCGAGTGCCTTTACAGTCTTGTCGTTGAGACCAAGGTTAAGGATTGTGTCCATCATGCCAGGCATCGACTCACGAGCGCCGGAACGAACAGAAAGCAGAAGCGGGTTTTTGTCTGCACCAAGTTTTTTGCCGACCTCTTTTTCGATTTGAGCGACGGAAGCTTTCACTTCAGCTGCAAGTGTCTTGGGATACTGACGACCGTTGTCGTAAAAGTAGGAGCAGACATCAGTCGTGATGGTGAAACCAGGAGGGACGGGGAGGCCGATACGGGCCATCTCTGCGAGATTGGCACCTTTGCCGCCGAGTAGTTCCCGGAGTTTAGAGCTTCCGTCGGTCTTTTGTCCGAAGTCGTAGCTGTATTTTACCGCTTTAACGCTCTTGCGTTTGACGGCCTTCTTGGTGGCTTTTCTTGCTTTTTTAGCTGGCATAAGATTGCGATCTTTCTGGTGGATCGAGTTGTGGTAATTTCGCCGCCAATGGGCAACGACATGTTAGAAAAGCTGGTAGCAAAGCCATTTAATGCTGTCTGTCAATTGATTAGGCTGGTCGTTTGTAAAGATTGTGGTGACCGACATTGTGGGAGTTTATTTTTTGAAATATTGGTAATTTTCAGATTGGAGTTTGCCCGATCACCTAAAAATTGAATAGGAATTCATTTTGAGATGACGGATTACCAAAACGATGATGACGAAGTTGAAGAGCTGAATGACTCTGAAGGTGGAGGCATGAGCTTTCTTGAGCACTTGGAAGACTTCCGCTGGACGGTAGGGCGTAGCTTGTTGGCCTTTGCCACGGGCATTGTTCTGGCTACTTTATTTATTGGGGATATTGCTGCATTCCTGAAGATGCCGATTGTGACTGCCTATGGTTCGGCTGAGATGGCTGATGAAAACCTGATCACCTATCGACCAATGGGTGTCATTTCAGTCTTTATCCAGATTGCATTTTTATCCGGCTTAACGCTTTCGATGCCCTTCGTACTTTACTTCCTAGCTGCTTTCGTGGCTCCGGGGCTGACGGATAAGGAGCGGAAAGTCGTAAGGCCTGCCTGCTTTGCAGCTTTCTTACTCTTTTTAACCGGAGTGTCTTTTGCATTTTTCGTTATTCTCCCGCTGACTCTGTCGTTTTCGGTGCGGCTAAATATGTTCTTCGATTTCGACCTCTTTTGGGCGGCTTCCAATTATTACAGCATGGTCGTATGGTTTTCTTTGGCTACGGGTGCATTCTTTCAGTTCCCATTAATAATTGTAATACTCGTCTACCTTGGCGTCATAGCTGTCCAGAAGCTTCAAGACATACGCCGAGCAGTTCTTGTTGGACTAATGGTCTTCGCTGCATTCATGACTCCAGGTGGCGACTTTGTATCCTTACCGCTTATAACTGGTTTCATGTATGGTCTCTACGAACTAGCGATCTGGGTTGGTATACGGGTGGAAAAGAAGCGCAAAGATGAACTAGAAGACTGGGATGATGAATAGGGCAGTTACGCACTCTACTTAATCGCTAAGTTGACAGGTAGATTTTTTGCTAAATTAACCCCATCTCTGGATGTAACTGCGTATTCTACAGAGGCTCTCTCGCAAAAGCCCTAGGCAGCGGGAGCGATAATTTACAACATTGCGCAATGATTTCACGGTCGCAACGAGACTACATGGAATATGTCCAAGAAAAAAGCCGTCCATAACGGGCGGCCTGCAAATGAATTAGTGAAATCTAATACCTGCTTACTTTTTTTGCTTTTTTTGGTCGAGCAGCACCACCATGAACATGTTGTATGCAAACCAGAATACGGCAGTGATTGGGGTTGCAGTCAGGCAAGCCTGGCCTTGTGCGATCAAAGTATTGGTCGAGAAAGTAAAGGGGACGAGCAAAATTGACATCACTACAAATACTAAAAAAGTAAGAATCAAGCCGATGATGTGGTGCACGGGTGTGAGCAATTTTTGATAAGGAGTGTTGTCCATATAACCTTAGGTAGAATTAGCCGAGCACGTTCTGTCAAAGCGAAAGTTCTCCAAAAAGCTTTTCTGCTTAATTATGACTTTGAGTCTAATTTTAATGAGACCGACTGGGTATCCCCTTTAATAAAGAGGTCACCGCACTCTATGACTCTAGTTTATGCCTATTTATTAGGTATAGCGCAGACCAATGGTTTCTTTCGGGCACTATTGTTTGGCTCAGTGCAAGCGGAAGCTCAACTTTTGCCTTTTTGCATGGTTCGTTAACTACTAGCTCGGTTTTGCGTCGCTGCGGCTGAGGCCGAGGAGAAACTCGCGATTGCCATCTGTACCCTTAATTGACGATTCCATTGTGCCGAGGAGCACTGCGCATGGCAACTGCTCGAGGGCAAAGTCCTTTACCTGGGCAAGCACACGATTATGAATCGTCTCGTCGCGAATGATACCACGCCCGGCGTCGACTTCGTGCTTTTCAGCTTCAAACTGAGGTTTGACAAGCGCAATTAAGTAGCCGTTGGGTTCGAGAAATTGCCAGACGGCTGGTAATACTTTGGTCAGTGAAATAAAGGATAAGTCCATTACGATGCGTGGGTAGGCGTCGCAGGGTAGGTCGCCCAGCTGTAGGTGGCGGGCATTCGTCTTCTCAATGTTAGTCACTCGATCGTCTTGGATCAGCTTATTGTGCATCTGCGCGCGACCAACGTCGACGCAAGTTGCGTTGATGGCTCCTCGCTGCAGAGAGCAATCAGTAAAGCCGCCAGTCGAAGCTCCCACATCAAGGACATGTGCCCCTTCCATTGTTATTTCGAAATGATCTAGAAAGCCTTCGAGCTTTTCACCACCGCGGCTCACAAAGCGGGGCGGCGACTCCACGGTGACCTCGCTGTCCGCGGGCAGGCTACGTCCGGGCTTGTCGAGCCGGTGGGTGCCAATTTTAACCTTGCCCGCAAGGATCAGGGCTTTTGCTTGCGAGCGCGTGTCGGCTAATCCTT
>Ga0114997_10002819_pt1 | contig 13897 bp, 13 predicted proteins | sample ArcticOcean_MG_C_2_FD_87045 | JGI IMG/M metagenome (GOLD analysis project Ga0114997, IMG submission 87045) | Marine microbial communities from western Arctic Ocean - ArcticOcean_MG_CB4_136 | ecosystem: Environmental > Aquatic > Marine > Oceanic | place: Arctic Ocean: Canada Basin | collected... | reverse complement strand
CCCACGTACTGATAGGACACTTCTTTGCCACGCAATACTTGACCATTTCCAGATTACCTTGCCTTGCGGCCGCATTAATCGTCACTACATCCCACTCACACTTTTTCTCCTCTCGCGCCCACTCGAGCAACTCGAGTTTATTCGTTTCAGCAACTCTCCTGCAGAAAGAAGTTTCGCCCCACCAACTCGGCCACAACGATTTATTCTCCCTTTTCTCCCACGCAAACTCCAAAGTCGATACCGATGACATCTCTTCAACTTTAAACTTCTTCTTCAAATCCCTCGCGCGAGACGATCTCTTAATCAACTTTCTCGTCTCACTATTAACCTCGTGCAAGAATTTCACATCCGTTCGATTCAACCTCGGAAGCACATGTGTGAAACAAATATCGTCGCACTTCACGATCAAATCCCACAAAGAATCGCTCCGACCAACCTCCATCTTCATAAGCAATCGTTTTGTCGTCATTTTGGCGCCTTCTTCTCCAGAAGACATGATGAGATAATAATAGGTTGTTTTTTATGCGTGTCTTTCTTTTGTCGTTTGAGCAGGAAAAGTGGTTGAATTTTTGCTGCAAAAACTACTTTATATGACTGATATGTATCGCGATTATTGGGGTGATTATTACACGCGTTCTCAAAACGCTTTCTCTCTCTATCTCTCTCTCTCTGGTTGCGTCGTCGTTTTATCGTAGTCTTTCTTTTGTATCATCGTCTCTTTCTCTCACTATAATAATAATAATAATAATATAAATGTGAGCGGCGAAGAAGCCGGACACCGCCCAAGCGAAAAGGCGATGATGGTCGTTATATCGTCGCTCTCATCATTGTAACTCGTTCTCCAGATGCGAGTATTCGAACAGAAAGTCCGGTTTGCTTCGCTGACACCACCCTCGGACGGTTCCGTATTCGTCCCGGCTCACCGCGTGGTCGAAGTAGACGTACGCGCCTTGCTCGAATTCTTCGTTGGAGACTTTCGGTTCCTCTCGTCGAGCGAACCAGGCGCTGTATTTTTTGTGGAACCGCCAGTTGGCGCGTTTCAACTCTCGAGCGGCTAAGTACTGTTGAGGGGTGCCTTGTTGGTGGTAGAAGGAGAAGAAGAGCGCGTCGGCGTCTAAGCGTTCGAATAAAGCCGGGTTTTCCAAAACCGGGTATAAATTGTTCCCGTTGCCGTCGAGGAGAGTGGTCGGGTAGGAAGGCGGAATCGGCGCTTGGGGCGCGCGGCGAACGCGTCTGGTCCAGACGCCGTCCGAGGCGGACGGGAGAAGTCTAGAGGGGGCAGAAGCTTCGAGGAGACGGAGACGCGAGGACGGGTCGCCGTGCGCGACGGTAGCCGTGGAGGCGGCGCTCGCCCCTCCTCCTCCTCTTTGTTGTTGCTGCTGTTGTTGTTGCTGCTGCTGCCGTTGTTGTTGTTGCTGTTGTTGTTGTTGTTGTTGCTGCTGCTGCTGTTGTTGTTGTTGCTGTTGTTGTTGTAGCGCCAAGGTGGAGTTGATGCTGTTATTGCTCGCGTTGTTTATGGATTGGGCGCTACCGGATCCGGATTGCATGCCGCTTCCAGATAATCCACGTATGGACATTTCATTCAACGATCGCGCGCCTTGACTCGGGTTGTCGAAGACCTCGTTCGCAGTAAACGCCGCGTTGGCGGCTTCCGCGACGGATTGTTGTTGATTTGCGTCGGATGCTAACGGTCTCGGTCCAGGTGGAAACGCTTGTTGCGCGGCGTTGCCGTCTTTGATACCTCCCGGTCCCGGTGGCGCGTTGGAATTGTTATTCGGTCTCGGTATGGGTTTCCCGGCGGCGGCGGCGGAACCGCTCCCGACCGCGGCGTTATTCCCGCCGTTCCCGGACCCCACGCCGTCGGCGTCCAAACATTTCGGCGCGGGAAACCGTGATCCCCACTGATTGACGCTTTGTTGTTCCTGTTGCGCAGCTGCCGCGGCCGCGGCTTTCGGACTCAACACCGGCGCCGGCGGTACCACTCTCGGCTTTGGCGGTTCAATCTTCGACGATCCTCCGCTCAAGGCTGTTTGCAACTGCTGCGGCGATCCGGACGAGGCGTCTTGTCCGGACTCCTCGTGTAACTGCTTCACGTTCGTCACCACTTTCACGCTTTCTTTCGTCGCCAACTCTTCCAAATTTAAACTCTCGTACATATCGTCCACGACGTCAAACTCGTCGAAATCTTCTTGATTCCTCTCCAAATAATCTTCTATCAAATCCCGCACGTCGTCCGCCTCTTCCGCCGGCAACGTCTCGTTCTCCACCAATCGCATCATGATTTCCAAATTCAGCGTGTGCGCCTTGTGTCTTTGCACCGAATCTTCCAATCTGTTCACTTTTTCTTCGTTCCCGTTGTTCGTATTCTTCCCTTTCCTTTTACTCGGTTTCGCGGCTTCCAACTGCAACACCTCAATCTCCGCCTCGAACGCGTCCGACTGATTCGACAACTCCTCCACCACCGTGGACAACCACTCCTTCGTCTCTCGCCTCCTCTTTTGCTCCGGGGTTTCGTTTTCCATCTTCTCCAATCCGTGTTTACTAAACGCTTTCGTCTTCGATTGCCGTTCGACCATTTTAAACCTCTCCATGTCGATTTCAATTTTCCGCTTGTATTCGTTCAAAGACGTCTTGTCTTTAATCGCGGTATCCGCGGACCAGCTTTTGATCTGGTCGCGGAATTTTTGTAGCTTTTTCAGCTCTTTCTTCAAGTCCGCCTATAATAATAATAGAATTGTGTGAGCGTCATCCGGTCGAAGATATAGAGGAAAATCGAGAGAATGTACAGAAAAAGGTTTTTGTTCCTCTTTAGGGAAAGAAGAGAATTCAATTTTCCAACAATTGGGGGAAACCAATCACATCAATATCCTTTCCTTTCCTCTCGCTTATCGAGCGCGCAAAAGGAGAGCGAGAAGAGAGAAGGACAAAACTCTCTCCGTGGAGAAGCGTTCTCGTTATTGAAAAAGTCTTTCTTTTCTCTCTTCTTCTCTCCTTTGCGTTGTTTAAAAAGAAAAGTAATTAGAGATACAATTTTACAGTTGTACATTCATTGCGCGGAAAGTGAACAAAATGGAAATGCAATACCTCGTATTTCTCCTTCAAACTCGAATCGCACTCCTTCAACCGATCGAAAATTTGCTGAAACACCTCCTGCTGCTCGTCCACCTTACGAAAGGTCTTGTCGATTTCAGCCTGGAGCTTACGTATCGTCGCCATGATGATGAGTAGTCTCTATTCTTTTTTTGTGCGTTAAAAGTGCGGAGAATTGGGAAGTGAAGGACCTGAAAATACTTCGTCCGAGCGTATGCATACATACAGAGATAGATATAGTATACAAAAATTTCTGATGGTATTACAACAAAAACAACCTACAAAACAGAAATATGCTGAGATAGTATTGTGTTTACGTCTCTCTCTCTTTCTTTCTTTCTTTCTTTCTTTCTTTACGCTCTCGCTCTCCTCTTCTTCTCCCTTTCACGCCGCTCGGAGGGAGGAGTCTTCTCGCCAAATGCGTTTTTTACTAAACGCGATGGTTTCTCTCTCTCTTTGCACCCGCAAAACGCGCTCTTTTTATCGACTCTGCGACGACGAGTAGTTTTGTTGTATTCGAAACAACTTCTACTCCGAATGTTTACGCCGGCAGAGCGTCACTTTTTTAGCACGCGCTTTTCGTCGCGTATGTGTACAACTAACTCCTCTTCTTCTTCTCTTTCTCGTTTTCCCGCTGGGCGCCGCTTCGCTTTGCCCGGCGCCGCCATCGCGAGAGGGAGAGAGAGAAAGAGAGCGAAAGACGAGAGCGACTCCCGGAGGACAATGCGTTTGTCTGTGAGTTACCCGCACCCTCCGCCGCTTCCATCATCCCCGCCAAACATCTCCTTCTCCGCTTCCGCGACGCGCTCTTCCAACATCTCCACGATCTCTTCCATTTTAATCGGGAGTGTAGATCCTCCTCCTCCTCTCGTCTCGAATATCGTTCGATCTCGAAACTCCACTCGAAAAAAATCCTCCTCTTCGTTTGTTTCTTCTTCTTCTTTCTCGTTCCCTCTGACCATGACCGATGGAAACGCCATCTCGATCGCGTCCGCCATCTCGATGTACACATCTAAATACTTCGTCTCTGGGTGGTAGAGAATGTCCACGTGTAAAGGATCCGGGGCGGATAAGGAGTTGCGTCACGCGTAGTGGCGAAATTGTTGATGTTGATGATGAAGTGGTGGTAAACGACGGGGAAGAGGAGGAGCAAGAGTGGAACTCTTCTTAGCAGGCGATGATGAATAAGAATGGAAACAACGCGTAGTTGGTGTTGTCACCCCCGGGAAAGTCGATGATGATGTCGCTCTCGTCGTCTGTTGCGGAATACTACTGATGCAGCGATGAAGAACGCGGCCGAAACTGCTTGTGCTGCTTTGTCCTCCACTCAATAAAGGTGAAGCTGCTGCAACAGCAGCTCGGAGCACTCGTTCTTTGCTCCTAAACGTCGTCATCAAAGACGTCATTAGTTGTGCGGCATTTTATCCAAAATGTAAAGAGAGATACGAATACTTTTATTACTATGTATTATTAATAGTACGGGTTCATTCTCAGACGATGATTGAAAACAATGATGACGAAGATGATAATGATGATTTTATTCTTTGGTGGTGGACCGTCTCCTCGTATCTCGCGTTCTTTCTCCTCTTAATCGCGCGAAACGTGCTGCCACATTCAGGGGAAATGTTCCATTGGAAACCAAATGGAAATGAAAGAAGAAGATTTGCAATGAACCATCGAATTGCCGGGGCGATGCACTTACTCGTTCTCGTTTTCGGAGGTGTGTATCTTATGCTTTTGTCCTCCTATAATACGTCGTCGTCGTTTACGTCGTCGATGAGTCGTCGTCGTTTACGTCTTTCGGTTGTTGCGTTTGACCTGGTGTTAGGGTTGAGCGGGATTCTGGTCACGCGCACGGCGGTGAAGGATTTCGGACGGTTGCACTCCCGAGTGCGAGAGAGAAGAACAAAATCGAGCGGCGTGTTACACGAGACGAAAACAGTCGCGACGTCGGAAATGGAAGAGCACTTCTTTTACCAAATGGTAAATTTGACGCAGGTTTTGTATTTGCACTTTTGCGAAATGTGCGACGGGAAGAACGCTCGAACGCTGGCGCTCGTATTGAGCACCTGGAGCATTTGGCGGTATCGCGATCGGTTTCCGGTGAATTCGTTCTCTCGAAACTACGAAGGCGGCGAAAACGGAAGGTGGTTTGAATCCGTGGAGAATTTTTTGTATCGAGCGAAGAAATGGCAGTACGTGTTTTACAAGACGTGCTTGTTGCACGGGTTGAACGTTTCCAGCGCGATTTTTGAGAGTAGTAGTAGTAGTAGTAGTAAGACGACGACGACGACGATTTTGACGACGCACGGCGAGCGCTTTCAACTGTATTGGTTGTGTTTGAACGCGAGTTACGTGATGGAGTTCTTTTTGCAGACTTTGGTGAAGAAGAAGTACGGCACGCAGTCGAACGCGTTGTTGATGAATCAATTTTTGATGGTGGTTTCCTCGCTTTCGGCGTTTCCGGTCGTCGTGCACAGAGTACACCCGATTGCTTTCGTTGCGGCGTTGGCGTTGAATTTTCTCAATCGGAAACAGGAAACGGCGAATGTCTGCTTGACGTGTGTGGCGTGTGTCGTATTTGAAAGGTTTGTAAAAATATAAACGCGTGCGCGCGCGCTAGATTAGTAGTAGATGTAGTAATAAAGATTATTCATCGCTTGACGTGTTTAATCGCCCTCTCGATCTTCTCTTTTGCTATTTGAATCTCTTTTCTATCTCTGTCGTCTAAAAACTCCCCGCCGTCCTCTTCCTCGTCCCGAAGCATTCGTTCGGCCATTTTTAGCAATCGAACCGCTTCTCTTCCATCTCTCGGCGTACTTCTCAACAACCATCTCGAAGCATCGTACAACTCTTCGATTTCTTCTCTGCGCGTTATTGATGTTGTTGATGGTGGTGGTGTTCCCGTGTTGTTAATTTCTCTCTTCGCCGCTCTCGCTCGGTCACTCTTACCCGACGGCGTCGTCGACGGCGCCTCGTCCGCGCCATCATCGTCATCATCATCGATCCTCTTTTCCGCATCTTTTCTCTTATTGCTACTAGTATCATTCCTCTCGTCCACATCCACTTCTTTCTCTTCTTCTTCTTCTTCTTCTTCTTCTTCATCATCATCATCTGCGTTATTACCTCTACTGCTATACACCATCTCCATCGCGCGTTCTCTCGCGTTTTCCAACGTTTCCCTCGCCCGAATTGCCTCCAAAGGGCAAAACTCGATCGCTTTTTCGAATTCCCCTAAGGCGTCTTTCGCCGCGCGTTTTTGTTCTTTTCGACGTTGTTCCAACGATGATACAAAGTCCTCCTCCTCTCTTCTGCTTGATCTTCGTCTCAGCAACTCCAAACCTTTTCGAAAGTGTTTGTCCGCTTTCTTCGCGTCCCTCTTTACATTCGTTTTGCGGGGAAAATCCCCTTCTTTGCGGAGGTCAAATTCGTTACTCGTAGTAGTAGCAGTAAAAGCAGTACTGCTCTCCTCTCTCACCGCCAACGCGTGCGCGCTCGATTGTATCCGACTCTCCAACGCAACCATCAATGCGTCCGCGTCCGCCGAGACTCGTTTCAGGGACGTCACGACCGTCGTCGATGTTTGCATGAGTGATTCTTTTTGTTAATTGGTGTTGTGTTGTTGTGACGCGAAAATACACTTTAAACGCAATTATTACAGTTTGATCGCTCGGCGCTTTTCACTTCCTCATTATCGATCTTATGAGATCTTATGATCTTATATTGGCGATGCGTTTCGTTGAATCCCCTACTACTACTCATTGTGTTGTTATTAATAAACGAGAAAACGCTCGTTCGTTTTTTTTGCTTTTATTTTTTTGCTTCTTCTTCATTTCTTCATTTTTGTATCTACTCTAAAATACTAACAAATACCTAATACTTTTACTACTACAATCATCAATCATGGCGTTAACTCGATCTTTGCTCTCGCCGTTCTCGCTGTCCCAGATGGTAGAACAAGGGGGAAGAGGAGGAGGTTTGTTGTTGATTCGATCGTCGTCTTCTCGTACGTGCGGCGGCAGAAGCGCTTTCAATTCGATTTTGAGAGGAGGAGGAGGATTTGGAAGACCTTCTTCGAAGAAAGCTTTTTCCGCGCAAGTCGCGCGCGCGGAGAGCGAACAAGAAGGAGGAGGACAGATGGAGAGACAACAACAACAACAACCGGAACAGCGCGTGTCGATGACGTCGTCGCCCATGAGAGGCTTGCTGAGTCGCATGTTGAGCGATCCGTACGGAGGTAAAAGAGCGCGTTTCCCCGTGTTGTTCTTTTGTCTTCTTCTTCCTTGTCTTCTTCTTTGTCTTCTTCTCGCGCGTAAATCGCGCAAAAAGCGCTCTTTTGATTTTAGATACAAAAACTGACGAGAGAGATACGAATCTAAAATTTTCTCCTTTATTTTCCTTTGTGAATAAATACGCTTAACAGGAGTACTCGGCCCGCGACGCCGAAGAGGAGGCATGATGGACACGTTTCTGAACGACCCGTTCTTTCGCGACACCGACGCCATCACCTCGTCCTTTCTGGACTCCATGATCCCGAAAGACACGGTTTCGAACATGAACCAATTCGATTTCTTAGTCGACATCATCGAGAAGAAGGACAAGTTTCACTTATCCGGCGAACTTCCGGGGTGCAACGTCGCCAACGTGGACGTGAAAGTCGATAAAGAGAACAACTTACACATCAGCGCGATGAAGTCTATCAAACACGAGGATGACGAACAGTCGTCGGACGGCTCGGTGAAGTGACACGCGATCGAAAGGTCCTCGGGTAAAGTCGAGCGCATCTTCGCGCTCCCGGAAGCGGCGGACGCGGACAAAATTGATTGTTCGATGAAAGACGGCGTCCTTTCCATCGACATCATGAAGAAACCCGAGTTTGTCGGTGAACCGAAAAAGTTGGAAGAGAAAGAGATGAAGAAGATTCCGATTAAAGGCGCGTGACTGTTATCGCGTTCGAGGTTGTGATTGGATCGTCGAAACAGACGGACAGAGAGAGAGAGAGAGACAAGACAGAGAGAGAGAGAGAGAGACATACTTCAATTTTAAAAAGAAAAAGACAGACAAAACAAACAAACAAAAAAGAGATAGTACAAAAATCTCCGTCGTCGTCACAAATAAAAGCGCGCTTTTTTCACACGCATCAATCAGAACAACAAGAACAACAAAAATGTAACTCATTCCTCGCGGATTCTGGAACCCGTTCGTGGGCGAACAACGCGCCGGAGCGGCTGGTCCTTTAAGCGGTGCGTGTGTTGATAACCCCTTACAGCTCTTTTTTATTTTCGTATCTCTCTTTCTTCTTCCGAGTATTTTTTCCCAAGCTGTTGTGGTTCTCTTTGAGCGCGCGCGCGATAGAAAGAATAAAGCGAAACACTTTCCGAACGGACAAAAAGATCGACGAGAAAAGCGTTCTTTGTCTCAAGCGCGTTTCGTCGATGCGATCATCCGTGATCGCTTTTGTCGATGATGAAGATTCGTGTTGTTTTTCCTCCCTCCGAGAGTATAAATAGAGACCTCTCATTTCTCCCTCTTCTTTGTATCTACAACAACGCTTATAATAGGATTATTCGGCCGAAGAAGATTTACGCCGGACCCGTTCGATCGCTTATTCGGTGACGACGACGCCCTAATGACGAGTTCCTTTTTGGACTCGATGATCCCACGCGAGCATATTAGCGACATGAATCAATTCGATTTCGTCTGCGATATCGTCGAGAAGAAGGATCGATACACGTTATCGGGCGAACTCCCGGGTTGTAACGTGAAGAACGTGGACATCAAGATGGATAAAGACAACAACTTGCACGTTTCGGCGCACAAGTCGACGAAACATGAGGAAGAAGACCAGTCTAGAGACGGGCGCATGAAGTGGCACGCGATCGAAAGGTCCTCGGGTAGAGTCGAACGCATCTTTACTCTCCCGGAAGGCGCCGATCCCGAGAAGGTCGAAGCGTCGATGAAGGACGGGATTTTGACTATTGACGTGAAGAAGAAACCAGAAGCGATCGGGGAACCGAAGGTGGAAGAAGAAGGGATGAAAACTATTCCGATCAAAGCTCAGTGAGGGCAAACGCCGGAGAAAGACGAGAGGGGAGGGCAAAAAGGAGAGGAGGATGTTTGCCAAGACGAAGGAGACGAAGAGGAGGAGTCCAGAAAGGTGGAGTTTTTCTCCTGGCATAAGAGGAAAAAGGAGAAGGATTGAAGAACAGACAGAGAGAGAGAGAGACACGATAAGAAAGAACATACATTTATAAAACACAAACAGACGTGAAATGTAAGCACATATACACTCATTTTTCTTAAATACGTATATTATTTTTGTTACCCGACGACTTCATTGTTGTTGTTGTTGTTAAATTACTCCCACTCGATGGTACTCGGCGGTTTGCTCGTGATGTCGTACACCACCCGATTCACTGCTCTGACTTGGTTTGTGATTCGATTCGAAACTTCTTGCAAAAACTTCGGTTCGAACGGGTACCAATCTGCAGTCATACCGTCGTTACTCGTGATCGCTCTCAGACCGACGACGTGACTGTGCGATCTTTGATCGCCTTGGACGCCGACGGATTTAATCGGCAAGTGCACCGCGAAGGCTTGCCAAATCTCGTCGTATAAACCAAACTCTTTGATGGCGTTGATGTAAATCTCGTCCACTAATCTCAACGTTTCCAACGCGTTGTTCTCTGTAACGTCGCCTAAGATTCTCACCGCCAACCCAGGGCCCGGGAACGGGTGTCTCGCCACGAAATTTCTCGGCACGTCCATGATTTTTCCTAAACGTCTCACTTCATCTTTAAACAACACTCTCAACGGTTCAATCAACTCGAAGCCGAGTTCCTTCGGTAAACCTCCGACGTTGTGGTGCGATTTAATCGTGTGCGAATGTTTTTGATCCGAACCGGGTGGCGGACACGATTCGATCACGTCCGGGTATAACGTCCCTTGGACCAAAAATTTCGGCACGACGCCGGTTTTCTTCTCCACCGTTTTCTTGTATTCCTTGAAGCACTCTATGAACTCTTTCCCGATAATTTTTCTCTTCTTTTCCGGATCGGACACTCCTTTCAACTCGCTCAACATTTTCTCCGTGATATCCACGCAATCCACCGGCAAGTGCAACTCGTTTTTGAACATCTCCATCACCCGTTCGGCTTCTTTGTACCTCAACAACCCGTTATCGACGAAACAGCAATGCAATCGATCGCCAATCGCTCTGTGCACCAACGTCGCCGCGACGCACGAGTCCACCCCACCACTCAACGCGCAAATCACGTGATTAGTCTCGCCAACTTTCTCTTTCACGATTTGAATCTGCTCTTCCAAAACATTCGCCATGGACCAACTTCGTTCGCACTTTGCAATGTTAAACAAGAAATGTTTCAACGTTCGCATCCCTTTCTCGGAGTGCGTCACCTCTGGGTGATACTGCAAACCGAACAAATTCTTCGTCTCGTGTTCAATTGCAACCACGCATCCTTGCTCGCTCTTACCGATGCATTTAAATCCGTCCGGCAACACCGTCGCCTCGTCCCCGTGCGACATCCAGACGTTTTGCGGCTCGATATCTTCGTCGAACAGTTTCGTGTGCGTCGGAATATCCACCACCGGCATCCGTCCAAATTCGCCTTTCCCTAACCCTTCCACTTTCCCTCTCAAGCAGTGCACGATCAGTTGCATCCCGTAACAAATCCCTAAAACTGGAATCTGCCTCTTCTCGCACTCCTCCCAAAAGCCATCCGGGACGGACGGTGCGCCTTTCACGTGCACCGAGTTTGGCCCGCCGCTTAAAATAATCGCGGTTGGATTGTTCTCCTCGAACACGCGTTTAAAAGTCGCATCCCCGGGGAGTAAAATGGAATACACTTCCACCTCTCGCACACGGCGCGTGATGAGCTGCGTGTATTGCGACCCGTAGTCCAGAATCACCACTTGCGACGTGACCGCTTGCGTCATTTAAGAGATGAGAGTTTTATATAAGTCCTTTTTGACTAAAACTCGTTTACGAACAAACAAAGCGTGATTCGAAAGAGAGAAAGAGAGAGAGAGATCTGTCTTCTCGCGTTGTCTCGTTTGAATAATCGCGAACGTGTATTAGTGTGTGAGTGCGTAATGTGTGTATTAAGTATAAGGAGACTTGCCTTTTAAAAAAATTCAAAAATACTCATCAAATGAACATTTTTTGTCCGTGTCATCATATCACATCATCTCAGATGTTCTTTTTATACGTCTTTTCTTTCGTCTTCATCCACGCGAGCTCTTACTAAGTCCCACCTGGCTTTCTTCTTCTCTATGAATCGCTTCACCGGGGTGAAGTTTTGAATCAGTTTCTGTTGGAAGAGGGAGATTTTTTGCTCCAAAGAAGAATGAAGAAGACTCCTTTTGTCGCTTCGAGGAGGACTTTGAACCCGAAAGAGGAAGAAGAGGCTGTGGACGAAGACGTAGGCGATGGCGTAGGCGACGCAGGAGTAGATGAACTTGTCGTCGTAGTTTCTTACCATCGTCGCGGTGGTGGTTACGGCGGTGGAGTGCGACGACGACGTTGAAGACGCCGCCGTGGTCATGGCGGTACCAAGACATTTACCGATTTGGTCGACGTAGTAGTTCAGGAAATACGCGCTCTCGATGCCAACAGCTTCGACGCCGTTGTTTGTAGCGTTCCAAACAATAGCGCTTCTCAAGCGCAAAGAGAGTTCACACAAAGCAGTAAACGTCGCCGATAAGAACAGCTCGGAAAACGCCTCGTGGTGCCAGAGTTTGTAGCAGAAATTTTCGCGAGCGACTTTGTCGCCGGAACATCTTTTCGCCGCTCGGATGTATCTCTCCGCGGCGATTTTAATCGCCGTTTTGAGTTTTGCATAGAAAAGCATATATTTTTCGTCGTCGTAGTCGTCGTAGTCGTCGTCGTCCGTGGTCATTTCCAACTTTTTTCCCTCGTCGTCGTCGTCGTCAGTTAACGAGGCTTTTCCTGGGGAGGAAAACAAAGCTCTCGTGGGCATCGACGTCGACGACATCGGCGTAATTGGCGTAGTTTCCGAATACTCTCGTTCTTGTTCTACTGCTACTATCACTTCTTCTTTCTTTGGAGAAGGATGAACGCTCTCTACTTCTTCTTCTTCTCCTTTGCCGTCGTCGTCGTCGCTACTATTACTACCACCACCACCATCACCACAGATTTGTTCATCGATTAGAATTCTACTCGATCCGGGTGAAATTCCATTCGCCGAGGCGTCCAACAGTGCTCGAGTGCGTTGGTCGTTGCATATCTTTTGCAACCGTTTCGACGCCTCGGAGATGAACAGAGCGTTTGCGAACGCCGTTTCGTGCGTGTTATCATCACAACTCGCGTTGAAATCCACCGGAGAACTTTTCGGCGTCCTCCCGCACTCAAACTTGGCAGTATCTGCCGCCGGCGACAATATATCCTCCGCAGCAATAACCGTCGTCCCGTTGTTCGGATAGTTCCACGAGCTAAACATCGTTCGAAGTAACGAAAGCACCGGCGACGTCGGAATCTTACTTTGATTTTGAGTATTCGCATACGTCGTCGACGATGATATTTCTGGCGTGAACGTGTTCTTCATCGCGCTTCTCTTCGTTTCTTCTTCTTCTTCTTCTGTTTCTCTGTCGTCGTCGTCTCTCTTGTTATTATTATTACCGCGTTTGTTCGTGGTCGTCATCGTGTCGCTTTTCTCGTCGTATCGCCCGAACACCATCGAATTATTTCTTCTCGTCGTATTATCACCACTCGTTGCATTAGTCTTATTATTCAACGAAGGCGAGGCCATCAAAATCGCGTTCGCGTCCAAACACTTCAACGGATAATGATGATGATGATGATGATTTTTAGTCGTTGTCGTCTGAATCGTCGATAATCTGCTCTTATTCGGAGAGTTTGGCGTGAATACAATCTCCTTATCTCCTCCGTAATACTGCACAAACCCGAACGGTTTTTTAACGGCCCCCATCGTTCCATCACGCTTAAGCGTTGGTGATGAATTCGTCGCAGAAGTCGTCGTCCCCAAAAACCGATCTCGCGCGACGTTGTACTCCGGCGAGTCGTCCACGCGCTTGTCCACGATCGGGCGCATTATTTTTCAAAGGTGTTTGATCTGTTATAAAGTTATATACGAGTTATATAACGAGTGAAATGATATTCGCAAACGTTTGATATTTTTATGAGGAGGAACTTTCCCCTTTGCTTTGCCCGTTCACCCGCGTTGAATTTTTTGTCTCGTCTGTCTCCTCAATTTTTTCTTCATTTCTGTGACGCCGAGACATCAAAGGAAAGAAAAAATGAAGAAAAATACCATTGAGCAATTCAAGGGATGAAAAAGCAAATTCTGTTATTACAACTGATGATGATGATGATTCTAATTCGTGCGTAACGTTCCATGTTCGTATCGCCAACCGGATGGTAATGGGCAGTCGTTGTCGAGGAGGTATTGTACACATTCGGCGTGGTTTTTCTTGTGCGCTCTTCGTACCGTCCAAGAGTTCCACGACGCTTTGGCGCTTTCGTGTAAGTACTTCAAACAGTCCAAGTGGCCGTTCATGGCCGCAAACTCACACGCATATGTTCTATATTTATCAAACTTACGCTCAACAAGATATTCGAGTATGTGGAGATGACCATTTTTAGCCGCCCATTCGGCAGTATAAGAATTCCAAGGCGCTTTGACTTCTTCGTGTAAGTATTTGAGGCACTCGAGACGACCTTGTGAGGCAGCACCTGCACACGTTTGCCAATCAATAGGACATTCATTTGCAACGCAATACTTTACCATTTCCAGATTATCTTGACGTG
>Ga0114997_10002815_pt1 | contig 13905 bp, 16 predicted proteins | sample ArcticOcean_MG_C_2_FD_87045 | JGI IMG/M metagenome (GOLD analysis project Ga0114997, IMG submission 87045) | Marine microbial communities from western Arctic Ocean - ArcticOcean_MG_CB4_136 | ecosystem: Environmental > Aquatic > Marine > Oceanic | place: Arctic Ocean: Canada Basin | collected... | reverse complement strand
TTTATTTCTTGTTTTGAATTTTTTAATCCATATCTAGAAACATCAAAACCTCGAATAATAATTACCGTGTGGAGTAATTCCAGCTGCATGTATTAATATATCACAAGATAAATTTGGAATTTTTTTTCTTAAATCAAATTTTAAATAATTTTTTTTTTTTAAAACAATATCATTTGTTTTACGACTTAAAATAGTTAATTTATGTTTAGAGTTAAAACTTAAGAGAAGATTTTTTGCAATATATCCATTGGCGCCAGTAACAATTATGTGCATAAAATAGCTTTAGTTAATTTATTTTTATTATACTCTAATATTTGCAAAAAAATTAGTCTCTATTCAAAATATATAAATTCATAATCACCCTTATATTTAAATTTTTTAAGGAGCCATACCCACTCATTTTTGCTGAAAAATGCATTTGCTGTTAATGCCCAGCATTGTAAATTAAATAACTCTTTTGAGTTTCTATAACTTTCAACTACAATGATTTTTTTTTTCCCAACTCTTTCTATTTCGTTTAAAGATTTTTCTAATTCAAATACTTCTAAATTATGAAGACAGTTAAATGATATAACAAGATCAAAATAGTTGGTTTTAAAAGGGAATTCTTTTTTTACATCACCAAATTTTAAATATTTTTTTATTTCTTGTTTTGAATTTTTTAATCCATATCTAGAAACATCAAAACCTCGAATAATAATTTTAGGCAGCAATTTTTTGATTTCATAGAGTAAAAATCCTTTACCACATCCAGCATCTAGTATTTTTGATTTATTATTTAATTTATAATCTTTAATAATTTTTTTAGCTATTGGAGTTATCAAGCCCTCAATAAATCTATATCCGCCATAACCATATCTTCTTGGTCCATCCCAGTAATCTTTTTCAAATTTTCTAGCCTTATCCATACAATGAATTTTTCTATCCATCATTCTGGCCACATAATTTCTCTTAGTTTTTTTATGAAAAGATGTAAAAATATTTCTTTCTTTCATTAAAGTTTAGTAACCATTTTTTTGTGCTGATTTTTATTATAATTAACAATTAAAATTTTAAAATAATTTATTTATTTAACATATAAATGTATTCTTAGCAATTATCTCTCCAGTCAATCTAATTATTAGGAATTTCCCCATAAATTATAATTAGCACACCCTGAGATAAAGTAGTTGTCGAATATACATCTTTTTGCCTATACAATTATAAACTCTGAATAAGTTAAATAATTTTTTATGAAAGTATTAGTTATTGGATCAACTGGAAAAATATCAAAAGAATATTATAAAGAAAATATATATAAAAAAAACTTAATATTCACCTCATCCAAAAAAAAAAGTAAAAAAGTAATTTTTTTTGATATTACTAAAACTGATATATCTCCTATAATTAAAAATAATAATATATCAAAAGTAATAATTTTTAGCGCAATATCAAATCCAGAAGAATGTAAGTTAAAAAAAAAAGAAAGTTATAATATAAATGTTATTTATACTAAAAAATTAATTCAAAAACTCATCTCGCTTAAGATTTATTTTATTTTTTTTTCATCTGAGTATGTGTTTGATGGAATTAGGGGTAGTTATACCGAAAAAAGTAAAGTTAATACCAAGATGATTTATGGAAAACACAAAATAGACATTGAAAACTATATCAGATCAAAAAAATATAAAAAAAGTTTGATATTAAGAATTTCAAAAACATTTGGAACTAATCTAAAAGATGGCACATTTTTTTCTGGTTATTTGAAATTATATTTAAATGGTCAAAGAAACTTTGAAATTGCAAGCGACCAATTTTTTTCACCTTTATATGTTAAAGATTTGATAAAATTAATAGATATAGCTTTAAAAAAAAATTTGATAGGACTTTATAATGTTTGTGGAGATGATATAAGCAGTAGAATAGGGTTCATTAAAAAAATTTTTTTAAAACAAAAAATTTATGACGCTAAGCTAATTGAAGTGTCTATGAAAAAATTTGATAATAAAATATTTTATCCGCTTAATACGAGCATGCGAAATAATAAAATAAAGACAGCAACTAATTTTAACTTTTCAAAATTAAAAAATTTAAAATTTAAATAAAATGTATTTCTAATGTTTTTTAAACACAAAAATTTTTTCAAAATTTCCAAGAAAATTTTAAACCATAATCCAAAAAAACTAGTTGAAAGAATTAATCTTCACGAAAATACCAAGGATAAAGACCAATGCATGATTATTTGGCAAAAGAAAGCATATTGTCATAAACCTAAAAAATTCCTAGACTCGCATAAGGTATATGTTTGTTTGAAGGGAAGTTTAAAAATATTGATTCTTTCAGCATCAGGAAAAATTATAAAAACAATGATTCTAGATAGTAAAAAAAATAATTTTTGTAGAATTAAAAGGAATGTCTTTCATGCTGATGTATCAGTAACTAAATATGCACTACATTGTGAAATCACCAATCACTCTTATGTTAAAAGAAGGATTGTATACTTGAATGATATATCTTATAAAAATTTTAAAAAAAGATATGCAAAAATTATTAAGTAAAAAAATTATTAATAAAGATGATTTTTATAATACACTTCAAGAAATCAAGAAAAATAATAACAAGATAGTTTTGTGTCATGGGGTTTTTGATTTATTACACTTTGGCCATATTAACTATTTCCGTGAAGCAAAAAAACTTGGTGACACAGTAATAGTAAGCTTAACATCAGATAAATTTGTTTTAAAAGGGCCAGGTAGACCTCATTTTAATTTCAAAAATAGAGCAAAAGTAATATCTGAACTCTCTTCTGTTGATTATGTTATAGAAAGTGATGCAGAAACAGCTGAAGATATTATAAAATTTATTAAGCCAAATATTTATTTCAAGGGTGCAGATTATAAGAATAAAAACTCTGATATTTCAATGAATATTGGAAGAGAGATTAAAATTGTAAAAAAATATAAAGGCACAATTAAATATTCAGATGAAGAAAGCTTTAGCTCTTCTAGTATTTTAAATGATGAGTTAGTAGGAGAGCAGAAAATTATAGTTGATTATATAAAAAAAAATTACGATGAAAATTTCTTTATAAAGTTATTTTCTCGTTTAAAAAAAATTAGAATACTTGTAATAGGAGAAGCTATAATCGACAAATATTTAATGGTAAATGTTTTGGGAAAATCTGGAAAAGAACCCATACTTAATTTTGAAGAAGTAGGAGAAAAACCTTTTTTAGGTGGAGTGCTCGCTATAGCAAATAATATTTCTAATTTTGTAAAAAATGTAAAAATTATCTCATTTTTAGGTTCTACCAATAGCCAGCTTAATTTTATAAAAAAAAGATTGAACAAAAACGTAAATTTTGATTTTTTATTTAAAAAAAACTACCCAACAATGATGAAAACAAAAATTGTTGAAAAAAATCATCATCACAAGTTTTTTGGCTTGTATAATTTTAGTGATAATAATTTTTCAAAAAATGAAAAAAAAATACTTAAACAAAAAATTCTAAAATCTTTGAAAAAGTTTGATTTAATTACAGTCTCTGATTATGGTCATAATTTTATAGAAGAGGGATTATCAAATATATTAAAAAAAGAAAAAAAACTAATCGTAAACACACAAATAAATGCAGCAAACATTGGCTATCATACAATAAGCAAATACAAGGGTGTAAACTGCGCTATAATTAACGAAGTTGAATTAAGACATGAATTAAAAAATAAATATTCAGATATTAAGGTGCTGCTTCCTAAGCTTTCAAAAAAATTAAAAATAAACTATCTTATAGTAACAGTTGGTAAAAATGGATCATATGGTTATGATTTAAAAAATAATGATATTTATTACTGTCCCGCCTTTGCAAAAGATGTAACTGACAAACTAGGAGCGGGTGATGCCTATCTATCTATTTTTTCTGCAATTTACTCCCTAGGCATAAAAGATTTAAAATTGCTTATGTTTATATCTTCTTTGGGAACTTTAGATGTTATAAAAAGTTTGGGAAATTCAAACTCAGTAAGTTTTAAATCATTAATAAAATCCATCATATATTTAATAAAATGAAAATATTGATTACAGGTGGAGCTGGTTTTATTGGTAGTCATTTAGTTGATTATTTAGTAACTAAAAAAAATATAAAAAAAATTATTGTTTTAGACAATATAAGAGATGGATCTTTAAAAAACCTAAAAAATTCTATAAAATCTAAAAAATTTTTTTTTTACAAAAAAGATATAAGAAATTTTAATAGTATTAAAAACTCTTTTAAAAATATTGATATAGTTTATCATTTAGCTGCTTTGTCAGACGTTGTACCATCAATTGAAGAGCCAATTGAATATCTTGATACAAACATTATGGGTACAGTTAACGTGTTAGAAGCAATGAAAAAAAATAATGTAAAAAAAATTATTTATGCTGCATCATCTTCATGCTATGGAATTCCAAAAAAATTTCCAACAACTGAAAATGATGAAATTAAACCAATGTATCCCTATGCACTGTCAAAAAATTTAGGAGAGCAGATTATTAAACATTGGTCAAAAACTTATAAAATTGAATTTGTTTCATTAAGATTATTCAATGTATATGGAACAAGATCAAGAACTAACTCTGCATATGGTGCCGCACTAGGAGTCTTTTTAAAGCAAAAATTATCAAATCACCCATTTACAATAATTGGCAACGGTAAACAAAAAAGAGACTTTATTCATGTTGATGATGTTGTTAAGGCATTTTATTTATCGATAAATAAATCAGCAAAAAATATTATACTTAATATTGGTAGTGGAAATCCCCATTCCGTTCTAGAGCTGGTAAAAATTTTAAAAGGGAAAAAAATATTTATTCCAAAAAGGCCAGGAGAGCCAGATACCACTCATGCAAAAATAGATAAAGCTAAATCCATTTTAAAATGGAAGCCAAAAATTTCTTTGGAAGATGGTTTAAATAATGTTTTAAAAAATATTTTTTACTGGAAAAAAGCTCCTTTGTGGACTAGAAATAAAATCAAATTAGCAACTAAAACTTGGTTTAAATATTTAAAATAAATGCAAAAAATACTAATAACTGGAGGATCAGGATATGTCGGCACTAGACTGATCAATAAACTTCTAAAAGAAACAGACTTAACTATTGTCAATTATGATATATCCTTGTTTGGAGATAAACATCTTCCTTCAGATTCTAAATTTATATACTGCAAAGAGGACATAACTAACCCAAAAAAATTTAAAGAAGCAATATGTGAAAACAAGATAGATACAGTATTGCATTTGGCTTGCATATCAAATGATCCAACATACGAACTTAATTCAGAATTATCAAAAAAAATTAATTATGATTGTTTTGAAGATTTAGTTAAAATTTCAAAAGAAAATAACGTAAAAAAATTTATATATGCATCAACTTGTTCTGTTTATGGAATTTCAGATAGCCCAAATGTAATTGAAACAAATGAATTAAAGCCCATCACTGATTACAACAAATTTAAAGCTCTTTGTGAGCCTATTTTAAAAAAATATTTAGATGAGGATTTTGTGGGTATTATTATTAGACCGGCTACAGTTTGTGGATTTAGTGAAAAGATGAGATTTGACCTAACAGTCAATATTTTAACTAATTATGCATATAACAAGGGATACATAAGAGTATTTGGTGGAAAACAATCTAGGCCAAACCTTCATATAGATGATATGTGCGATCTTTACAAAATTTTAATATTAAATGATATGAAAAAATTAAATGGTGAGATTTTTAATGTAGGAACAGAAAATTTAAAAATTATTGAAGTTGCAGAGAAAGTTAAATCAGTAATGAAAAAAAAATTAAATAAAAATGATATAGATATTAGAGTAGAAGAAAGTGCTGATATAAGATCTTACATGATAAACTCTGATAAGATAAAAAATCTTTTAGGGTTTGAGTTTAAAAAAACAGTTATCAACGCTATAGAAGATTTATGTGATGCATTTGAAAAAAATATTATAAAAGACAGTTTTTCAGATGAATGGTCCAATATAAAAGTACTAACAAAAATAGAAAAAGAAAAAAATCCAAAATGAAAAACCTACAAAAGGATTTTGAAAAAAATGGTTATGTTATAGTTCCAGGGAATAAAAATTTATTAGAAAAATTAAGAAAAATTATTTTTTTAAATATAAGAAAAGGTAATAAAATTAAAATAAAAAAAAATGAGCAGGAAAACATAAGTAAAATTTTTAATAATTTTCATCAATTAGTTAAACTTAAAGATTTAAATAATTTAAGATTTAAAATCTATAATAAGATTAATCTAAATCATGAATTTAGTGACTGCCTCTACAACATTGCAAAAGATTATTTAGATAATTTAGTTGGCAATGAATTATCAATGCAAAAAAAAATTAATCTATCAATACAAATGCCAAATGATAAAGATTCTTTATTGGATTTACACTCTGATATTTATGCTGGAGAAAGTCCTTTCCAAGTTGTTGTGTGGATACCACTAGTTGATGCATATGAAACAAAATCAATGTTTTTTACTAAACCCAGATATAATAAAAAAATGAACGATCAACTTTTAAGCTCTGATAAATTTACAACAAAAGAAATGTATAATAAGAATAAAAAAATTTTTAAATTTTTAAATGTAAAATTTGGAGAAATTTTAATTTTTTCTCCATTAATGCTACATGGAAATACAATTAATAAAACTAAAGAAACTAGATTTTCTTTAAATTGTAGATTTAAAAGTTTATTGTCACCTTGTGATGTTTTAGTTAAATCCCACAGAAATATACCTAATTTTTATAGGCCTTTAAATATTAAGCCATTAACTAAAATAGGCTTTAATTACATTAAAAAATTTCAAAAATAGATGAAGAAAAAGTTTGCAGGATATATAAACTTAAAACCTCTAAATGGTGTTATTTATCCATCATCTATTCAAAATATTTTGATGAAAAACTTTATTGAAACCAACCTTAATGGAATCTTTTATTTATCACCTACAGAAATTCTTCAGGCAAAATTTTCAATCACGTTAAAAACTTTAATATCTAATGAAACAAAAGTTTCAGGTATTGTTATGCTTTCTAGTTTTCTACTTCCAAAAAACTATAAAGAAAGATTACTCATGTATAAAAAATTATTAACATCAAAAAAAAAAATGTTTTTTATTTTAGATGAATTAGCACTAGAGAATAAAAAAGATGTAAAAAAAATTGAAGATTTTATCATTTTTAACGATAGACACTTTGTTAATACAAAATTAGGCTTAAATTCTTACGAAAGTTTAATTATGAAAAAATATAAAAGTGTTTCATTTGTGTAATTAAGAAAAAATTCATTTGAAAAATTTATAGTACCTAGATTCCTTGCTCTTAATTCTACCAATTTTTTTTTAGATCTTTATCATTTTTAAGGCTCAAAAATGTTGGTCCTTTGATCTTGTGCACTTTTTTTACTATCACTTCAGTTTCTGAGCTATTTTTGGGATAAAATGATTTTATATTTTTCATCAATTGCATAAGCTTTTTACCATTAAGCTCAGCATGTGTGGGTCCTAACGATGGGTAATCAGCAAAACCAACAAGATTAACGTTAGCTTTTTGTTGATCTATATCTAATTTAATTTGTTCAAATGGTCGTTCAATTAAGAATGGAGTTATAGTATAGACCCAAGGCTTTAATCCTTGCAAAGCAGCACCTGCAGCTACTCCAATAATACTTTGTTCACATATGCCTAGATTAAAAAATCTATCTGGGTGCTCTTTTCTAAAATCATTAAAAATTCCATAACCAATATCGGCAACTATTAGAATAATACTTTTATCTTCTCTAGCTAATTTAGTTAAAATCTTACCAAATCGTCTCCTCATTACATTCCCAGCCTTTTTTTTGCTATATTCAACTCTTCATTATTAAGTTTCCTTGCATGCCAAACAGGATCATTTTCAAATTCATTGATGCCTTTGCCTTTAATAGTATTAAAAATTATAGCTGTTGGTTTATTTTTTTTTATTTTTCTTTTAAATGCATTTAAGATTAAAGGAAAATTATGACCATCTCGAACGTTAATACAATTTATATTGAAAGCTTGAAATTTTCTCAATAAACTATCCAGAGGTAGTGCATCATCCAATTTAGATAAAGCTTGTATCTTGTTGTAATCTATCAAAATGACCAAGTTATCTAACTTATGTTTTGATGCAATCAATAGAGACTCCCAAGTAGTCCCTTCTTGGCATTCGCCATCACTTATCATTACATATATTTTTCCATTTTTTTTTTTAATTTTATTTGCAAAGGCCATACCTGTTGCAATAGGCAAACCATGACCAAGACTTCCAGTTGTACAATAGATGCCATTTTTTTCATCTATTTCTAGGTGAGTGGTTATTTTTGGTTTTAATTTATTTTCTCTTAGTAAAATACACAACGGAAAAGAGGCATGAGCTTTACTTAATATAAATTTATCATTTTTCTGTAAAACTTTTTTATATAAGCTAACAATTATTTCTATCATTGAAAAACTACCACCCAAGTGGGCCTCACCTTTTTTTATAAAAGTTAAAATTGTATTACGCCTTAGTTTTAAAGCTTGTAATGTAAGTTTCTTTATTTCAACTTTAAATTTCATTATGTCCTAGAGAATTTCATTCTGCTTGTAGTACAATCTTATGTACTGAGAAATAATATGCATTAAAGATGAGAAAATATCTTCCGTAATTCCATAATTTTTACAATTTAAATTAAGTTGAGTTACATTTTTATTATTAATTAATTTGTTGCTAAATCCAGTTATGTAAATTACTTGAATATTTTTTTTTAAACAAAAATTTAACAAGCTTGTTATATTTTTTGATTTTCCAGAGCAAGAAAATGCAACTAGAACATCATTTTTCTGAAAATAGTTTTCAAACTGATATTTAAAAATATCTTTAAAATCTATATCATTAGAAATAGCTGTAATAATTTCAGCTGAAGAACTTAAAGAAATAATTTTTGGCTTAAGTCTCCCTTTGCTAGATATCTTTATTCCTTTATTAAAATCACAAAGAAAATGATTGGCTATTGCAGCAGATCCACCATTTCCTGCAACAAATATCTGTTTATCGATTTTGATCTTATTTAGTAAGATATCAGAAATTTTTTTTAGCTTATTTAAATCTACAGAATTTAGCACCTTTGATAATACAGAAGTATATTCTAAAAAAAATTCATTATTTTTATAAATTTTTTTTGAGGGAAATTTAATTACTTTTTTTCTCATTTATGATATTTAAATTAACAGAATTGATAATAAAAACTAGGAATTAAATTGAAAACAAAAATATTTTGCGACATTGCGGAGTTAAGTCAAATAAAAAAATTTAGTAAAAAAAAAATAGTCAAGGGCTTTACAACAAATCCTAGTCTAATGAGAAGTGCTGGAGCAAAGGATTATGAAATGTATTCAAAAAAAATACTGAAGATTTGTGGTAAAAAACCTGTGTCACTTGAAGTCTTTGCTGATGACTATGTAAATATGAAAAAACAAGCATTGAAAATTAAAAACTGGGGCAAAAATATTTATGTAAAAATACCCGTTACAAATTCAAAAGGAATTTTTATGGGGAAAATTATCAATGAACTCAATGACCAAAAAATAAAATTAAATATAACTGCAGTATATAATTATAGACAAACTATAAAGATTCTTAAATCAATAAATAAAGAAACAAAAGTAATCATATCAATATTTGCTGGCAGAGCAGGTGACACTGGAAAAGATCCAATACCAGAATTTAAGAAAAGTATTTCATTAGCCAAAAAATTTAAAAATGTTGAAATACTGTGGGCAAGTGTCAGAGAACCCTATAACTACTTGCAAGCTAGACAGCTTGGCTGCCACATCATAACAGTGCCACCAGCTATAATTAGCAAGATAGAAAAATTTGGAAAATCATATGAACAATTAACAAAAGAAACAGTAAAAGCCTTTTTAGTTGATAGTAAAAAATCAAAATTTAAGATTTAAAATTAGACTAGTTAAAAGTTTTTGTTATAAGTTGAGATGTTTTGAAGTAAATTTACTTAATTCTTCTAAATATTTATTGGGATACAGAAAATTTTGCAGATAGCTAGGAATCATATCTGTAATCGCCTCATGGTAATATTCAGAAGCTTTTATTCTTGAAATCCTATCATCTGCCAAACAATTATGTCTCATTGTTTGAAATTCTGATAAGTTTTGTTTGTGATTGACGTCAAGAATAGTCTTTTTTTGAAAAAAATATTCAATCAAATTTAAAATTTCAAAATTTGAATTATCTAAAAAAATATAATCTTTGTTATGTTTACTATGACAGTTTAGAACATCTAAATTTTGATAAATTTCAGCAAAAGACAATATTTTTTTTTGAGAAACGCTAAAACAACTTTTGAAAATATTTAAGTTATTATAACTAAAGCTGTTATTTAAATAAATATAATCACTACTATTAGTTATAATTTTTGGTTTAGTGAAATATTCAGGAATATAAGTGTGGCTGGCTCCAGTTCCTAAATAAAACTGTGAGTATTGTACAGCATTAAAAAACAAAGTGTAATAATTTTTGCTTTTTACAAAATCAAAAAAATTATCGTGAGTGTAGCTGAAATGAGGCATTGATGGTTCACCAATTCTAATAACAGAAAAATTTTTATTAATTAAATAATCGATGGTTTCTTTGTAAGTGTTTATATCAGCACAATAGTTAGAAGAAATGTCCTTAATTTTTGAATAATTAATATCTTTTACACAAAGAGATATAAATTTTTTGGCTGAAAATTTTTTAACAAACTCTTTGTTTTGAAAAAATATGTCTGACTCAGGTTTTTCTTTATGAACCTGTTTAAAATTAGAAATCTTATAGGTATTAAAATCATTGTAATATCCCAAATTTTCAAAAATAAGTTTATCAATAAATTCCTTATTAAAGATTAATGCAAGAAGTGTTTTTATTTTTAATTTTTTTAATAATAAGTTAAAATTTAAGTGAGTACTAAGCAAAATAGAAAATATTTTTTCTAACAAAGTCAATTTATAAAAGTATTTTTTTATTAAATGATAATCAAATTTTTTTTTAACAACATAGTCATTTTTTTTTGGATTATCAAAAAATTGATTTTTTATATCGATAAATGGCACAACAATAATTACTTTTTTTTTAATACTTTTTGAAATTTTTGTACCATTAAGAAAACTTTCAAAAAAACCTCCAAAAGAATGAATTTTAGGTGTAAATATAAAATAATTTTTTTTGTAAAAATAATTTTCTAGAAATTTTTTCATATTATTTTTGGTAAGACATCTTTTTTCACAATGTTGTTTATTACAATAATTTGTAGTAAATAGTAAGATCTAATTTTTAAAAATGATTGTATGAAGAAAAAAAAATTATGCTTTGATCTTGATGGAGTAATTTGCACAACTGTTAAAAACAAATATAGACAATCAAAGCCAAAGAAAAAAATAATAAATATAATAAATCAACTATCAGATAAATATTATATTATAATTTTTACAGCTAGATATATGGGGCGTAATAATGACGTAGCAAAATTAGCAAAAAAGCAAGGTTACATTCATACACTAAAGCAATTAAAAAATTGGAATTTAAAATTTAATAAGCTTTTATTTGGAAAACCATCTTATGATTTGTTTATTGATGATAAGGCCTATGGTTTTAAAAACAGTTGGCACAAAGATTTGAAAAAATACTTAAAGAGAAGAGATTAGATCAGGATCTTATTAGTTTTTTTTAATAGAAAGTTTCTTTGATTGTTTATCAACTTGTTTACATATTAAACGAAAATGATATTAAGATTTATATTATTAAATATTTTAAAAAATCTATGAAACTTAATTTAGGTGCTGGTCCAAATTGGAAAAATGAAGGGTGGCATATTTTAGATCACAAAATTAATAAAAATGATGAATATAAAATAAAGGGAAACTTAAATAATATTAATCTTAAAAATCAAAGTTGTGATCTAATTTTTATAAGTCACACTTTAGAGCATATACCACACATACAAATCCAAAATGTTTTAACAGAAATTAATAGAATTATGAAAAAAAATTCTACTATTAGAATATTGGTTCCAAATTTGAGTGCAGTAGCAAAAGCTTACGTAAAAAAAGATAAAAAGTTTTTTAAAAAGGCATTAGATGAAGACCATTCAATTAGACAAGACTTGGGTCTTGGTGGAATGTTTATGAATTTTATTGTTAGCCCTGGTCAAGATACAATTTTGCTTGATAGAGATTTAAATAAATTCATAGCAGGCTATGCACACCTTTATTCTTATGATTTTGAAATGATGAAAATTTTATTAAAAAAATGTGGTTTTAAATCTATTAAACAAAAAAATTTTTGTAAAAGTATTATTGAAGATTTTAAAACCCCTTGTCATATTCTAGGAAGAAGTAAAAAATATGAAAATCTTAATAATCAATTTTATAAAAAAAATAAGTTAATTCACAATTACTCAAAAGGAAAATATGAAATAAATTTTAAATTTTCTGGTTTTGACAAAGATCCTTTGACTTCATTAATACTGGAGGCTACCAAAGAAAAATATATTAAAATTAAGAAAAATAATAATGTTAACTTGTCAAAAAAAAATTATAATAATTATGCATTTTCATTATTGCATAATAAAAATGTTATTTCTAAACTTAAAAATAAAAAAATAAAGTACTAAATTATTTCCTGAAAAATAAAAAATCAAAATAGCTATTATTAGAATCTTTGTCTAAAAAAAATTTTATTTGAGTACAAAAATAAGAAATAAAAAAAGTTAATTTTTTACCAATTAATGCTGAAACTCTTTTTTCTTTTTTGTTCATTATAAATTTAGTTTTTTTAATTTTATTTTTATTAAAAATTTTTACAAGCTCATCACTTGCAATATCTAGAGGGTTTTTTCTGTATGGAAATGAAAAATATTTCTTAAGTAAAAAATCTAGTTTATTATTTTTTTTAAATTTAATTTTTTTTATATCCCTCATTAGCTCATCTAAATTTGTTGGTTTTATAGAATTAATTTCTGGAATTTCCCTTGGATCAAAAGTTTCATATAATTTATAATAGAACTCTTGAGGTATGATATTAGCAAGAGATACATGCGGTTTACCAAATATATAGCTATCAATATTTATAAAACTAAAAGTGGAAATTATCAAATCTTGTTGTTCAATCCATTTTTTGGCATTAATATTTTTACTGATACTCACATTGTCACTTACTAAAAACTTAAAGTCAGACTCACTATCAACTGTATGTGTTCTAAGCTCAACACTGTAATCTCTTGATAATCTTTTTATTAACTCATGAATTAAACAAAAATAGTATTGGTCAAAATTAATCTGCTTCAAACGCCAATTATTTTGAGTTAAATCCACTTCATTATTAAGCATAAACAAATTTCTAAGATAATTTTTATCTTTATATCTTCTTAAAATATATTCATTAGTCAAAGCTATGCCTATTTTTTTAATTTTTTTATTCTTAGGTTTTTGGTATGACCAAGAATTATAGAAGAGGTGACCTGTGTTAAAAATATAATTGTGCGTAAGTTTTGTAGAATTAATTAAAAATTTTTTAATGTAATAACTTTGTGTAAAAATGTAATCAATTTTATTTATTTCATTGTAAATCTTATGACTTTTAACATTCCCAAAATATTGAATTGATAAAAATTTATCTACAAAAGAGCTATGCTCCGTAGGTATCAAAATTTTTATAACTCGATTACCCAATATTTTAATAGTATTCCCTAAATAAACACTGGCATGAGGAAAGGTAATAATTTTTGGTTTATAATAGTTGAATGCTTTAATAACACAGTGTTTGTTTATTATTATAGCTTTTATATTTCTTGAATTAAGTTTTAATTTTAACTTTTTTAAAG
>Ga0114997_10002814_pt1 | contig 13906 bp, 11 predicted proteins | sample ArcticOcean_MG_C_2_FD_87045 | JGI IMG/M metagenome (GOLD analysis project Ga0114997, IMG submission 87045) | Marine microbial communities from western Arctic Ocean - ArcticOcean_MG_CB4_136 | ecosystem: Environmental > Aquatic > Marine > Oceanic | place: Arctic Ocean: Canada Basin | collected... | reverse complement strand
TGCTAGCGTTTCTACTTTGTCATTTACGAGTGTGGAAGTCCCATGAAAGTTAATGTAATCGACTTGTTCTTTATTATTTTTGGCATCTTTAAGCGCTAGTCGCATTGCTCGGGTTGATTGTTTACCGTCTGGCATGATAGCTACTCTGTGATATGCGTCGCAAGTTGAACCATAACCGAGAACCTCTCCATAGATTAGGGCACCTCGGCTATTTGCGTGTTCTAACTCTTCAAGTATCATCATCCAGCTTCCCTCTGCTAGAACAAATCCCTCACGATCACTATTAAAAGGGCGAGATCCACGGGTAGGGTCATTGTTGAAGTGTGTTGGATTAACCCGCATTCGTTCAAATCCACTCATCATCGCTGGAGTTACACAAGCTTCGACACCACCAGTTAGCACCCAATCTTCCTGCCCAGATCGAATAGTATTAAAGGTGTAGCCAATTGCATCGGTAGAACTGGTACAACCGTTAGATATTATATGGCTACGTCCTTGAAGGCCAAAATACATAGAGATTTCGCTTGAAAGCATCCCAACTAGAGAATTTGAAATAGCATATGGACTAATTTTATTTTTTTTTCCAGAAAAATATATTTCAAACTGCTTTTCCGAAAAATCAAATCCAGCGCCACCGGTGCCTACGATAACACCTAGACTTTCAAAATTTTCTTCATTAAATTCTGCTAGATCTATACCAGCATCACTCAGCGCTTCTTTTGATGCGGCAATCGCTAGAGGGACAGCTCTAGAAAGTTTTTTGAGGTCTGCCTTGCTGTAATAGTTTAATGGATTAAACCCTTGAACTTCGCCGGCTATTTGGCAGGATAAACCTGCAGGGTCGAAGCTCGAGATACGTCGAATTCCACTGATACCATTGCAGGTATTTTCCCAAAAATTATTTTTACCTATTCCGTTTGGGCTCACTGCACCCAAACCGGTAACCACTACTCTACGGGGCATTATTATTTTTAGGAATTATTATAAGATTAGAAAACTATGTTAGCATATGAAATCGAGGAAGGGCAATGCTACTTCTATGACAAGATACTTTTTTTATCGGTGTTTTAGGTGAGCTAGTTGGTGTAATAAAAAAATCCAATTTCAATTTATTTAACCTCAATCCTCTCCTAAAATGGTTTTGACCAATAGCAAATTCAGGGTCATGAAATTTTGAAATCAAATCCATCCCTAAAAGAATTAACCGGACAAATGCTCATAGCCGGGTTTGATGGAACATGCCTCAATTCGAAATTAGAAAAATTGATTGTGAATTCAGGTATTGGTGGGCTAATTTTATTTGAGCGTAATTTTAAAGACCCAGACCAATTAATAGAGCTTATCAGTGAACTTCAATCTTTAGCAATGTCATCGGCGTCGGTCCCGTTATTTATTTCTGTGGATCAGGAGGGAGGAAGAGTAGCTCGATTAAAAAGCCCTTTTAGTGCTTTTCCACAACCAAGTTGCCTGGGTAGGGCTCAATCAGAATCCCTTGCTAAAAGATTTGGGTTAGCACTTGGTCGGGAAATGCAGGCAGTAGGAATAAATATGGTGTATGCACCTGTCCTAGATGTGAATACCAATCCAGCCAACCCCATTATTGGGACTCGGGCCTTGAGTGATAGCCCGGAATGGGCAGCTCGACTAGGTAAATCCGTAATAGATGGTATTCAAGAAGCTGGTGTTTATCCTGTTGGAAAACATTTTCCTGGTCATGGTGATACGGATAGAGACTCTCACCTGGAATTACCTTATGTAAACCGTGATATTAAATCGCTGGAAAATATTGAGCTGAAACCATTTGCCCAGGCTATTGAGCATGGGCTGAAGGTTATAATGACGGCACATGTTATATATTCCCAGTGGGACAATGAATTGCCAGCTACTTTTTCCTCTATTATTTTAAAAAATATTCTTCGAGAAAAATTAGGGTTTGAGGGTCTTATTATTACAGATGACCTGGAAATGAAGGCAATAGAAAAACACATACCTTTTGATTCGATTCCTAGACTTGGGGCAGCCGCAGGGGTAGATCTTTATCTTATTTGTCATGACCACGATAAAATTATTTCACTGCAAGACCAGATGATTCGAGATATTGAAGAAGGGTATATTGATAAAAAATTAATTGAGTGTTCTGTCGAAAAAATTTTAGATTTTAAAAAAAAAATACCTGAAAGTTCCTGCGATAAAAAAAATCTCATCAAATTGGCAAGGGAACATCTTGAACTGATTCGAGAAATGGAATTACATCTTCCATAATGGAAACTCCTCTCCAAAAAATTAAAAAAACTTCTGTTATTTTTACCGCAGATCCTTCCTTATCTAAGGTACTTTGGCTGACTATTATTTATCTGGTGCTAGTTGCTTATTTATATTCGTTTTCTGAATACGGTCTAAATATATGGGATGAAGGAGGATACGCAAATGGAACTTTACGGACCTTAAATGGTGAAAACGCGATGGAAGATTTTAATCCCAGCGGTTATCTTTCAGGTCGTTATATATATGGAGTATTGTTCTTTAAACTATTTGGAGTCAGCATCCAGAGCCTTCGTATTGGAGTAATTCTAATAACTCCAATCATGATATTCATGGTCTATTCTATTTCTCGTCGCATCATGCCATCAGGCTTTGCTTTTCTTGCTGCAGTGTTTATGCTTTCGGCACCAGCGATGTATTACAATCGGTTTTTTACTTTCTTTTGTATTCTTAATTTGTATTTCTTAGTGCGTTGTTTAGAGAAAGTTAAACCTCAACAATACTTGTATTTAGCTAGTACGATTTTGCTGAGTGGATTTTTTAAATTTGAGGTTGCGCTATTTTCGTTTTTATCTAGCGGGGTAGTTTTTTTTGTTCAGTATCTTCTTAAAATAAAAAAAAAGAATTTAGTAAGAGAAGATAATCAAACATCAGAGATAGACCGAATTAAGTTCTGGGTGAGTGTTGGAGTCCTTATTTTGGTTCTAGTTTTTGCCATATCTTTTCTATTAAAAAAAGATTTTTTTAATTTGGCCATTGATATGGTTTTAGGGTCCTATCAGGTATGGGGAAACCCATTCCCTGACCTTTTCCCATTTTTTGCATTATGGAGTGAATTAGGGACACACGAAATATTTCAGCGGTTACTTTTTTATATTCCAGTGTGGATTTATTCGGGTGTGGCACTTTTTATTATTATGAAAATGATTAAGGGGAAAAGTATTAAAGCTATCAATATGTACGTGTTATCTATTTTATTAATGGGGGTTTGTGCGTATGGGCTAGTTTTATGGCGGGCCGGATTTGATAATCTCTTACGAACACTTCCTCCAGCTTATATTTTATTTTGTTATATTCTTTTTCTAGCTCGGAGTCGTTTGTTTGCTTTAGTCGATATACGGAAACAAGAGTCAAGGGTTTTAGTCCTTACCCGCAAGACGGCAATCAATGTGGTTACGGTGTTCCTTCCATTTTTGTTTTTCTATGAAATGAACACAAACCATGGTTTTTACGCGGGGACAATTGGGGCCGTAAAGCAGGAGACAACTTTGTTAGATATGCCTAGGGTAAAAGCTTATACAAATCCTGCTGAAGCTGAGTGGATTAGAAAAGTAGTAAATCGCATTGAAAACTATTCAGAGGTTGGTGACCCTATTCTAGCTTTACCCTTGAATCCTATTTTTTATTTTTTGACAGGTCGTATAAATCCAACAGACTATGACTGGATTTTACCAGGGATGCTTAATGAAGTAGATGAGAAAAAAGTAATAGGGCAACTTCAAGCAAGCCCACCAAAAGTAATAGTTTTTGTGGATATTCCGATCGACGGCAAGGAAGATAGGCGATTAGCTAATTATGCTCCGCTTATTTATAATTATCTTGTTAAAAACTATATGTTTAAAGAAATGATAGGAATGTTTCAAATTCTTTTGCCAAAGTCATGAGTATTAACAAAGCCTAGGCACATAGAATTAATAAGAAGAGGGCTTACGTTATTGTATCGATAAATGTTCCCCTTTCTTTATTTAGAAGCTCGATACCAGTTTCTTTCAGAAAAGAGTCAACAGCATGTTTAACCTAATTGAAAGATGCTCCGGATTTTTTTAATTCCGCAACTTTTTCAAAAATGGATGATAATTGGCCCTTCTGTTAATTGAGAAACGGCACTTTCATTGCTGAGTGGTCCACCACCAGGTCCTCTTTGGCCCGGAGGAGTAATACCATGCTCTTCGAAAAAGTTATCAACAATACCCCTTAATCTTTTCGAAGGATGCTCCAGACTCTTGTAGCTCAAAAATTTTTGCAAGAATTGATGTCCGTTGTTCTTCTGTTAGGCTTTCACCAAACTTACTAATAACATTTTTATGACTGGGTGGGCCACCTAGTCCTTTTGATGGTTCAGGGTAAGGTCTTAATGATGCCCCGATAGATTGGATAGATGAGTCCATTCTCCCCCTTTTTGAGATAGCGGAATGTTTATATGTTTAATTGGTCTATAAACATCGGTGTAAACCATAAATAGTTTAGGGAAATCTTTATAAATAAAGACTTCTAGTTTTCTGCAATGATTATTATTATGAGTTCAGACTGTTAGGGTTAAGCTGATATTGCTAATAGACAGGAAGTACAGTGGGACAACTTGTACTAGCTAACAAAGATTGCTTTAAACAGGAGCTTCAGCTTCGATAAGCCGCATGGTATAAAGGTGATGGTATAAACTTTCGTTTGCCATCAACTCCTTATGAGTGCCTGACTCGACAATTTTCCCCTTGTCTAGGACAATAATTTTATCTGCATTATGGACGGTGCTTAGTCTATGAGCTATTATGAAGGTAGTGCGATCTGTCATCAATTTTTCAAGAGCATCTTGAATTAGCATTTCAGATTGATTATCCAGAGACGAGGTTGCCTCATCAAGAACGAGAACCGTTGGGTTTTTGAGTAAAGCGCGCGCAATGGCTATTCTCTGACGCTCTCCCCCAGAAAGCTTGACTCCTTTTTCACCAACTAAGGTGTCGTAACTATTAGCAAACCTAGTTATAAAATCGTGTGCATGAGCCGACTTTGAGGCTTCTATCATTTCCGCTTCGGTAGCATCAAGCTTCCCATAAAGAATATTTTCACGAATAGTTCCACCAAATAATAGAGTTTCTTGAGGTACTAGGGCGACTTGACTCAGATAACTTTGTAGATCAAGAGATTTTAAATTATTCCCATCTATTTGAATTTTCCCAGACTGTGGGTCGAAAAAGCGAAGTAGTAATTGGACAGTTGTAGATTTTCCTGAACCACTGGGACCAATTAAAGCAACTGTTGTTCCAGGATGGATATCAAAGCTAATATTGTTTAAAACTGGGGTGCCATCTTCATAACTGAACACAACCTCATTAAAACAGATATGACCCATAAGAGGCCTGAGCTTGACCGCATTTAATGGGCTATTGATTAAAGGCTTGGTATCTAAAATTTCATTAATTCTACGCATGGCACCCAAAGTTTCTTGTAGCTGGGTATAGATTTTAACAAAGGTTCCTATCGGGCCTGCCATTATTAATGCGTAAAGGAAAAAGGCGGCTAACTCACCAGGTGTTGTAGCTCCTTGCATGACCTGCTGACCTCCGTACCAAATCAATATAGTCGAAACAAGAAAAGTAAGGCCTAAAATCAATGGACCAAACGAAGATGAGATGCGTACCTTCCCAATAGATTTTTCAAACGCACTCTCAATTTCATTTTCAAAACGTTTTTTTTCATGAGGTTCTCGGGTATAAGATTTTACAATCTTAATGGAAGAAGCAACTTCCTCAAGTACAACCAGTGCTTGTGCGATTCTATCTTGTACTGTTTCTGATAGCCTACGCAGGCGTTTTCCAAAAATACGTGCGAATAACATTAGTGGAGGTAAAACAAGAAGGATTAAACCTGTAAGTTTCCAATTGAGATAAAAAATAATAGCTAATGCACCTAATAAGGTGATTGTTTGTCGTAAAACGGCTACAGGAATTGATACTAAGGCACTTTGAATTACAGTGATATCATTACTCATTCTAGATAAAATTTCCCCAACACGTCTGCCTTGGAAAAACCGTAAAGAAAGAGACTGAATATGAGAAAATAGTTCGATCCTAAAATCGGCCGTAACTCGGTGTCCGATAAAACTCAAAATATAATTATGTGCAACTGCAAAAGCTGCTTGGAACAAAATGATAATTACTAGGTCTTTGGTAAGGCTATTTAAGAGGTCGGAATTTTTTAGGACCACAACCGCGTTGATCATATTTCTTACAATCAGAGGCAAAGCCAAGCTAATCATCGATGTCAAAATTAGGCACGCAAAGGCAAAAATAATACTCTTGGCGTAGGGGCGAGCATATTTAAGAATATTTGCAAACTCTTTCATTATTTTATAGAACTCTGATTGGAACGTTTTTTTTAAATTAACGGTGCATCATAACCTCAAGGTAAATAGATTTCAATGATTTGTGAGGCAATTAGTAGCTAGCGCGGCTTGATTGAAACACCATTATAGGAATTCAAAAATAATATATATGAGCGAAGTAAACATTATTTTTTTAATTATCCAAAATAAATTAAAGTTTTAAGAAAAGTATCCGTTATAGAGAATACGGGAAGTTTTAGTCTTACTAAAAAGTAAGTGAAAAATAAAATTTCCAATTAATTTTCATTAGTTATTTGAAAGGTCTTAAATAACTTTAAAGATAAAAAGGATTGACGTTATGGATGCTAATGCAATAGGTCCGGTGGAAAAAAATCAAATTCAGGTAGACAGTAAACTTTCTTCTTTAGGAAGCAAGGTTCCATCTGGTGGGACAATCTCGGGGCAACAGACTGATACAGTCGAATTATCTCAGCGTGGGCAAGCTGCGGTTAGCCAACAAGTTCCAAAAAATGCGGGTTCTGAATTAAGAAAAATAGATATAACAGATGATAATCAAGTGGTTGTTAAAATCGTAGATGCTGAAACCCAAAAGGTAGTACGCCAGATTCCTAGAGAAGAAGAAGTGCGCCTAAAACAAGCAATGAAAGAAAACTTGGACGACTTGGGTGGAGGTTCTGTTAGTAGTATGCATGTTGATGATATAGTATAAAAAAAGATGTAACTGCATTACTTTGGGACAACCTTCCTACCTATCGCACCAATTTATAAAGCCTAATATTGTTTTATGAGAATCAGGAGTGGTATTTAACTATTGGTTTTTTTAATACTTTTCATAAAGCGAAAGGTGATTTCTTCTGGAGTGTGGTGCACTCTTCCTGTCGATTTGTCAAAAGAGGGCTCAACTTTTATTAATAGAAAAGATGGCCCATCTTTACCGATTAGTTCTTGAAATGCACCTTTAATTTGGCTTTTATTTGTTACTTTTTTTGTGTGAATGTACCCTGCACTTTGGGCAACTTTTTCCAGAGATACCAATTTGGATAAAGACCTTTGTCTTCCCGTTGATTCGTAGGTCTCGTTATCTATAACAATATGGATAAGGTTTTTAGGTGCGGCAGCGGCAATCATAGCTAGTGTTCCCATTGACATCAGTACGTTGCCATCACCATCAATAATAATTGTCTTTTGATCTGGACGGCTGACTGCCACTCCAAGTCCAATCGATGAAGCAAGTCCCATAGACCCAATCATATAGAAATTTTTTTCCCGATCTTTAATATTAAATGATTCGCGACAGATATAACCGTTGGCATGGATTGCAATTTCGTCTGTTAGCAGTGGGATAATTTCTTCAAATGCTTCAGTGCCCTTCATTAAAGTATCCTTTCCCAACCATTAAAGTATATGGAAGGCCCTTTTCCATTTGTTGGATAGCAGTATTTAAGGATGCTTTATAATTATCAGATGAGATAACCGAATATTCCATACCACAAGTGTTCAACAGGTTCTGATTAATTTCTCCCATTATAATATGTTCTGGTGCGTCGGTACTATCTTCACCTCTCCAGCTCATGATTACAAGTACAGGAATTTTATAAATAAGGTTAAGAGAAGTAAAAGCATTGAGACAATAACCCAACCCCGAGTTTTGCATGAGTAAAACAGGAAGTTTTCCAGCAAGGTATGCGCCTGCGCATAGTCCTACAGCGGCGTCCTCTCTCACAGCAGGGTAATAAGGTGTTTTAGGGTCATCATCGATTATGCTAATCAATCCTGATAGCAGGGAGCATGGTACACCCGTGAAAAAATTAAACCCCTTACTAAAAAGAAGTTCTGAAAAAACTTTAGAAGTTAACATGTTTAATTTTTTTTAAACTTACCAGTTTGCAATATTGCGTTCACCGCCAAAAGTTTTTTGTAATTCATGGATATTTTTAACATATTTTTTGATACCTTCGAGGCCTTTAAATTCTACCCCTAGGTCACTTGCGGCCTGATTAGACATAGGTACTCCCTCTTCACCCATTACACCCTCAACTTCTCCAAATGAATCTACTATCTCGCAAATCATTCTACCTAAGTCAAGATTGTGAATATGGCCATCTATCAGATGATAAATTTTTCCATAGGCGTCGGTATTTTTGAGAACTTTTAATATTGACTGACATACAGCCTCGACTGATACATACTTGGTGCTTCCTTTTACATCAATGTTGTAGTTAGTAGAAAGAAAGTCGACGTCATTAAACCATTCGGACTTTGGTAAATCGGGGCGCACGCCATAAATTGTAACCGGACGTAGAATAGAAATATCAAAGGCACGATTCCTTGCATGAAAAAAGCAAAATGATTCAATCGACGATTTAATTGCTCCATAAAGAGAACTGGGTTGAACCGGGTGCGATTCGTTAAGTGGGCTGGACTCTTCAACGGAGGGTTGGATGGTTCCAAATACTGCACAGGAACTCATGAAAACGACTTGCTTAACTTTAGCACTTTTTGCTGCTTCAAGAAGATTGAATGAGCCATTTATATTTGCTGTCACAAGCTCATCTGCAGTCTTAACTGGGCCTGGAAAGTGAGCTAGGTGGATTAATATTTCTGACCCTTCAACCAATCGCTCGAGAGACTCTTTGTCTGTAAGGTCTCCAATGACGTAGTCAATGTCCTCGTAAGTTTTTAAATGATCAACGATGCTATCTTCTCGAATAAGCGCTTTAATATCATTAGTACTTCCATCTTGATTAGGTGCGGACAATAATTTGACCAAATGGGATCCGACCAATCCGGTTATTCCGGTAAGAGATATTTTCATATTTAAACTCCAATAATACTTTGTGAAAAATAAGGAAAAACTTAGCCGAATTCAGCGGCATTTATTTTAATGGATTCTTTGATGGAGAATACAAATATTCAAACCTCCAAATTACCAGTATTTTTAAAAAACTTAAAGAGAGAAACAAACTAGAAAAGCTAAGTTTCAATTAGTTTCCATTTGAAATAGGAATCCAGAGATTATGGGTAACAGTTATACCTTTAGTCAACCGGTTTTTTAAATTTATTTGATTACAATTTTGGAAAAATCAGCGACATTTGAAAATAGGAGGGAGATATGTTTTAACAATCGGAGCCTATTTTTTCGAAGGTCGTCTTCCTTTGCCATAACCATAACCTGTTCGAAGAATGCGTCTACAGTTTCTTTGATTGTGGAAATTTTTTCAAGAGCCTGAGAGAATTGTTTTTTGCTTAGGAAAGTTTCTATCGGTTCCTTGATTTTCAGATATTCATCATAAAGATTTTTTTCCGCGGGTTCTTTAAATAATGACTGTTGGATGTCACCATCTGCTTCCTCGTTTAATATGCTAACCACTCTACGGAACGCTATGGCAAGAGGTTCAAAGTGGGACTGTTCCTTTAAATCCGATAATGCGACCACCTTCTTTTTGACATCTGCCAGAGAGTCTATATTCGCAGATAGAACTGCATCGATAGCATCATAAGGGTAGTCTTGGTCACCTAGAAAAGTTTTATATCGCTGCAAAAACAAAGCTTGAGTATGCGCACGAACTTCCTCAGCAGTTAGTTTAATTTTATTTTTGAGTAAATCAGTACCTTTTTGTATTAATGAATCTAGTGAAACTTGCCAGTTTTGATCATTTATGATTTGAATAATGCCAAGCGAATGCCGTCTTAGGCCGTAAGGGTCTTCGGAGCCTGTAGGAAGAAGTCCAACTCCTATGCACCCAAGAATTGTATCTAATTTATCCGCAATAGAGACAATAGCTCCTATGGGGTTCGAAGGAAGCAGGTCTCCCGAAAATGCAGGCCGGTAGTGTTCTTTGATAGCCAAGCTGACGTCAGAGGCTTCTCCAGAATGATCAGCATAATAACCTCCAATTATACCCTGTAGTTCTGGAAATTCATAAACCATTTGAGTGACCAAATCTGCCTTGCAAAGCCAAGCAGCTCGACCAGCTTGTTTAGTTTTATCTGCGCAAAATTTAGTCGACAAAAAATCAGTAATGGCAACAATACGCTCTACCTTTTCAAATGAAGTTCCTAGAGCCTTTTGAAAGGTGACGCCTTTTAAAAGAACCACAAAATCTTCTAGTTTTTTTTTCCGGTCTTCTTCAAAAAAAAATCGAGCATCTTCAAGTCTGGCCTCAAGGACTCTCTCATTTCCACGTTGAATTTCGCCACCGGGCCCAGGTTGCACATTACTGATAGTGACAAAATGTGGCATCAAGTCGCCATCTTTACTTTCCATAGGGAAGTACTTTTGGTGATATTTCATTGTAATAATAAGTAATTCGCGGGGTAGCTCAAGAAAGTTTTTTTTAAAATTTCCTCTGATTGCAAAAGGGTATTCGATTAGATAGTTAACTTCTTCAAGTAGTTTTGGGTCTAGTTGCGCTGTTCCCCCTAATTCAGTGGCAAGCGAAGTTACTTGATTGACTATAGATTTTTTCCTAGCTATTGGATCTATCAAAATAAAATGTTTTTCACACGAATTAATATAATCACTAATCCCATTAACTTTAAAAAATTCAGGACACATAAATCTATGCCCACGCGAGGTATCACCGCAGGGAATTCCTTCGTAGCTAAAATTAAGTGGTTTTGATTCAAATAGAGCAACAATCCAGTGTAGGGGTCTAACGAAAGAGGTTTTCCGGTTTCCCCAGCGCATTTTTTTTGGAAACGGTATATTGCTAATAAGGATAGGAATAAAATCGTTCAGAATATCTGAGGTTGTTTTTCCGGTTTTTTCTATACGGGCGCAAACTACTTCTCCCTTGGGTGTTTTCTCAATTGTAAGTTGAGATACATCAATACCTTTGCCTTTGGCGAAACCCAATGCTGATTTGGTAGGGTTTCCTTCACTATCATAAGCAAGTTTAACGTTGGGGCCGAAGTGGGTTTCAGTGACATCTTCCTGTTGGTGTTCAACATTTTTGAATGCAACTACTAAACGCCTAGGTGATCCCATGACAAGTCCCTCGTCAGCTTGAACCCGATTATTCTTAAAAAAAGCTGTTAGCTCTTTTTTAAGGTAGTCCAGGGCTAAGCCCATGAAACGTGAGGGAATTTCTTCGGTACCAATTTCTAAAAATAGTTCTGGCATGGGGTGATTTAAATCTATTAACTGAAAAAACTAATAAGGACTCGTGTGTAGTCCCTAAGGTATAAATATCAGAGCTTCTATGATCAAAGACTTGATGATAGTTGAAGTTGTTTATTTATCAAACAAAAAATAGGAAACTATTTTTATTATTACTAAAGTATCGAGGTTTTTTATGCGCTATAAATTAGTTAGATGGTTTATTTAATAAAGGGTAATCCATTTCCTCTCGTTGGCGGACATATCCTTGGGCGCAGAGGCGGGAAAGTTTTCTGACCCGTCCTATATAACCTGTCCTTTCTGTGACGCTAATAGCTCCTCGCGCATCAAGCTGGTTGAATGCGTGGGAACATTTTAATGTAAAATCATATGCAGGTAAAACGAGATTTTTCTCAAGTAGGCAATTAGCCTCAGCTTCATACATTTCGAACCACTTAAAAAAACGATCTTTATTTGAAGCCTCAAAGTTAAAACTAGAAAACTGTTTTTCTGTTTCCAGATGAACATCCCCGTATTTCACAGTATCGTTCCATTGGAGATCATAAACATTATCTATGTTTTGTAGATACATAGAAATTCGTTCCAATCCATAAGTTAATTCCACGGTTATGGGGGATAAATCGATTCCTCCCACCTGTTGGAAATAGGTAAACTGAGTGATTTCCATCCCATCTAACCATACTTCCCAGCCTAATCCCCAGGCGCCTAGTGTGGGAGATTCCCAATCGTCTTCTACAAATCGAATGTCATGTTTTTTTGGATCAATCCCTAAAGCAACTAAACTGTCTAAATAGAGACTCTGGGCTTCATCTGGTGACGGTTTTAGAATTACCTGATATTGATAATAATGTTGTAGACGGTTAGGATTTTTCCCATACCGCCCGTCGGTGGGTCTTCGAGAAGGCTCTACATAAGCTGCGCTATAAGGTTCGGGTCCGAGGACGCGAAAAAAAGTGGTGGGATTAAATGTTCCCGCCCCCACTTCAATGTCGTAAGGTTGGTGAATAACGCATCCGCGTGAGGCCCAATAGTTTTGTAATGTAATTAAAACGTCTTGAAATTTCATAACTGTTTGTCTATCAAACGCTTTATTAAAAGTCAACCAAGCACTTTTTCTATTTGGCTCTGATAGAATATCTCTAGTTGTAAAAATATATTTAACGAGTGGGACTTTTGAGAAAATATATTTTATACGCTATCACCAAAAACTAAGGAGAAAAGTTTTTAATTTTTTTCTGTTAAACTGAGAACTAAACAACCTTATTTAGTTTATATAATTGAATTATGCAGAGTGTTTATCGTACCGCACCGTTGGAAGATATTATTCGTATAGTAGATTATTGCCGCAATTGTAGTATGAATAAAGGAAGGATATTTGAAGTTTACCCTGATCCTAGGGATAGCTTATTTATGATTATTGTCAACTCATGTTCCGAATCAGAACCAGTGGACCGACTTCGTCCACTAGGTGCATTTTATTGCAATTATGTTGGTCCAGGGGTGATAACAATTGAAGAAGAAGACCCTCACTTTGATGGAGCGGAATCTCGCAAGAGACATGTGGTTGCGATCAAACAAGTAATTGATATTTTATTAAGAGAGGGGTTTCCTGGAACTCAAATCAGTTTTAAAGATTTGCTAACTTTAAAGTCTTTTTAGAAAAGATGAGAAATAGAGTTTGGAGTTGGAGAAAGGGAAGACCTTTGACAATTTAACCAAGGAGGCTATTGGCCAATTCCCACTTTAATCATCTGGTCTTGATATAAAAAAATGACATGACTAGGGTGAATATTTTTTAAAACAGCGCTTTGAATAGAATTGCCCACTTGTAACTTTAAATTGCTGTTATTTTTTGAAGTTATGATGATGTGGTTGGATAAACTTCCTTTACCAAAAAAAATAATTCCCTTAACTTTGACATTGGGGATGTATCCATTTTGAATGGCAAGTGGTGCAATGGTGCTATTTTTTTTTAAAGTAGTTGTAGATTTAATAGGTCGCTTAGTTTTTTCTAGATTGTTGGAAGTAGAAAATTTTTCCGCTTCTTTGATTGTCGGTTTTAAGATTTCTTCTTCACTTGGAATTACTGACATGGAGACGCCTTCAAATGGACCGAGCTTGGAAGAATCTTTAGATAGAGATTGAGGCAGTATTTTCGCTGGAATATGTATAGCTGGTGTCGTTATTTTATCAGTTGGTACCGATTGATAAAAAATAATCCCCCCTGCAATAAATAAAACAACAACTACAGATAATATTATGAAAAACGTACGGCGTTCAGTCTTTATTCTTTGTGCATCGATAGTCTCCTCTTGAAGGAGCATTTCCTTTAGGTCGAGTTTCTGGTCAAGGATATTTTTTTCTTCTTCAAGTTTTCTTAAAGTTTTTAGGATGGTGCTCAT
>Ga0114997_10002812_pt1 | contig 13915 bp, 12 predicted proteins | sample ArcticOcean_MG_C_2_FD_87045 | JGI IMG/M metagenome (GOLD analysis project Ga0114997, IMG submission 87045) | Marine microbial communities from western Arctic Ocean - ArcticOcean_MG_CB4_136 | ecosystem: Environmental > Aquatic > Marine > Oceanic | place: Arctic Ocean: Canada Basin | collected... | reverse complement strand
TCCTCTTTTTCCTCTTTTTCCTCTTTTTCCTCTTTTTCCTCTTCATCATCGGGTATAATTTTAGTGTCCATTTTTTTTGAGAATTTTTTTTTAAACAATTCAAATGCTTCCGTTTTACCTTTCCATTTTTCAGGTAAAGATAAATATGCCTTTTTTTTATAAATTTTATATCTTAAATGATTTTTTTTCCCCTTACCATTTAAATATGTATATCTATCATCTTTATCCGTTTTTGCAAGTTTATTAACATTTTTTCTTGTTTTTTTAAAGTCTTCTGCATTTTGTTCTTTTACAAATTTTGAGATTTTGATGTATTCTTTCAATGTAATTTCGTTGGCTTCTTTTTCCTCTTCTTCTTTTTCCTCTTCTTCTTTTTCCTCTTCTTCTTTTTCCTCTTCTTCTTTTTCCTCTTCTTCTTTTTCCTCTTCTTCTTTTTCCTCTTCTTTGGCTTCTTCTTTTTCCTCTTCTTTTTCTTCTTCTTTTTCCTCTTCTTTTTCCTCTTCCTCTTTTTCCTCTTCTTTTTCCTCTTCCTCTTTTTCCTCTTCTTTTTCCTCTTCTTTTTCTTCTTCTTCCTTTTCAAATTTTTTATTAATTTTTAATGCTTTATGTCTTTTAAGTTTTTGACTATTGAAATCATCAATAAACAATAAAATATTTTTATAACTCCATTTTTCAAATGCTTTAAAATATATATTTTTTTCAGACAAATAATAACGCAATGAACTTGTCCTACCTTTGGAATTTGTACCCAATCCTTTCATTTCAATACCATTGTTTAACCATTTTTTTATTGAACTGATAGAATCGTCAATTCCCTGAACTTCTTTAATTTTTGAAATATTTTTTTTACCAAGAATATATAAATTTTTATTTGTTTTATTTGTATACATAAATTTATGTGCAGCTTTTCGGTCGCTTGATTTATAAACAATGTTTTCTTTTATTTTCATTGCTGAAAATAATTTATTAGATTTTTTAATAACTGGGTGATTGTCATCCTCATATTTTAAATACTCGGGTAATTTTATTTCATCGTCGTTAATTGGTAATATAAATAAACCTTCATTATCTGAATAAAATTCATTATTATATTCTAAAATACCATCATAATGTATTTTTAATGGTATTTTTATCTTTTTACCCTCGGTATTTTTAATCTTAAAATAAATAGTTTCACCAACATCAATGATGTCAGCATTCAACATATTTGAAAAATTAACCAATGATTTATATCCGCCTTTCATATTATACATAATTATATTGATATATTATACTAATAAACTATATTTATTTAATATTTTATCTATTTTTTTAATAATTTCAATTTTTTCAAAACCATATGGTCTTATAGCTTTTAATGTTTCCTCTAAAGTCATCCACTTCATATCGCTTACCTCGCTTTTTTGAAAATTAGAATTGTTAACTTTTAATATATTTACAGCCAAGTAATATTTGTGTTTATAAGATTTGTAATTTGAACCCGTAAATATTTCTTCAAATGGTAAAATATTCTGTATAATTTCAAATGACATTCTCGGATGACCAGTTTCTTCCATATATTCTCTTACTGCACAATTAATATCATTTTCTCCACTATTTCTTCTTCCTTTTGGAAACCCCCATTCTGGGGTGTCCCAATTAGTATTGCTGCTATTTAATAATATTTCTAAATTTAAATCATAAATTTCTTTATTTTTTAATTTATTAAATTTGTCTTTGGAATTTTTTTCTTCATTTTTATATTGATTACCAACAAAATTACCCCATAATTCAGACCACAAAAAATTAAAATCATTATTTAAAATTTTATCTTTTTCCAAAGTTGTCATCTCATTAAATAAATTTAATAACTGATTTTTATTACTTAAATTATATTTACCTCTTAAAAAATCAACATAACCCAACGAATCTTTTCTACAAATTAATAAATATTTGATTGTATCATTTTCTTTTTTAAAGTTAATAATTCCCGTACTTATAATCGGTTTCTTACAATTTTGAAATTGATGTCCGTTTTTTCCACAATTATTGCAAAAACTATTATAATATTTTTTATTCATAATATATGTTTAATGTTTAATCTTTTAATATTTTTACCTATATAATGAAATTAAGATACGAAGTTTGGTTACCGCATTTAAAATTTACCTTACAAACAATGTCGTTAAATTACCCATTATATCCAAATGAAGTGACTATTAAAAAATACTATAGTTTCATTCAAAATTTACCTGTTTTTTTCCCCGATGATCCAATGGGTAAATTTTTAGAAAAATTATTAGACGATTTCCCCGTTGCGCCTTATTTAAATTCAAGAACATCTTTTATGAAGTGGATACACTTTTTATTTAATAAAATAAATAAAAAATTAAATTTAAAAACGGTTTCATTATACGGAAGTTTAGACGAATATTACCAACATTACAAACCCAAGGATATAATCAATAAAGAAAGTATCAAAAATAAAAAAAAATTGATGTATTCTGGTACTATAATCTTTTTGTTATCATTATCATTATATTATTATAAAAACTCTTAATCAATGAAATAACCAAGATGTTTATTCGTTATTGATTTATATATATTTTCATTTATTGGCAAATAAAGCAAATCCAATAGATCATATATTTCAATGACAACATCAAATAAATCTTTATTGGGGGACCAATTATGTTTACAAATTATTGTATTGCAACATAAACATTTTTTTCTTTTATCCAAATCAGATTGTTGATATTCGCCTAAAAAATCTGTATAATCCAATTCAGATATTTTTACGCTCGGTGGTCTAAATGGGTATTCTTTAGGAAATATCATTGACACCATTGTTGTATATTTTTCTTGTAAAACCATTACCAAAGCAATGTGGTTTTCTTCAATAATATCAATTGAAATTATATTTTCAATAATATTACTTTTTGTAACTTTCTTCCTAATTTTATCATAACAATTTAAAAAATCATCGTTTCCATCTATACATCTATGTACGGTGCAAATTTCTTTTTGCAATCGTTTATGCTTTATACAATGAAAATTTTGTATATTTTTATTACCATAATCCTTTTCCATTTATATAATTAAGTAACAGTTTTTTAAATATTTTATGAACTAATTGAAATGGCTAATAAAAAATACAATTCATTTTTATATAAAAGTGAAAAAGCTTTTCATAAAATGACTATGAGAGAATTATGCGATCACAACAAAATAGTATCAGAATTAGACAAACTTTCCTATGAAAAGATACAACGAATAGAAAAATGGCCAAGGGAAAAAAGAGATAAGAAAATAAAAAAGTTTTTAAATAAAAGGGGAAAAACGAGACATAAACGCTTAAAAAAAAGTACTAGAAAAACCAAAAAATTGAAATTAAATAGAAAATATTTTACATTGCATTTAATAGAATAATATAACGTTAATTTATATGAGAATAGGATTATGGGTAATAATGATTACTATATTTTTTATAATGAATACTTATCACGATGGGAAATACACGGCGCATTTATTGAATGGTAAAAAATATTATAGAATGATAATGTACGGTTTCATTGGTTTGTCTATTTATATGTTTTTAAAAAAACATCCATTGGAATCAAAAAATATGTTTTTACACGCAAATAGTTTAATACGCCATATGCCGATTGATAAAAATACGAAAGACATATTATCTCCTATTTTAGATTTTACAAATATTAGCGAGGGATTTAATAGTTTAAACAAAGGTTATCAAAATTCACCACATCAAACGCCGCAAATGAAAAGAATGTTAAATTCAGGAAATACCAATAAAAGAAGTGTTAGTGAAAGTAAAAAAAAATATGTGGCGTCAAATCAAAATTGGAAATGTGGTAAATGTCAGAAAATTTTAGACGCTTCTTTTGAAATTGACCACAAAATTGAATTACAACACGGTGGAACAAACCACGTTAATAATTTAGAAGCTTTATGTAGAAATTGTCATGGGCAAAAAACCTTATTAAATAGATTATAATGAAATTTAATATATATTTTAAATATATATTAACTTATGGATTTTCTTTTTAATTCAAAAGAAGAAAATGAAAATGAAAAGCAACGGGAAAAAGAAAGTGATAAATCACTTGAAATAGCTAAATTTGTATTACCAGTGTTGGTTTATATACCAATTATTATATTTTTAACATTGATGGGTAGTTTTTTTGGTGTTAAAATTTATAAATATATTTCCAATGGCGACGGCATTGCAGCCTTTATGGAAAGTAATATACAAAAAATATTTACTATAAAGGTTAGTATAAATAAATTTATTGTTAAAACGGTGAACACATTTTGGCCCGATAAAGATACCATACTGGAAGGTGCTAAATCTTGGAAACACGTACGTTTAGATAGTGCATTGGTCTTGACAGGCAGTTTATTTATTTTAACAATGATCATAATATATAATTATGACTATATCAAATCGTTAATGTTTTCAAAAGTTAACGATGGTATTAAAGCAGCAAAAAACAAAATAAACAAAGGTAAATATAAAACAAGCAATAAAGGGGCTTTAATATCCATCGGAGATTCTAACAATAATATTGGTAAAATTAACAAAGTATATTATAAATATAACAATGATAAGGAAGGCTCGGAGATTGAACAATTATGGTATTTAAACCAACCCATCGTTAGCACTAGTATAAATAATGATTATAGAAAAGTTAAAAATGAAGACAAAATTCAAACGGATAGACAATATTATTATTTGTATGACGTGGAAATAAATGGAAAAATAATAAAAAAATTTAATCACCAACAACTCCAAGGATTTTGCGACGCGGATGGTTATATATCAAAAGGAACAATTTTAGATGGAGACACTGGACAACTAGATGTCTCAAGAAATGCTTTTACCGAGATTAAAGCAAGACAATTTGACATCAATGGAGCACCCAAAATACAAGACCCCACCAAGTTCAAAGATTTTTTAAAAGGGGGAGATGATGATGATGATCCAGTGATTTTCCAGGAAAAGCAAGTATCCACCCAGATTACAGCAGCCACAGAAGCCACGGCAGCGACGAAAATTAGAATTACAAGTAAAGCAAATGTATATGATCACAATATTTTTAATATATATGATACAAATACCAGTGTTGATTTTATAGATAAACATTTAAAATTTGTTAATCAAAAAACAGGCGATGATACAATTGATATTGATAATTGGGAAGCTCAGTTAACCATACCTAAAAAATCCGGTGTATTATTGAGAAAATGGGGCAAAAAAGGATATAAAAAGGGCGTGTATAGTTTGGCTACAAATGGGAAACATTCGGGGTTTACATTGGGTATCCAAGGAAATGGTGCTGATAAAAATGACCCATTAAATAACTATATTTTTAAAGATAAAAATGGCAAAACTTATCAAGCTAAATTATCCGATTATGGTGTTAAAAATTTTGGATCAGACAATTATATACCAGGATTCACAATAAGATATGTAATTAGAATCAATAAAAAACATAAACACGATGTTGAAATTTTTATTGATAATAAATTTGTTATGAAAATTGAAAACGAAGGGGTGCGACTGAATGATATTAAATGGTGTGGAGAACGCGAGATTCGCGCGAATAGCGCTGTTGCACAATCTATTGTTGATACAGTGAAAGATGATAATTCCAATGTTGGAAATTATTATGTAAAAACGGATATTAATTGTGATGAAACGGATTTCAAAGAATGGGAGGAAAATGATGAAAAATATTGTATCCCAAAAGCGTGCGATAACGGTATGGATTATTATAACTTATTTTCAAGACAATGTGAAAAATGCCCACCAGGAACCGAAATAAAGAAAGATGCTGCCGGAAACCCCGAAAAAAATTACCCCATAAAATTTAATTGTCAACCAAAGTGCACGAATAAGGACCAATATTATGATTCAGTTTTAGATAAATGTGTTAGTGTTGAAGACGCCAAAAAACAGGTAACATTAAAAATCAATGATAGTGTTTATACAATAACATCCGGCGTAACAATGTCTGACGGTGTTATACAAATAGATCTTTCACATAACGATTTTGTTGAACAAAGCAATCTAGTAAACGAATTAAATCTAAACACATCCAACATTGAACAAATTTCACATAAGGACGTGTTTATACAAGCATTGAAGAAAAACAAAGATATAACAAATTATGAAGGAATAATATCAATAAAAACAGAGACACTCGAATATGTTTATAATGTGCCGACCGGAACAAAGCTCACAAACATAGAGTATATGGATGACAAGGCAATAGTAATGCATTATCAAGATATATATCCAGATGGAGATAGCAATAAGATAAAGGGGTTAGGTACAAAATTATCTGAAATTAAAAACAATTCGGAAACATTAGATTTTAATAATGAATTTGCAATAATGTTAGATGGTATGGAAGATATAAAAAATAAATTAATTGAAGATGGTGGGTATCCCGTCGATGGTAATAAATTTATAGCAAAACCATCATTTATGCCCACATTAACAGTATATCAAACAGAAATAATAGATACGAGAAAAAAAAATGGATATGCACGTCCAATGCAAAAAGAAGAAACAGGTATCCACGATAAAATTTTTAATTCAATTGCACCTTTTACTTGGTTTACAATCAAACGAAATGTCCGTTATAAAATGCCGGATATGAATAGTCGTGGTGCGGCTAAAAGAAATTCAACATTGATTGGCGGTATAGCTTTATTATTTGGATTTGTAATTTTCACATCATTATTGGTTAATCAATTTAACAAAGAAGTTTTGGAATCCAAACCAGAAGAATTGAAAAATATATTTATCAATAAGACAAGTTATTACACATATTCCATAATATTTATAGGCTCTGCATTGTTTTTATTTGCATTGTTGTTATTTTATGCAGCAACTAGCGATGCAGGTTCTAAATTTTTATCCGCAGTATTGATTATATTAAGTGCTGTTATAATATTAGCGAGCATAACAGTTATTTTCCAAAAAAAAATAAATGAATTTATAAGCAAAAACCCTTACATTAAATTTATTTATCACGCATTATTTGTTATCCCGTGTTTATTTATTGATTTAGTTAATTATTTATATTTTGAATTTAAATCCAGCCCAAGAATTGTATTTATTATTTTTGCGATTGAAATTTCTATAATTCTGAGTTTAATATTATTACCCGCATTGAGAAATAGAATGTATATTTATATTTCAAATGAAAGTGGAAAGAAAGAAAAAATAACAATGCAAATTAATAATTTGAAAAATAAAAAAATTAAATTAGAAAGAGCCATTGAAAATATTAAAAAATTTAAACCGATGAGAGATCCTTTAGTAAAAATTGATTTAAACACCGTTAATGGGATAACAACAAAAAAAATAACACAAAATGAAAAAACGGGTATATTTGAAGAAGAAAATACACCCCAAAATACCGATGTTATTGGTATTGTCACAAAATTTCTTACAGATAAGAAAGACACTATAAAAAATCTAGCAAAGAATTTCAACCCATTCGCCGACACGGCAATTATTTCAGCAGGTTTAAATAACACAGCTTGGGAAAAAATAAAGATAGAAAATTTAGATAAAGATTCCAAAGAAAATCAATTAAAAGCATTATTATTTAGTTATGGTTATAAAAATACAAACGAATGTGATAAAATATTGAACAAAAAAAAATCAGACTTTTGTAAAAAAACATTATCCACAATGGTAGAACATATACAAAAAAATGCTAGTAATATACTATTATTTAATACAGTAATAGGAGAAATTGAGGATCAAATAGAAAATTTGGAAAAAATAAAATCAAAATCAGGAGGTCCTTTACAAAAAGGCACCGTTGCATTAAATAAACCTATCTATTTTAGAATGCAAAAGTTCATACCGATAAAAAAATTCAATGAATCGCAAGTTGAACAATTAAAATATAATTATGCAATATCGTGTTGGTTTTTTGTACATTCACAATCTCCTAATTATAGTTATCAATATACTAAAAAAACGAAAATTATTAGTTACAATGGGGAACCAACTATTTATTATAATGGTAAAAAAAATGAATTAATTATAGAATCAAAAAAGGTAAAAATAAATGCCTCAAACGATTCAAGTTTCAAAAAGACTTTAGCATTTATTAAAGTAAAAGAATTGGAATTAGAAAAAATTATGGAGGATATTGAAAAGGAGAAAAAGGTATCCGAATTAAACAAAGTCCCCGGTGTTAAAATAAAAATTGATACATATAAAATTTTAAGTTTAGAAAAAAAAAAGTACAATATTGAAAAAGAAATACTATCAAAAAAATCAGAAATGGACGATGCGAATAACTGTGATGAGCTTATATATAAAAAACCAAAATTTAAACTTCAAAAATGGCACAATTTAGTTATTAATTATGTTGGTGGCGTAATTGATATATTTTTAAACAGTGAATTGGTCGCGAGCGTTGATAATATGGTATCGTATAAAGCATTCAATAATTTGGAGATTGGTGATAAAGACGCCACAGGAACGAATGGCATTGGTGGTGGCATTTGCAATGTTGTATATTACCCAAACCATATTTCAAAATCTAGAATAAAAACAAATTACAATTATTTTAAGGATAAAAAACAACCAACGATTTAGAAATATTTGCGAATAGATAATTTCTAAGTTAATATTATATTATGGACATTAAAAAAATTTTGTTTTATGTTGTAATTGTTCTGGTTATATATTCTTTATATAAATGGCTTTTTAGAGACGCGACAACTTCAAATTTATTAGATATGGGGGATGCAAAAACAGAAACAATAATAAAATCGGAAAATATTAAAGGTAATAAAGATTCTAATTTTTTTGCATACTCGTTTTGGATGTATATAAGCACTTGGGAAACAGGCAGACCAAAAGTTATAATTAAGAAAGGCACTGGTAATACAGCCAGTCCTGAAATTTCACTAGACAGTAATGTCAATGATTTAACGATTACTTTAGCAACAATAGAATCGGAACAATCAACTGGAAATTCAACAATTAAAAATATTCCTTTACAAAAATGGACACATATAGTAATTACAACAAATAATCAATCAATTGATTCATATGTTGATGGTAAATTAGTAAAAACAACATTATTGGGTTCTGCGCCAAGAATTGCAGAAGATGCCGATATACACATCTGTCCATATGGTGGGTTTGATGGGTTTATTGCAAAAGTAAGATATTATGCAAGAACATTGAATCCAAGAGAAGTTTATGAGTTATACAAGGAGGGGCCGTCAAAAGGAATGTTGGGTAATTTACTTGGTAGATATAAGATGAAATTTGCATATTATGTTGATAATAAAGAAGAAGGTGTTTTAACAATTTAATATCTAAATATTTTATATATAATATATAGATATAATGGAGAATAATCCAATAACAGATGTAACCGATGCAGCTAAAAGTTTAATGAAACCAAATGACGACGGTGTATTCAAACAATTTGGAAATAATAACATCGTCGGAGGACCTAAAGAATTTTTAAACTCAAATACTTTAGTAGCAAAAGTAGTTTTCATTCTATTGGTTTTGATAATATTTATTTTTTTAATGCGCTTGGCAGTGGGAATTTTACATAGCCTTTTGGGACCAAAAGAAAACCCCATAATAAAACCAGGTAGATTTCAAGGAAATATATCAGACAAAATTTCAACAAGACCCGGGGAAAAAAATTCAAAACCGATTTTAAGATCTAATAATCAAGATATGGGTATGGAATTTACCTATTCAACGTGGTTATATTTTAACGATGACAACTTTACAACGTATAGAGGTGGTTCAATTAAACATATTTTTAATAAAGGTAATTCGGCAAGAATCGCAACAAATTCTCCGCCATTATTAGGAGGCATGATGACAACAAATTGTCCCGGTTTATATTTGGACGGAACAGACAATGCGTTACACGTTGTAATGCAAACATTTGAAGGTAATGAAAGCATAAGGATCCCAGATATACCTTTAAAAAAATGGATCAATGTTATAATCCGTCTTGAAAATAGACATTTGGATGTATATGTCAATGGTACAATTGTTGTTAGAAGTGAGTTACAACACGTTGCAAAACAAAACATAGGTAATATTTATATTACACAAGCCGACGGATTTAGCGGTGAACAATCCACGTTGCGATATTTTAACAGGGCATTAACAAGTATGGAGATTCAGAGATTAGTACAAAAGGGACCAAATATGTCTTCGGGTGGCGTATCATCGCCATTTCCACCATATTTATCAACCCGCTGGTTTTTTAAATAAAATTATTATAAAATATTTATTATTAAATATTTTATAAATTATCTTATAATCTTATAAATTATAAATATTTTATTCTTTAATGTTTGGATTTACACATAAGTCCATAGTTGGGAACACCTTACCCGATGCGCATTTGTCGCCAGTTTTAACATTCACACACGTTCTAACATTTCTATCCGTTCCCACATAACAGTATCCCGGTGTTTTTGTTAATTTTAAATCCAAGACGCTACTGGCTGCATAATTTTTTCCGTATTTTTTTTCGGGATCAGTTTCTTTCTCGGCTTTTTCATTTATTAATTTTTTTTTGTTTCCATCGTTTCCGTCGCCTTCATCGTTTTCGTCGCCTTCATCGTTTCCATCGTTTTCGTCGTTGTTTTCTCCTTTATTATCTTCAAAAAAGGAGTCATCTCTTTTATCGCCTTTAATACTGCTTTCTAAAGAACCACCATTCTCCACGACTTGTTTTAATTTTGAATTTTCGCCCTTTTCTTTATTTGCCAAATTTTTTGCTGATAAATCTAAAGAACCATAAATATCATCAACGTCTGTTGATTTCTTTAAATCGCCTTTATTGAAAATATTTTTTATTTTATTTTTTCCTTTTGAAAGAAAATTACCAATATAAAATGTAAATGCATCGGAACCAGTGTTTAAATAAGTATAAATATTAAATCCTAAAATTAAAAACAACGTTAATCCTAAAACTATTTTAAATAAATACCACATTGTAAATTTTTTTGGTTGTGCCCCAAAACTACTCGTTTCCATAGGTGAAAAAGAAACATTTGGATCACTTGAATATTGTGAATTTTGTGAATTCATTGTCTTATTAATGGAATTGGAAAAGTTTTCTTTGAAACTGTTAAAATCTCCGCCAGATTGTACCATATTAACTTTTATATTATCCATAAATTCGCTAAAATGTTCTAAACTCATATAAAAAATAGTTATATTTAAATTAATTAATATAAATTTAATTGCCAATCCATTTAATAAATATATTTAAATATTTTATTAAATATTTAAATAAATGTGTTCCAATGATAAATGTAAAAATGATTGTATAAAATGTAAAAATGATTGTAAAAAAATAAAAATTAAAAGGTATTTTTTACCATTTATAGGTGTTGTTGCGTTATTGCCTTTTGAAGAATTTCATAATTTTATTTATTTCCCATTAATTGTTAGTTTTGCATCAGCGATTTCATTTTGGAATTTCCCAAAAATAGTATACTATACAGCATCTAAACCATTATATTACGAAGATTTATTTATAGATATAAAAAAACTACCAAATTATGAAGTGAATAATAAAGTGAAAGACAGATTTAAGTTCATATTGGAGACTGTGTTAATCATTACTAATTCAATATTGATGGGTATATTATCTGATATTTGGTTATTACGGTCTAATGTTTCATTGGATATTTTTGGTATAATTGGTATTACGGGTGGTATTATTAAGATTTTTCAAATAGTAAATAATACAATAAGTAGATTAATGTTAAAAATTGTTCGCAAATTTATTATTAAAGAAAGCAACGAGGTGAGGGAAAAACAAAAAGAACAAATACATCAAATTATTCAATTAAAAGAATTTGATGAAAAAAAAAATGAAATTTAAGCAACTGTCCTAGGATTATCGGTTGACGTTGTTGCTGTTGTTGCCGCAGGATATCCTTGTCCTAAAATACCAGCATCATCTGCGACCACAGTTACCCCACCAACAGTTTGATAAACATTAATTGGTTTTATGGTTATTTGGTTTCCAGATGTTAAGGTTGTGCTAAATTGATACGTTTGACCGCCAACTTGATCTCCAATGAATGTAAGGAGGGTCGGGGTTACCGCCGCCGCCGAACCCACCATCACACCAAAATTTGCCACGGCTAATTCTCCGTTGGTTGCAGTAGAAACATAATTGTCAAATTGTACAATGGCAATATCGTTGGTGGCATCTAAACTCAATATCTTAATTTTTGTACTAGAATTGACTTGTTGTGTTGTTGTCGCTGTTGATAAAAATTTACCAGCAGCATTTTTTACAGTTTTAGCGTTTAATGTAATTGTGAACTCTTTTCCTGGTACTAATGTATTAGCAAGACCGGTATGAGTAAAAGTGGCTGTCGTTGCTGTACCAGTGCCAAAAGTCAATCCAGTACTTGTAAAATCGGCGCCACTCAAATCTTTGCTTGCCATACCATTATTTAATGTGACAGTAATTGTTTTATTGCTATAATCATACGTAGGGGTCAACGTAACACGAGCAACCGCATTGCCCGGTGCCCTTTTTCTATTTTTTGGACCACGACATCCCTTAGGTAAATCATTTTTGCAACAGTTTCCGGCCATCATTTTAAATGCTCTTCTATGTGCCAATGAAACACCAACTGTAGAAGGTAAGCCAGCTTTATTTCCGCATTTTCCGGAATCAGCAGATTTTGCTAGATAGTAACGATTTGGTCTTGACATTATACATTATATAAATATAATTTTTTCCTAAAGTAAAAAATTATTAATTTCTTGGAATATATGCGAGTGAACTCATTTTATCCAATTTACTAATAGTATTTTCTAAATTTTTTTCGTGTACATTATTAAACAAGTAATTTGTTTTGGGAGTTATTTCATTTTTTTTAATTTGTTTATAAATTTCATCCGAATTATTTTTCATATTTTCTACTAAATTTGTATTATTCACAATTGGTATTGTCGTATCATATGATTCTGTTAGTAAAGAAATTGCATAATATATTAATAGTTTTCTTTTATTTTTTAAACTATCCTTATACTTGAGGCAAAATAAATTTAGCAACGCATATATTATTTTAGATAGCCCGGGGTTTTGTTTCGCTTCGGCTAATATAATATCCCATACTATCCATATCATATCTTTTTGATATTTACTTTCCACAGGCATATTTCTTGTTGCACATTTTTTAACAATTTTTTTCCTTTTACATAATTTTTCATATTCTATTATCCATTCTAACCAATATATTGCACGCTGTGTATCTTTGTATTTATGATGTATATTCCAAGCCAACTCATTTATAGCTATAAATATTTCACGAGGATCTTCATTTTTAAATATTTTATAACCAGCTTTTTTATGTTTTGCTATAAGTTTATGAGTAATTTCTATCATATTGAAAGCTGATTCATTTATTTTTGGTATATCATACGAACTTTTTTTTTTTGAATAACAAATAACTGCAACAACTTCTATAAATAGTTTTCTTATATTTGAATTATTTCTTAATTTTAATATATCGGTTGAATAACCTTGGTTAACAATATTTTTAAATATATTTAATCTAGAATCAATATACAGTGGCAATTTAGGATTCCCAATATGAATATATTTGCTTGTAAAAAAAAATAAAGTATTCCATAAATATAAAAAATCACCTGAACAAATAAATTCGGCCGACCAATAACAAGATTGTTCAATATTTCCAGACAACAAACATTTTAAAAGCTCTTTTTTTACTTCGCTCTTTTTAAATTTTGAAAATGTCACCGATTTAAATTCTTTAATTGTCCTTTTATCATCAATTTTTATTTTTGACATATTTATATAAAAAATCTAAAAAAAAAAATAATATAATAATAAATAATAAT
>Ga0114997_10002810_pt1 | contig 13917 bp, 7 predicted proteins | sample ArcticOcean_MG_C_2_FD_87045 | JGI IMG/M metagenome (GOLD analysis project Ga0114997, IMG submission 87045) | Marine microbial communities from western Arctic Ocean - ArcticOcean_MG_CB4_136 | ecosystem: Environmental > Aquatic > Marine > Oceanic | place: Arctic Ocean: Canada Basin | collected... | reverse complement strand
CGCGCAAACCTTTTCGATGATCGGTAACGCTTCTGGTTTGATGAGCATGGCGGAGGATTCTTGGTACTTGGCGCCCCAGATTTCGAGGACGGACATGGTCTCGTCGCCAAGTTTCACCGCGCGAATGTTAATCTCTCCCCCTTTCGGGTAGATTAACTCCTTGACGACGTTACAGTTCCCGCCGGCACCTTGATCGTGAATGCTCAAAATTGGGTTCTTGTCCATCAACTCCACGCACGCTTTCACCACGCGGTTTAACTTGTTACTCATTTCCGCGTCGCCTCTTTGGACGGCGTTGAAATCCAAGCTCGCGTTCGCTTCGTCTTCGCCGCCGGCTTTAGAGGACGCAGCACCGCCGCCCATGCCGATTCTATACGCCGGACCACCGATTTTAACGACCAACATGCCCAAATCGCCTTCTTGTTTTTCCAAGTTGGTGTGATCGATTTGTCCGAAACCGGCGGAAAACATGATTGGCTTAATATATTCGCGTCGTTCGCCGTTCGGTAAACGGCTTCCGAACGTTCGGCAATAACCAGCAATAACCGGTTCGCCAAACTTGTTCCCGTAATCGCTCGCGCCGTTCGAGGCGTCGATTAAAATTTGCAACGGCGACGCCAAGTTGCTCGGGTACTGGAACGATTTGTCTTCGTGCGGCAACTCATTCCCGGGCATTTGTAAGTTACCTACGACATACCCAGCGGTTCCGGCGACTAAAGTCGACCCAACGCCAGTCGCGTGCGTGTCGCGAATTCTTCCGCCAGTGCCAGTTTCCGCGCCTGGATACGGCGCGACCCCGCTGGGAAAGTTGTGCGTCTCCGCGGTTAACAACAAATCGTAATCCACTTTCCTCGGTTGCATGCTCGTGCTCTCTCCGGCGTTCACTGGTCTCAGCGGCGTGCACTCGTACCCTCGAATCGCACTCGAATTATCTTTAAACGAAATCGACGAGTTATGCATCGGCGCGCCTTCAATCGTCTCTTTCACCATCTTAAACAACGACTTCTCAATCGGCACCCCGTCCACGGTTAACTTCCCGCTGAAAAACCAATGCCTCGAGTGTTCCGAGTTTGATTGCGCCATATCGAACAATTCCACGTTCGTTGGATTCCTCTTGATGTCCTCCCCGAACAGTTGCATGTAAAAATCAAAATCTTGATCGTCAAACGCCAAGCCGAGTTCTTTATCCACCTTCTCCAACGCTTTCCTCCCTTCGGTTAAAATCGGCACCTCGTACACCTCCGGAATCGTCGCGTCCAACGAAAAGCTCATCAACGGTTCGTCGAATACGCACTCCGTCATTCGATCGTGCACTTCTTTCGCGAACAGTAACTTTACCTCCTGATCCTCCATCTTCGTCCCGTCCGCGCGAAACAACTCGAACCTTCGGCTCCTCTCCAAACGTTTCACCTCGGGAACGCCGCAGGAATTACATATCGACACCGCGTTCGTGCTCCACGCGGATTGAAACGCCAGTCGAGGGCCGACTTCAACCACGGATGGCGCGACGTCGCCGGATAAACTCGTTTTTTCGCCGAACAATTCCGGTTCGTACGTCTCCCGTAGAAGCCACTCCAACGTCGCCATCTTCTCCGCCGACAACGACGACGACGTTTTCAACTCGACGTTGAAACACTGCTCGGTTTTGATCGACGCGATCAAACTTCCATTTCCGGATGATTCGGAAAGCTTACGATTGACTTTCGCGACTAACGTCTCGCGCGCCTCTTCGGAGAGAAAAGGCGTTCGGAATAATCGAAGCACGCGACTCGTCGTCGCATCTCTTTCCGTCGTTTCTTTTTGGGGAGAGGCGGATGCACATCTCGTCGTCGCCCGTCTTCTTCTTCTCCCGTTGATATTCTTATTCGTAGTGGTAGTATTGCTCACTCTCGTCGCTCCAACAACAAAAGCACCACTCCCGCGACTATTGATCGAAGTCATCTCGAGAAGGATGCAACGCGTGTGCGCGTGTGCGTGTGTGTGCGCGCGTGCGTGACTCACGACTACTGAGGATGACGACGAAGACGAGAGACGCGTTGGCCTTTTTGAAATTTTTTGAATTTTTTGAATTTTTTTTCACTCGAAAACCAAAAAAAAAATGTCATCTTTTTTTGTCTTCTTCTCTCTTTTGATGGAAGAGAAACGAATAATCTCGCACTTTACTTAAGCAGAACACAAACGCGCGTTGTTTTTTCTAAGACGAGACGACGATTTGAGAAAGAGAGAGAGAGAGAGAGAGAGAAAAAAAGTGCGAAAACGACTCTTTTGTTTCTGCCTTCTTTTCTTTTGTTTGTGTGTGTGTAAAAGAGAGAGAAAGAGAGTTCAACAAAATCATCCGTTTTTTCCATTACAGTTACAAAAAGAGTAAACGCAAGTTGTTTTTTGCACATCGTAATACTATAGAAACATGGCAAACTTCATCCCACCTTCGATCCGACACTCCGTGCACACCGTGGTGAAATCCGCGGTCGAATCCATCACATCCGTTCCAACGGGATCGTTGCAATTTTTAGAAAACGGAACGCTCACCCCGGAGGATTTCGTCAAAGCCGGGGACTATCTCGTCGAAACGTGCCCGACCTGGCAGTGGAAAAAAAGCAGCTCTCGAGAGACGAGGAAGAAATATTTACCGGAAGAGAAACAATACTTAGCGACGAGGAACGTGCCGTGCAGAAAACGCGCGAAAGCGATGGAGGAGTATTGCGGGAAAGAAGTCGCGCTGAGCGGAGAAGACGAGGGGTGGGTGGAAGCCGGGAACAAGGAGGCCCCGTCGCAACGCGCGGATGACGACGACGATTTAGACGACGGAGATGGCGGGAGGAAGACGAATAATAACGGGGAGGAGGAGGACGGCGTCGTCGATGAGATTCCGGATATTAGCCGAGTGAACGTAAAAGATAATGATAGAGATGATGATAACGACGACGAGTCTATTCCAGACATGGAAGACGTGGACGAAGACGACGCTATTCTCATCGCCGCGCCGAAGAAGGAAAAAAACAACGAAGATTTATTGCGCACGCGAACATACGACGTTTCGATCACCTGGGATAAGTACTACCAAACGCCGCGAGTTTGGTTGAATGGATACGACGAGCAAAGAAACAGTCTCGCACCGAAATTGGTATACGAAGACATAAGCGCGGATCACGCGAAAAAGACAGTCACGATAGACCCGCATCCGCACACGAACGTTTCCTCGGCTTCGGTGCATCCGTGCAAACACGCGAGCGTGATGAAAAAGTTGGTGAAAATGATGACAACGTCGACTGGAGGAGGAGGGGGAGATGGAGAAGAAGAAGAAGAGGAGGAGGAGGAGGAAGAAAAACCGAGCGTGGAGAGATATTTAATCGTGTTTTTGAAGTTTATGCAATCCGCGATGCCGACGATTGAATACGATTTCACCACGAACGGGTGATACGACGTGCGGTTGATTGCACAGGCGCGGGGGAGACCCTTTTCTTAAATGTACTTTAAAACAGATAATGGTAGCGCAAGCAAAAGAATATACAAAACAACAATTAATTTTACCTAACCTCCTACTAACATACCTACTACTACCTAGTACATCTAGATTCTACTATCAATACTCCTATCAATGGCGGGATCATCTCTTTCACCTGCATCGTTCAAAGAAGATGAGGGCGGCATGCTACTTTCTAATCTCACAAAGCCGCTCATATATATTTCTATGATGTTATCGACGACCGTGTTTGTTGTCGGCACGACTCGTTTTCCAAACGCCATCTTCAACGCAAAGACGAGTGATAAAATCGTATTCCCGACAGCCGCGATGAAGAACAAGCCTCCCCCACCAACTCTGTCGTACACGCGTCCACCACAAATAGCGCCTAAAAAAGCTCCCAGCGAGTTCATCCCGGAAAAGAACCCCATCACCGCAGCGCGTAAATCTTCCGGCGCGAGTAACCGCGAGAATTCAACGCCTACGGACCAATACAATCCAAAGGTGATGCCGTGAAGTAATTGTAACGGCAACACGAACCACGGACTCCCAAACGATTTCAAAGACGCGTATCCCAACTGTCGAAAGATGTACGCGACGAGAATGAGTAACATAGAACGGTCTAAACCTAAAAACTCTTTAATTTTCTTCTCGTGAAAGAACACCGGCACTTCCGCGACGCACGTGAAGAAAAGCGCGAGACCCATCAATATTGGAGGCGCTCCTAACGTCTCCAAGTGCAAGAATAAATACGTGTCCGTTAATGCCATACTCAATGCCATGAGTAAAAACAAAAGGAAAACTAAAAACGCGCTCGGTTCGGTGACGATTCGAAACGTGCGCTTGGAGACGTCGTTGAAATCGGCGAACGAGGCAGTTCGTTTCATTTTCGAAGGAGTGCCATCCACACCAACCCTACCACCGCAGCCACCGCCACCGCGATTACGACTACTGCTACTCGCGACACCCACCATCCTTTCGTTTTCGCCTTCGTCGTCATTCATCACCACAATCTCTGCATCGTCTCTTTCGTCCACTACTTCCTTCTCGTGATGCTCCATCCTCAACGCAATCGCGCTCGCCATCGAAAACAAAATAACGTACGCCAAAAATGGCGCAAACTGCGCGTTCTTCTCCTCCGTCAACACCAATCCCATCAGCGGCGCGAAAACGTACCCCCATCCTACGGCACCCCACAACCTCACCTTCCCGTACGATATCGAACTGCGCGGATTCCGCTCGAGATGTTTCGATACCATAAAGTTCGTCGCGTTATCCGCCAAGAAAAATCCACCCGACCCGAACGTTTCCGTTACCAAAACGTGCGCTAATATTCTCCCAAACTCTCTCTTTTGAAAATAGAGACTCCCGTACCCGCACGCGGACGCGAATAAGCAAAACGCGTGTATTTGTCCGTGTAGTTTCGTGTAATCAGCAATCTGCCCCCACATTGGTTGAATGCCGAATCCTATCAAAGGTTTACACGCCGCGATGATGCCGATTTGCGACGGCGATAACTCCCAGTGACGGAATATCACCGGGAGGTATGGAATGAGAACCGCTAATCCGCCGCAGAAGATGAAGTACCACACGCAACAGTAATAGATGGGAGGTATGGTATTCCTCATATCTCTCTTCGTGTTGTTTACGACGAGAGAGCTAAAACAGGCACAGCAGCGCGCATCGTGGTGAAGAAGGAGTGAGAAGAGTTACAGCGTACTTAGCGTTTTTTTTTCTGAAGTGTAAGCTGCTTTTGGAAGTTGTGTGAGGATGTTCTTTATTCATAATATAAACGAGAGTTTGTTTTCAATTAAAAATGATGTGTTTATGATGATGTGTTGTAATAAATCAAGCAGCTTCTTCGAGCTTCTGAATCAGCGCCGCTTTGAGACCATCTTGCGGGAGGTTCCTCTTCTCGAGTTCGGCTTTGAGTTGCGCGACGGTCATTTTGGAGAAGTCGGTGTCAGTTTCTTCTTTTTGTTGTCCTTCGGTCTCCGTCGTCGTCGGCGCCGGAGCTGGGGCGGCGTTTTCAGCATCCGCGTCGGCTAATTCGGCCGGTTGGTGTTGCTCTTCGGCTGCTGGGACCATCGCTCCGCCTTGCTCTTGTTGCTGGGCGTCGGCATCCGCGTCGGTTATGGGCTCATCTTCAGTCGCGGCGGCGGCTGGCGCTTCTCCTTGTTGCTGTTGTTGTTGTTGTTGTTGTTTCTCCGCTCTGTTCTTATTGCCTCTCTCGATGGTTTCGTTGATCAACGCCATGCATTTTTGTACGTTTTCTGGGATGCCAACGATACGAATGGATTGCGTATCGTTGTCCGCATGGACGTTGCAATTGGACACTCTTCGAATGCGCGTGATGTTGACACCTTTACGGCCCAAGACTAAACCGATTTTCCCCGGCGCTTCTATCGTTTCGATGATTTCGCCCTCCTTCGGTTCGTAGGTTTCCTCTTTATTGTTCTGTTGTCGCGATTGTTGTTGTGGTTGTTGTTGTTGCTGTTGCTGCTGATGATGTTGATGTTGATTGTGTTGTTTTACCGGTAGCGGATCGCCTTCCTCTTCTCGTGCTCTTTTTGTCGCTTGGCCTAAATAACACAACTCCTGCACCAACAAAACAGCCTCGATAACCTTCTCCGGGAACCCGTGGTAAGACACCGCTTTCTTCTCGTCCCAAACCTTGAACGAACAGTCCATGATTCGTTGCAACTCTTTGTGCGTGTTGAATTTTTTGCCGATGATCAATCCCAAGTTCTCGCCGACGACTTCCTCGTAACTGACTTTGCCTCGCTCGTCTTGAGGAAGTTGCATGATGAAATCAGTTTGGATTGGCTCGTACGGTTGAATGTTTCTTCTCGCCGCTTCCTCTCTGAGTTTGTCTATTAAAGTGAGATGTACGATACCGCCGTCGTTCCCTCGTTGACGTTTTCCGGCGGAGTTTGGTCCACCAGCTCCATGATCGTCCAATGGTGGATAATCGTCGTCGTATCGACCTCGTTTCATACCGCTTCCGCCGCCGCCGCCGCCGCCAATCGTGTGTCTCAAATCTCTGATATCGCGTTGGTGCGGCGGCGGTCCTCTTCCTCCTCCTTCTCCAACTTGCGCGGTGGCGTCCATTAGCCTGGAATCGATTAAATCATTAATAGCTTCGATGGCCATTTGAATTCCACGGGGCGGGCCAGAAATTTCCACCGTCGTCTTATCTTGATTGCAGTTAATTTTACAACCGGACATTTGCTCCAACTTCTTTACGTTGGCGCCTCTTGGGCCGACGACTAAACCGTTGTTGCCTTCGGTGTTCATAACGTAGACGTCGTAATCTTCGTCTCGCGGTTTCACTGGTGGTGGCGCACGTCTATCTTCGTATCCTCTTTGAGCCGGTGGATTACCGCCGGCTGGTAACGGCGGTTGCACGGGTTCTAAAGCAGGGTCCGCGTAGCGCTCGTCGTAGCGATACGGCGCCGCGGCAGCGTTCAATGGAGCTGGTTCTCGGTCGCGGTACCCGCCTCCGCCTCTTCCTCGATCATATCCAGCACCTCTTCCTCCTCCTCTGCCCGCATCTAACGGCGGGTACCTGGAATCGTACCTTTCATCGTACCTCGCGTCGTACGGGGTCTGTTGTTGCTGTCGATCGAAGCCTCTTCCTCCTCCTCCTCCTCTGTCGTATCCTCCTCTATACGGCGCCGAATTTTGATCGTATCTCTCTCCGCCGCCGTATCCTCGCCCGTGTTGTTGAGCGGGCGGATATCTATCGTCGTACCTCGAGTCGTATCTCGTATCACCTCTTCCTCCTCTCCCTCTGTCTTGGTATCCGCCGCCCCGTCCGCCGCCTCGGCCGCCGTAGCCGGTATTATTGGCAAACTGCTGCGCCACGTGCTGCGGCCTTTGATAATCTCCCCTTTGGGGCGGCTGATTATTATTATTATACCTGTTGTTGTTATTATTATTATTTGATCTCGGTGGATGTTGCTGATCCGGTTGCGGTACTTGTTGGTCCATCATCGAGCGTTGTTGTTGTTGTTGTTCCCGAGGCTGATTATTCCCACCTCCTCCTCCTCTTTCTCCACGTCTTGGCGCGCGATCGTCCTCGTCCGAATAATTCTCGCGTTGCCCTCCCGTCTGAATCGTCGTCGTCGTCGTCCCCACCGCGTTCACGGCGTTGTACTGCTCGTTGTTCGGATTAAACGGATCTTCTTCTCCTCCTCCTCCTCCTTCTTCTTCCATTTCACAACGCAGGTTTTAGAGAAGAACTCTTCTTTGCCGTCTAAACTCTCTCGACGGATGGATTCGATTTTCGATCGGAATTTTACTACTTCGAGGAGCGTTTTTCCCAACACAAACAACGAAAGAATACTACTCTTTTTTTAGTCGTAAACCTACCCTCGTCGCTCTTCTTCTTCTTCTTCTTAACTGCGCACTTTTAATGAGGTGGTGGTGCAATCGCCGTCGAGTGAATAATGAAGAAAGAAAGAAAGAGAGAGAGAGTTTGTGTGATACTAAAATCGCGCAAAGAATGCAATTTTTAATCGAACTCGTGTGTGTCTGCGCGATTCAGAAAAGTGAGGAAAGAAAAGTGAGAAAAACCCAAAAACAAAAAATTGCCCGAAAACACAAAAAGGAGGAAAAAACAACTTCGTGAAATTTTTTCCAATCCGGCCATTCAACGAGAATATCTTAAAAGGTGTCTGTCTCTCTTCTTCTTGTCCGTTTTATCATCGGGTGCTTTCGATGTCGAAGAAAAAAAGACCCCCAAACGAAGGCCGTCCGCGTTCAACACCTGCCGAGCAAAAGGTAAAGCGCGACGATGATGATGACGACGGAGTGGTGTTGTGGCGATTCGTGACGGATCATCCGGATATATTTAATGCTCACATTCTGCCGAAACTTAAAGTTAACGGTCGTAAAAATGATTTTAAATTCTTTTATGACGTGAACAGGGAAAGTCGAGCGGCGATAAAACGGGGTACTATATTTTGCCTAACGCGTTCAAAATTGAAGAGTTTGAGACGAAGTCGACCTTATCATGGGCTCTCGAGAGGTGTTCTGAAAAGAAGGAACGTTTTTGTCAGAAAATGGCGGAGAAGGTAAACGTAGAACTGCTTGAATTTTTGCGCGGCGAAGGATGTCCTTGGGACAAAAAGACTTGTTCTCTAGCTGCCGAAAATGGTCACCTCGAGTGTTTGAAATACGCGCACGAAAACGGATGTCCTTGGGAAGAAAATACTTGTCATTATGCTGCTATGAAAGGTCAGCTCGAATGTTTACAATACGCGCGCGAAAACGGGTGTCCTTGGGACAGAAATACTTGTCATTATGCTGCCCAAAATGGTCACCTCGAGTGTTTGAAATACGCGCACGAAAACGGATGTCGTTGTCGTGATAGGACTTGTGATGCTGCTGCTGAAAATGGTCACCTCGAGTGCTTAAAATATGCGCACGAAAACGGAGCTCCTTGGGATGCATATAGTTCTCTTAGTACTACCCGGGGAGGTCATGTCGAGTGTTTGAAATATTTGCTCGAAAACGGATGTCCTTGGCATGAAGATATATGTGATTGTGCTGCCGAATATGGTCACCTCGAGTGTTTGAAATATGCGCACGAAAACGGAGCTCCTTGGGATGAAAAGACTTGTTCTTTTGCTGCCCAAAATGGTCGCCTCGAGTGTTTGAAATATGCGCATGAAAACGGATGTCCTTGGGATAGAAGTTAGAATATGATGACTCAATCGTTCCAAAGTGCTTGTTATTGGGCTGCCTCTAGAGGTCACATCGAGTGTTTGAAATATGCGCACGAAAACGGGTGTCCTTGGAATGAAGATACTTCTTTTTGGGCTGCCTTTAATCGTGAAGGTAGTGGTTACAATGGTCAGTTCGAGGAGTGTTTGGTATATTTGTACGACAACGGATGTCCTGGGGATGAATATACGTATGAGAACGTGAACCGATGCCGATTTATGTTGGAGTTAAGGAGGAAGGCAAAACGAAATACATAGAGCTACATATATATATACTGATCGATTGATTATACCTAGGTACAATGAGCTTTGCGAGCGAAATTTTTTTATTTATTCGAGGCCTTATTGTTCGAGGTTGCTCTGGTCGATTTGCAACACCGCCATGAACGCCTCTTGGGAAATCTCAACCTTCCCGAACGCTTTCATTCGTTTTTTACCCGCGGCTTGCTTTTTGAGCAGCTTTTTCTTTCTCGAGATGTCCCCGCCGTAGCATTTCGCCAAGACGTCTTTTCTCATGGCGCTGAGTTGCGTACTCGCGATGACTTTGTTCCCGATCGCGGCTTGGATTGGGATTTTGAACTGTTGTCGCGGAATGAGTTCTTTGAGTTTATCGACTAACCCTCGTCCGATGCCGTAGGCTTTGGAGCGGTGGGTGATGGTAGCTAACGGTTCAGCGACTTCGCCGTTGATCATGACGTCTAAGCGAACTAAATCGTTTTCGCGGTATTCGTTGAATTTGTATTCCATGCTCGCGTAGCCTTTCGATCGGCTTTTGAGTTGGTCGAAGAAGTCCGTCACGACTTCGCCCAAAGGGATGTCGTATCTCAAACACGTTCGATCTTGGGAGAGAAACATCATTTCGATGTATTCGCCTCTGCGTTGGGTGGCGAGTTCCATCAACGATCCAACGTATTCTTTCGGCGTGAATAACTCGAGTTTAACGAAGGGTTCTTCGATGCGGTCTCGACCGGCGGCGTCAGGGAGCTCCGCCGGGTTCGCCACAGTGAACATGTCACCGTTGGCCATGTAGACGTGATGAACAACCGATGGTGCCGTGGTGATCAAATCGAGATCGTATTCTCTCTCTAATCGTTCTTGGACGACTTCCATGTGAAGTAACCCTAAAAAGCCGCATCGAAAACCGAATCCCATTGCCGAAGATACCTCCGGTTCGTAATTTAAAGACGCGTCGTTCAGTTGCAACTTTTCCAGCGCATCTCTCAAATCGTTGTATCGATCGGTATCGGTAGGGAATAAACCGCAATACACCATCGGAATAGCTTCGCTGTATCCCGCCAACGCTTTCTCCGCTCGATGTTTCACTAGCGTAATCGTATCCCCTACTCTCGCGTCTTTGACGGCTTTAATCCCACCCACGCAATACCCGACATCCCCTGGACGCAACGTTTTCACCGGAATTTTGTTTGGCTTCATCACGCCAAGTTCTAACACGTCGTATTTCGCCCCGGTATTCATCAACTCAATCTTATCCCCGACGTTGACTTCGCCGTCAAAGACTCGAAAGACGACGACGACGCCTCTGTACTTATCGAAATACGAATCGAAAATCAACGCTCGCAACGGTTCACCTTCCACCGGCACTCTCGGCGGTGGAACCAATCGCACGATGTCTTCTAAAATATCCTCCATTCCAATCCCGGCTTTCGCCGAACATTGCACCGCCTCGGACGCGTCCAATCCCAAAACGTCCTCGATTTCTTGCGCCACTCGATCACAATCTGCCGCCGGCAAATCAATCTTATTCAAAACCGGCACGATTTCTAAATCGTTCTCCAGCGCCAAATACACGTTCGCTAACGTCTGCGCTTCCACGCCTTGACTGGCATCGACGACCAACAATGCTCCTTCGCACGCCGCCAACGACCTGGACACTTCGTACGAAAAATCCACGTGTCCGGGCGTATCAATCAGATTCAACACGTACGTCTCCCCGTCTTTCTTGCTCGTAAAATTCATTCTCGCAGAGTTCAACTTGATCGTAATCCCTCTCTCCCTCTCCAAATCCATCCCATCCAGCAGTTGCGCTTGCATGTCTCTCTGCGCGACCGTACCGGTCATTTCCAACAGCCGGTCCGCGATGGTGGATTTCCCGTGGTCGATGTGCGCGATTATGGAAAAGTTTCGTATTCGTTCCGGAGGGACAACGAGAACCTCTCCTTCAACATTTTTATTCTCTTTCGTCGTCGCTTTTTTCTTATTCGGGGGAGGTTGAGACACCGCGTTGTTTCTCACCAACATACACTCTCCCCTCCTCCTTCTCCCCATCGACGCATCTCTGTTCTTCTTCTTCCCGAGTAGTATTGGATGATGATGATCATCGTAACTTCTTCTGCTCGCACACGACGACGTGGCAGCAGTATTACTGGAACACGAGGATGATGATAACGATCCTCGCATCATCTTCTTCTTTGTCTTCTCTGTCTTTGTCTTCTTCTTCTTAAGCGTTTCGTAGTGTAATGCATTCCACAAACGTGTCTCCTTATCTCAATGAAGCTATATTTAGGGTTTTTTGCGTTTTTCGTCTCCCCATAAACAACACACCAAAGAGGGGAAAATGTTGCACAAAAAATCTATCAAACATGACTACTTTGCACACTTTTGCGTTTACGACGACGAAAACCTTTTGCTGGACGACCAGAAGAAGACAAGAAAGAAGAGAAAGATCTCTCAGCGGATCATTTTCCTCGTGTAGTTCAAATTCTTTGTCTTCTTCTTCTTCTTCTCGTGAAAAATCATTGTTTTTCCAACGGTCTTCGCGTTGGGGGTCCGAGAAAAAAAAAAAAACGACAAGAATAAAAGCAAACATCGAAGATTACGACATCGTCCCGAAATCAGGAGGGAAAGCAACAAAAGGCGGGTTTGTCGGTGGGTTGTTAATCGGTGGCGCAATTTTCGGCGCGCTCGGGTTTTTGTTCGCGCCGCAGTTGAGTAAACACATCTTGAAAGGGAAAAAAGTCTTGGACGATTTGTTGGAGGAGGAAGAGGAGGAGGAGGAAAATTGGGTGGAGGAAAAGGAGACGAACGCGACTTCTTCCTCATCCTCCTCCTCGATAAAATCAGAGAAACGAGCGGAAAAAGAGTTGGAGGAAACGAGGAAGAGTTTGAACCAAAAGATTGCGGAGTTGAATAAGGCGATCGACGAGTTTAGCGACGAGGCGGATGTGCGATTGAACGCGAAGCTCGGGCGGATGAGCGAAGAGCTCGATTCCGCCGAAGCGAGGAGCTTTTGATGAAGATGAAGATGATGAATGAAAGCCGCGCTGTAATGCAATTATTTTACGTGTTTTACGTGTTATTATTATTCAAACCCCTTTAATTCGATTTCTTTTGTGTCGCCGGCTTAGCAGGAGCTCCTCCTCCTCCTCCTCCTCCTCCTCCTTGCTCTTGCACCATATTCATAAACATAAAATAAGCGACCGGCACTACCCACATGTAGTTTCTTTGAAACCACGTCAACTCTTTCGTCGTCGCATCCACCTTCTCCCCTCGCGCTCTTCGCGTTTTAATTTCCTGCGCTTTCTTCGCGTCCATCGGGCCTCCGTGCCCTCTGACGTCCGTCATCGCCGCGTCCGCGTTCAACTGCGGCGCGCGTTTCGGAAATCTCGCCGTGGCGACCGATCGAAACTGTGCCCCGTCCGCGATGAATAACGACGCGTCCTCGTCGTCACCTCCGCCGTCCGCCTCTCCTAAACTAGCCTCTTCTCCGCCTCCTAAATGCACTTCCTGCGGACACTCCGCGTCGTAATCCACGGCTAAAACGTTCCCGCTATCGTCCATGTGCAACGTGAAACTCTCTCTCAATCGACTCGTCACGACACATCGCGCCGGACTCGCGGCTTGCGCGTACGCGTTTCCGCTCGGTGCCAAGACGTTCGCCGGAACCCGCACCCGATACTTACGCCCTTTCTTCGCTAAACTTTGCAATTGGTCCTTCTCTCGACTGGTCATCTCATCCCGATGGACTTTCACATCTTTCAAACGAAATTTTGTAGACACTTTATTACTACTCTTCTCGTTGTTATTCATGTTGTTGTTCTCCAAAACGATCGTCCCGGATATCGTCCCTACTTTCACGAACTCTTCTTCTTTAACTTCTTCTTTATTATTCCCGTTATTAATGAAGTACTCGAGCGAATGCCAAAGAGGAAACTGTATCTCTTCGCCGTATTTTTTGTTCGACGCGAGATCGAGCAACGCGTTGGAGGAGGACGACATAGACGCAACTTTTTCCTTTTCCTCCTCTTTCGAAGAAGACAAAGAAGACCCAAGGTTTCGCGAGACTTTGAACGACTTCACCACGTGTTCGTCTTCATCTCCAAAACCTTCCTCGTGCGAAGAAGAATCAGAAGCGAAAACCATCATCACATCGACCGATGCGCAACAGACGGCGATGAAAATGAAAACGATGTGAAAACAACAAAGGAAGAAAAAGACGCCCAAACGTCCTCCTCCTCCTCGCGAGGAAGAAGAAGACAAAGAAGACCTCGAGAAAGATGATCTCGCCATAATATTGCTCTCTGTAATACTATATAGTATATATACAGACAAGTTAAAGACAACTTTAAGACAATTCGAACTATATATATCTTTCAAATTGTCTGGAAGTTGTCTGGAAGTTGTCTGTGCCGGAATATATTTTGACCTTCCAAACGGGGGAGTACTGCCTTCGTACTGCCTCAGTACGAAGGGGGTACTCTCATACCT
>Ga0114997_10002803_pt1 | contig 13934 bp, 12 predicted proteins | sample ArcticOcean_MG_C_2_FD_87045 | JGI IMG/M metagenome (GOLD analysis project Ga0114997, IMG submission 87045) | Marine microbial communities from western Arctic Ocean - ArcticOcean_MG_CB4_136 | ecosystem: Environmental > Aquatic > Marine > Oceanic | place: Arctic Ocean: Canada Basin | collected... | reverse complement strand
TAGTTTTTCAACAAGTCTGCTTAAACACACAAAACAATTTGTGAAAGATTCTGTTAAACGTTTTTCTTTAGATGAAAATAGTCATCTTATAGAAGTAGCGGCAAATGATGGTTACTTATTACAGTATGTAATGGAGAGTAATATTCCTTGTATTGGTATAGAGCCAACAACTAGTACAGCTAATGCAGCTCGTGCAAAAGGAATAGATATAATAGAAGAATTCTTTGGTGTGAAGTTAGCCGAACAATTGACTAAAAAAGGTAAGCAAGCTGACTTTACTGTAGCTAATAACGTTTTAGCACATGTACCGGATATTAATGATTTTGTTTCTGGATTTTCTATAATACTCAAGCCTAATGGAGTGTCTACTTTCGAGTTTACACATCTACTAAAAATAGTTAATAAAAATCTATTTGATACCATCTACCATGAACATTTTTCATATCTTTCATTAACTGCACTAGAAACTATATTTAAAGAAAACGGATTACAAATATTTGATTTAGAAGAGCTTACAACACAGGGTGGTAGCTTAAGATTATTTGCACAACGTTCTGATACAGGAGTGCGAAAAATATCAAAAAAAGTAATTGAACTTCGAAAACAAGAAGCTGAAGCAGGAATAAATGATCCAAATTTTTATAAAGGATTTCAATTGCAAACCAATATAATAAAAGATGAACTTTTAGTTTTTTTGATAAAAGCTAAGCAAGATAATAAAAAAGTTGTTGCATACGGCGCTGCAGCCAAAGGTAATACATTGTTAAATTATGCTGGTGTCAGGCCAGATTTAATTACTTATGTAGTTGATAAAAATTTAGAAAAACAGAATAAATATATGCCTGGTAGTCGTATTCCAATTAGAGACGAAGATTTTTTAAAAAATGATAAACCAGACTTTGTTCTCATTCTTCCATGGAATTTAAAAAATGAAATAATAACTCAACTTGAGTATATCAAGAACAGTGGTGGAAAATTTGTGATAGCAGTTCCTAAATTAGAAGTTATCTAATTAATGAAAATACTTGTAACAGGTGCTACAGGTTTTATTGGGAGTCATTTAATTTTTGAGCTGTTAAAAAATGAGTCAAATCAAATTGTTGCAACTTCTAAATGCATTAATAAAGCAATGAAATTTGAATGGTATTCTAAAGTTAAATATATTGAATATGATTTTAACAATGACAACACTGAAGATTTGTATAGTTTTTTTGATAAACCAGATCAATTAATTCATTTGGCATGGAATAATTTATCTGATGTTAAAGCACCAGAACATTTAGAGGTAACACTGTTTAATCATTATAAATTTATTAAGGATATGGTTATGGCTGGATTAAAAGAAGTTATTGTTACGGGTACTTGTTTTGAATATGGTATGATTGAAGGTTCTTTAAGTGAGAACTTAAATACAAAACCATCCAATTCATATGGAAAAGCCAAAGATAAACTGAGAAAATTTATTATTGATTTGAAAAAGAGTTTTAATTTTACTTATAAGTGGATTAGAGTGTTTTATGTGTATGGTGAAAGACAATCAAAAACATCATTAATGTATCTTTTGGATAAAGCAATAAAAAATAAAGATAAAGAATTTAATATGTCGGGTGGAGAACAGCTCAGAGATTTTTTATATATTAAAGATGTTGTAAAATATATATGTTTAATTGCTGATCAAAAGATTTATGTTGATCAAGCTATTAATTGTTGCAGCGGTAAACCGATATCAGTTAAGAACTTAGTGATGAGACATTTAAAAGAAAAAAAATATAATATGAAGTTAAACTTAGGATATTATCCATATCCTGACTTTGAACCCATGTCATTCTGGGGTGATAGATTTTATTTAGATGAACTATTAAAAAAATAAAATAATAAATACAATATGATACAGGCAACAAAAAACAATTATTTTTTTACAATTGGGTATACGACATACAATAGAAAAGATTTTATTGTTAAGCAGTTAAGTAGTTTATTGACTATGGATATACCAGATAATATAGAAATAATAGTTATTGACAATTTTTCAACTGATGGAACATTTAAGGCTATTTCAGATTTGACTACCGGCAGTAGGATTAAAATCTATCGTAATAATAAAAATCTTGGATTTGCAGGAAATTTTGTAGAAGTTTTAAAGCGAGCAAAAGGTGAGTATGTTATGTGGGCCTCTGATAAAGATGGAATTAATATGAATGGTATAGAAAGATTATTAAATTGGATGGGTGATAAAAAATTTGACCTTGTTATTTTAAATTACTTTAAAGAAAAAATAAAAAAATACGAGGTCCCAGCAATAAGAAAAAACAAAACTAGAGTTATTAACTATGATGATCTATTATTTTGTTCCCACCTGCCAGGTACCATATGGAATCGTAATAAAGCATTAGTAAATCTAGTTGATTGGAGTATAATAAAAAAACAATATCCAGAAACTTCAAAATATTATCCTAATTTACTTTTATTAATAAGATTAATACCTTTTGCTAATAGTTATTTTTATAATGGATACATTTCATATCAAAAAGAAAAAAAAGAAAAAGCAAAATATTCTTTTACTGCCGCTGAATCTGGAAAACACTACTCCCATGTAGCATCAAGGTGGCTACAACACAAAGAATTTATAAGTCTTATTGAATCATGTATCCAAAAAAGTAAAAATATAAAACATAAAAATTTTTTATATAAAATGCATAAATCTTTGAACGAAAATTTGTATGAATTATTTTCAAGAGCAATACTAGAAGAGAAACCAAATTTATATCGTTATTTTTCAAACGTATACAGCCCTTTTTCAATGATTAAAAGGAGTTACAAATTTTTAAAAACAGTATTGAGGTCTTTTTTTAATAATCCATTATTCACTATTTATCGAATAAAAGAAAGATTAAAAATAAAATACAAAATTTAAAATATTTTTATTAAGATATATGAATATTAAAAACAAAAAAAAAATTAATTATAAATATCCAAAAATATTACTAACAGGTGGAACAGGTCAATTAGGCAATGAACTAAAAAAAAATTTACAATCTTTAGGTGAGGTGTGGTCACCCAACAGTAAACAGTTTAATCTTGCAGAGCCAGAAACTCTTCGAGAGAAAATTAAATATTATCAACCTGATTTAATAATCAATAGTGCAGCATATACTGCTGTTGATCAGGCTGAGCTTAACTCAAAACTTGTATCTTGTATTAATGTTGTATCTACTAAAGTATTAGCTGAAGAAGCATTCTGTTTACAGATACCATTAATTCATTACTCGACAGATTATGTTTTTGATGGCAGTCAAAAAACACCTTACACAGAGTCTGATAAACCTAACCCAATTAATGTTTATGGAAAAACAAAACTTGATGGTGAGCATGAGATTCAAAAAAACCATAATCAATATTTAATTTTGAGAACTAGCTGGCTGTTTGGACTTTATGGAAAAAATTTTTACACTACTATGTTGCAATTATTTAAAGAAAAAAAAACTGTTAATGTTGTAAATGATCAAGTTGGAAGCCCAACTTCTATAGAATTTTTAGCAAAAGCTACTTTAGAAATACTTTCACAGTTAAAAAAAAATGAAGAAGAAAACAGATGGGGGGTCTATCATCTTGCAGGTGAAGAACAAATGACCTGGTTTGATTTTGCAAAAAAGATATATAAGCAAGAAAAAAATTCTAATAATTTTATTATAGAAAAAATATTACCAATATCTCATAAAAAATATTTAACTGAAGCAACTAGACCAAATTTTAGTGTATTGAACTGCGATCTCATTCAAAAAAATTTTGAATACATTTATAAGAAATTTTCTAAAACAGATATTTAAATAGGATCATTAGTTAAATAATGAAATTAATCTTTAATTTTAATGATTTTTATTCATCATATAGACTTTATATTATTATAATAAATGTGTATAAAAAAAATATCTTTTTAAAGTTATTCAAGTAATATCAGTTTAATTAATCAAATAATGTTTTTATAAAAACTAAAAATTTTGATAAAATTAACTAATTAAAAGATATAAGGAAATATGCATGTTAGAAAATAAATCATTATTAATTACTGGAGGAACGGGCAGCCTGGGAAAAGCTTTGGTTGAAGAGATACTTCATCGTTATCCAAATATTAAAAGATTAGTCATATTTAGCCGTGATGAACTAAAACAATTTGATATGGCTCAAATATTTTCAGAAGATAAATATCCATGCGTAAGATATTTTATTGGAGATATTCGGGATGTAAATCGTTTAAGAAGAGCACTAGAAGGCATTGATTACGTAATACATGCAGCAGCATTGAAACAAGTTCCTGCTGCTGAATACAATCCAACTGAATTTATAAAAACTAATATTCTTGGATCTGAAAACTTAATTGAAGCATGTATGGATACAAATGTTAAAAGAGTTGTTGCCCTCTCAACTGATAAAGCAGCAGCACCAATTAATTTATATGGTTCAACGAAACTATGTAGTGATAAACTTTTTGTTGCCGCTAATAGGTATAAAGGCTCTAGGGATTTAAATTTTTCTGTAGTTCGTTATGGAAATGTTTTAGGCTCTCGTGGCTCTGTGGCACCTTTTTTTATGAAAAAAAGAAAAGAAGGTATTCTTCCAATTACCGATCCAAGAATGACGAGATTTAATATTTCATTAAAAGATGGTGTTGAAATGGTGCTATGGGCATTAAAAAATTCTAAAGGAGGTGAAATATTTGTACCCAAAATACCATCATATTTAGTTACCGATATGGCAAAAGCAATTTCACCGAGTGCTAAACTTGTGAATGTTGGTATACGTGCTGGGGAAAAAATACATGAAGAGATGATAACAGAAAATGATAGTCTAAATAGTGTTGATTTAGGTATTTACTATGCCATTTTACCAAATTCAAATCCAATTTCAATTAAACAATATTGCAAAATAACTAATGCCACGATGGTGGAGGAAGGTTTTTCTTATAACTCAGGCACTAATCCAGATTTTCTCTCAATCGAAAGTTTGAGAATTTTAATAAAAGAACAATTAGATTCAAGTTTTGAACCAGTGTGAATTTAAATAATAATACAAAATTTAAACCATGACAGTAAAATTAAATATTCCTTACGGAAGGCAAGATATTACTCAAGATGACATTGATGCAGTTATAGGTGTTTTAAAATCTGATTTTTTAACTCAAGGGCCTTGTGTTCCTAAATTTGAAAAAAAAATTTCTAAATATTGTGGTGCAAAATACGCAGTTGCAACTAATTCTTCTACCTCTTCCTTGCACCTTGCCTGTCTGGCTTTAGGTCTTGTGAAAGGTGATTGGTTGTGGACTAGTTCAATTACTTTTGTGGCATCAGCAAATTGTGCACTTTATTGTGGTGCAAAAGTTGATTTTGTTGATATTGACCCAACTACATACAATCTTTGTCCTAAAGCATTAAAAAATAAACTTATTAAAGCTAAGGAATTAGGAATATTACCAAAAATTGTTGTTCCAGTGCATCTTTCTGGCCAATCCTGTGACATGAAAGCTATTCATGAACTTTCTAAAGAGTATGGTTTTAAAATAATTGAAGACGCGTCTCATGCGATAGGAGGAAAATATTTAGATAAACCAATCGGTAATTGTGAATATAGCGACATAGCAGTATTTAGTTTTCATCCAGTAAAAATTATTACAACAGGTGAGGGTGGAATAGCATTAACTAATAATTTTGAATTATCTGAGAGTATGTCTTTGTTACGTACCCATGGTATTACACGTGATCCTAAAAAAATGACAAATGAATCTGATGGAGAATGGTACTATCAACAAATAAAATTAGGTTTTAATTATCGTATGACTGATATCCAAGCAGCATTAGGGATGAGCCAATTAGAGAGACTTGATAATTACATATCACGTCGACATGAACTTGCTTCTAGATACAATAATTTCCTTAAGGATCTTCCTATAGTAATTCCATATCAGGATAATAGTAGTCACTCTTCTTTTCATTTATATATTATTCGCCTAAAAAATGAAAAAACACACAAACAAGTATTTGAATATTTGAGAGAGAAAGGAGTAATTGTAAATTTACATTATATACCAGTACATACACACCCCTATTACCAGAAAACAAAAGTTGAATTTACTGAACTTAAGCATTCAGAACAATACTACAAAGATGCTATAAGCTTACCTCTATACCCAACTATGACGGAACATCAGCAAGACCTTGTTATCTCTACATTACGTGAAGCTTTACAGTTATGAAGATTGCATTAGGAACGGTTCAATTTGGTAAAACTTATGGTGTTGCAAATACCAATGGTCAAGTTGAAAAAACTGAGGTGAAAAATATTTTAGATTTTGCTAAAGTTTCGGGTGTTGACACAATTGATACTGCTATTACTTATGAGACAGCTGAACAGTGTCTAGGTGAAATCGGTATGGATGATTATAACGTGATAACAAAACTACCTGAAATTCCAGATGATTTTGGGAATTTAAGAATTTGGGTTGTAAAGCATCTACAAAAATCCTTAAATTTTCTTAAAGTTAAAACATTATCAGGACTCCTCCTTCATAGACCAAGTCAATTACTTGATAAAGATAAAAAAGATTTGTGGAACATATTACTTAATTTAAAAAAAGATGGCATAATTAAAAAAATTGGATTCTCTATTTATACACCAGATGAATTAGATAAATTATGGAGTTTATTTAAACCTGACTTGGTGCAAGCCCCATATAATATTTTTGATCGACGTCTAGAAACAAGTGGATGGTTGCAAAAAATGTCTGAAGAAAAAGTAGAAATACATATTCGTTCTATTTTCTTACAAGGACTATTACTTATGGATGAAAAGAGTAGACCAGAAAAATTTAAAAAATGGCCTGATTTATGGGCTAAGTGGAATAATTGGTTTAAGGAAAATGATAGTACGCCAGTTCAAACAGCCGTATCTTTTGCTTTATCTGACAGTAGAATTTCAAAAGTTATTGTTGGTGTTGATAGTTTAAAACAATTTAAAGATATCATTAATGCAGCTAACAATATTTGCCAGTTTCCTGAAAGCTTTCATATTGAAGATACAAGATTGCTCAATCCATCAGAGTGGAGCTCATTATGAGAATAGTTGCTATTATTCAAGCACGTATGGGTTCATCACGTTTAGCAGGAAAGGTAATGATGAAGTTGGCAAATAAACCAGTATTAGCACATGTTGTTGAGCGTCTCACTTATTGTAAAATGATTGGAAAAATAGTAGTGGCCACTACAAATGAGACCATTGATGACCCATTAAAAGATTATTGCACAAACAACAATATTGATTGTTATCGTGGTAATTCTGAAGATGTATTAGACCGTTACTACCATGCTGCTAAAGCTTATGATGCGGATTCAATTGTACGTATCACTTGTGACTGTCCTGTAATTGACCCTGTAGTTGTAGATGCAGTAATTACTGGTTATATGTCAGGAGATTATGATTGCTATGCACTTGGTGGTCAATTTCCAGATGGTCTAGACTGTGTGGTATATTCATTTTCTGCACTAGAGAAAGCCTGGAAAGAAGCTCGATTACAATCAGAGAGAGAGCATGTTGGTCCATACATTGAAAATAATCCACACTTGTTTAAAAATGGCTCATTAAAGTTATTTAAAAATTTAGATCAGCATAGGTGGACACTTGATGTGTCAAACGATTATGAATTATTAAATAAAATTTTTGATGCATTATATCGACCTGAATCACCATTTTTAACACATGAAATTTTACAATTTATGCGAAGTAATCCGAATTTATCAACAATTAACAATAAAATTGTACGCAATGAAGGATATCTTAAATCACTACAAAAAGATAAAATAATTAAATGATTGATATAGATACTCTTAAAAATAGCAAAGGTACAAAATTATATCGTAAAGCTAAGACCCTAATCCCGGGAGGTTCTCAATTATTATCTAAGAGACCTGAAATGTTTGCACCAGATATTTGGCCTGCTTATTATTCAAAAGCAAAAGGATGTCATGTTTGGGATTTAGATGGTAAGGAATATATTGATATGTCAATTATGGCAGTAGGTGCTTGTATTTTAGGATATGCAGATGAAGATGTTGATGCTGCCGTCATTGAATCAATACATCGCGGTGTAAATAGTTCATTAAATTGCCCTGAAGAAGTTGACTTAGCTGAAGCGTTAATGGAATTGCACCCATGGTTTGATATGGTTCGTTACGCTAGAAGTGGTGGTGAAGCACTTTCCATAGCAGTGCGTATTGCTAGAGCTAAAACTAAAAGAGATATCGTATTATTTAGTGGGTATCATGGTTGGACAGATTGGTATTTGGCAGCTAATCTTGCAGACAAATCTGGACTTGATGGACAGTTAATGCCAGGGCTTGAACCAAATGGTGTACCACGTGGATTGACTGGCACTGCAATTCCATTTGATTTTAATAATATAGAATCTTTAAGAAAAAAAATTATTGGTAAAGAGTCAGAAATTGCAGCAATCATTATTGAACCTGCTCGTGGTGAAGAAGCACCAAGTCAGTATTTAAAAACACTACGTGAAATTTCCTCTGAAATTGGAGCAGTGTTAATATATGATGAGATTACAAGTGCGTTTAGAATGTGTGCTGGAGGTATTCATTGCAGATACGGTATTTATCCAGACATGGCAGTCTTTGCAAAATCTATGGCCAATGGATACGCTATGTCAGCAATACTTGGAACAGAGGATGTAATGCAGGCAGCTCAGTCAACCTTTATATCAAGTACTAACTGGACTGACCGAGTTGGCCCAACAGCAGCTCTGGCAACACTAAAAAAATATCAAAAAACAAAAACAGATAAACATATTATTTCTATTGGAAATAAAACTAAAAAAATTTGGCAAGATGCCTCATTAAAAGCTGGTTTACAAATAAATGTTACTGGCTTACCGACATTAGCTGCTTTTGAATTTAAAAGTAAAAAACCAATGGATCTTAACACACGATTTGTTATTGAAATGCTTCAACGTGGATTTTTAGGGTTTAGACAATTTAAACCATCCTTAGCACATAGTGATATAGAATTAGATAAATATAAAAATGCAATAGAAGAGGTCTTTTTACTTTTATCAAAACTACCTGACGATAAGATTATTTCATCTCCAGTAGCTCATGCGGGACTCTATAGATTGACAAAGGAATAGTTTAAACAACCTTATGTTTATCAAAAATATTAAAAACGAAATTAAAGATGCAGTAATATGTTTAGCTGCTGGTAAAGCGCAAGAGCAGTTAATTATTAAAGCAAAGTCTCTTGGACATGTAGTTATTGCAATAGATAGAAATCCAAAATCACTTGGCTTTAAATATGCTGATATGGCAATCTGTCAAAGTACTTATGATGCTGAAGTTGTTATTAATGAATTGGAAAAATTAGAAGACAGATATAGATGGATAGGTATTTTAAATAGAAGCTCAGGCCCACCAGTTATTACTGCTGCTAAGATCTCTAAATATTTTAACCTTCCTGGAGTACCTATAGAGTCTGCACGAAATTTAGTTAATAAAGATAAATTACGTGAATCTTGTTTGAATTATAATATTCCTTCCCCTACATATAAAATATACAGTACAGATGATTGTGAAAATGTTTTTTGCAATAATTTTCCAATCGTAGTTAAACCAGCATTAAGTTTAATTGGAAAAAGTGGAATTAGTGTTGTTAGATCAAAAGAAAAACTAAAAAAATCAGTTGACTATGCAAAAAAAAATACAATTAATGGAAAAATAATCTTAGAAGAATTCCTTGAAGGACCAGATATAGTTCTTGTAAGTTTTGTTACAGGTGGTGATTTATGTTCAATTTGCATATTGGATGAATTAAATAATGAAAAAAAAGATGGCTCTATAGTTGGTAGAGGCTTTAAGACTCATTCTAGTGATAAAAATGATTGGATATTTCAAGCAAATAAAATAGCAAAAGAAATCATCTCGAATTTTAAAATTGAATGTTCACCACTCATGATTTCTTTTCGTGCAAACTCTCATAATGTCTTAAAATTAATGGAAGTTCATTTGGATTTAGGAGGGGATCTTTTGATAGAAGGAGTTTTTGAAAAAGCACTCCCTTTTAATTTCTTAGAACTAGCAGTTAAAATGGCATTAGGTAAAACAAACTGTCCAGAAAATTTTAAAATTAAACCTACAGCAATTTTTTATGATGAAGGAGATGACCTGGTAACAAATCGTAATTATACAATTTTTACAGGTAATTCAAATGAATCTCTTGAAGAAAAGATTTTAAAGATAAATAAATGAGAAAAAAATTACTTTTTTTAGGATGTAATTATGATCAAGTATCATATTTAGAAGTTCTTAAAAATCAAAATTGGGAAATTATTGGTGCAGATTTAAATAAAAATGCACCAGGAAAACATCTTTGTGATAAATTTCATAATATTGGCTATGATGATTTTATGGGTCTTATTAACTTAGGTTTAAAAGAAAAGTTTTCTAAAAATGACATGGTATTTACTGCTGCCTCCCAGTTTGCACAAAAAGGAGCAGCAAACTTTGCAGCCTATTTTGAGATTGCATTTCCATCTGAAAAAACTATTGACCTTTGTTTAGATAAAACGGCATATTATAAATATTTTTTAAATAACAACATTCCTATTCCAAAGACATGGAACATAGAGAATAAAAATGAATTAAAAGATAAAATTAAAACATCTGACTCAGAATGGTTTTATTTGAAATCAGATTTTAGCAAGAACCCAAATTATGTTTATCGTTTTAACAAGTTTGACATACCTTGGAATAATTTTTTTTGGGGGAAGGACAGGTATCTAAGAAAATATTATGTCTTACAGGAGGAGGCTAAAGGTATTTCTTTACGGATAAATTTATTTGGAGATCGTTTCAATGTGTTTGATTTCTTAACTGGAGAAAAAACCAAAATTCATCATGAAAGTATTATTTCTTTGAATATCATTGAAACATTAAAACAATTCATTAATAACCAAGGAATGCAAAATTGGTTGATTAAATTTGACATTATTCTAGGCAAAAATACTTATGTCGTTCTAGATATAGGTATGGACCCACCAATAAGAATGTTGAGAGAATCAGAAAAAAATGATGTTAGTTTTCCAGAGCATTATATTAATCAATATTTAAATAATAAAGTTACATATCCAGAAATTTTAGATTAATAAAGTTATGTGTTTAGAGTTAGTAAAATTTAAAAGGCCGTATTCAATCGCAATATCAGACAATGGTTTTATTGCATGTTTAATTAAACCTACAACAGTCAAATTAGTATTAATCTCTCTTAATAAGAATGAAAATAAAACAGTGGATATTAATGAGATTGGTTTAGAAAGCGCACATTCAATTTTGATTAATCATAATAATCAGCTAGTAATTTTAGATCATGCTTGCAGTAGATTATTTTGGTTTGATCAAAATTTAAGATTTATTTCATCATTAAGTTTGCCTGGTAAAAAATATGGAACTATAGATTTTTGTAAGACAACGAACAGAATTTATATTTCAATTTTAGATCAATCGAGAGTTATTGTGATTAACCCAAATCAATTTAAAGAATATTATTTATTATTTGACTACTCAAATACTACCGATATTTCTTCTGTTAACGGTCTTGCTTATCTGGAGGTAAATAAGTTTTTGATTATCGATAGGGATCTTTCATCAGTGTTGACCATCTCTTTAGATAAGAAAGAAAAATCTATTAATAAATTTTTGGAATATGGAAGAGATGGATTTGGAAAAATAAGACATCCAACAGATGTTAATCTTGTAGGGGAATTGATTGCTGTTCATGATAACGACAATTATTTGATACAATTTTTTAATCATAAAATGGAATTTGAGTTCCAAATTGGAGGGAAAGGTGAAAACGCTGGTTGTTTTGATTTACCTATATCAGGCTTTACATTAAATGAAGATCTTTATGTATGTGATCAAAATAATGATCGGATTGTAAAAATTAATATTTCAAAAGGACGAAAGTGTGAAGTTGTAATAAAAGATAAATTTCTTGAAGGGAGTTTGTCAAGGCCATCTGGGTGTTCATTTTATAGAAATCTATTATTTGTTGCTGATAGAAGCAATCATGTTATTCAAGTTTTTGATGAAAACCTCAAATTTTTATATGTTTTAAACACTGAAGATAAAGTTTTAAATCGACCTTCTTCTATTTCAATTATTAAAATAAAGGATCAAGATATTCTTGCTATTGTAGAGAGAAGAGAAGGTTCGAATTGTTTATTAAATTTCTATTCAATGTCTGCTGACTTGAAGTCAGCAAAGTATATGAACACAATTAGTAGCAGTTTAAGCTTTAACGATCCTCAAGATATGGATTGCAGTATTTCATCTGAATTTTATATTGCAGACACTTTAAATAGAAGAATTATAAAAATAGATTTGAATGGAAGACTTATTGCTCAAGTTGGCATGGTCAAAATATCACAAAATAAAAGAATTCTTGTGAAATGTGTTAGTGAGAGAGAAGATGGCGATGTATTTACAGCTGATTTTGATGAGTGCATTGTATATCATTTTGACTCAACCTTTAAATTAAAAAATAAGATTGATTTTTCCCAATATAAAGAAGCAATAAAAGTAATAAGATCTATACTCCCTCTAAAGGACTTTATGATACTTTGTGTAAGGGGTAAAAACCAAGTATTGAAAGTTACATATAGTGGAAAAATTATATCACCACTGTTATTAAAAGATATAAATTGGAATCATCCTGTGAAAATTTGTAAAAAAAGCAATGAGATGCTTTATATAGTGGATAAAGAAAATGATAGAATAGTAAAGATTGATAATTATAAAGATTAAGTTAGAATTAAAAAAATTTTTGAGTCATCCAAATAATATAAATAAGGTTAAGTAAGGTATGAGTTTTTTTATAGCAGAAGTATCTAGTAATCATTCGAGAAATATTGAAAGATCTTTAAATTTTATTGATACCGCTTCAAAAGTTGGTTGTGATGCAGTCAAGTTTCAATTATTCAAGATTAATGAGTTATTTGCACCAGAAATTCTTAAAAAATCAAAAGAAATTAGTGGCAGAAAACAATGGGAGTTACCTTTAGAATTTCTGCCTTTATTATCTGATCGCTGTAAAGAAAAAGGAATTCAGTTTAGTTGCACACCATTCTATCTTGATGCAGTTAAAGAATTAGAACCCTATGTTGATTTTTATAAAATAGCCTCTTATGAATTGCTATGGGATGATTTACTTATAGCTTGTGCGCTTACTAGAAAACCTGTGATTCTCTCGACTGGTATGGCAAATTTAAATGAAATAAAAAATGCCGTTAAAGTTTTACGTGATCATAATTGTGAACCAACAGTACTTCATTGTACATCAGCATACCCAACACCATATAAAGAGGCTAACTTATCTGCTATAAAAACTATACGTAATTCAGTTGGGTGTAAAGTTGGCTGGTCAGATCACACAGTTGATGCTGGAGTTGTGCAGCGTGCAATACATAAATGGGGAGCTGAGGTTGTTGAATTTCATTTTGATTTAGATGGTAAAGGTGAAGAATTCGGAGCTGGTCATTGCTGGTTACCAGAACAAATTAGTTCGTTAATTAAGCAAGTCCGTCATGCTAAAGATGCTGATGGTAATGGTATAAAAGAGCCAGTCCCTTCTGAATTACATGATCGATTATGGCGTACAGATCCATTGGATGGCTTAAGACCCTTTAAATCTGTTCGCAAATCTTTTAAAGTTAGTGAAAAATAATTTTAATAATTTTAGAGTTTTACTAGTTTGCTATGTTAGTGCCGATGTTGGGATGGGACATTTATCTAGATTAATAGCCTTGGCAGAAACACTAAGAAAAAAATACAATATTACTGCAGAGTTTTTGATATTTGGTGATTTGATTAAAAAAAAAAAGTTAG
>Ga0114997_10002802_pt1 | contig 13936 bp, 7 predicted proteins | sample ArcticOcean_MG_C_2_FD_87045 | JGI IMG/M metagenome (GOLD analysis project Ga0114997, IMG submission 87045) | Marine microbial communities from western Arctic Ocean - ArcticOcean_MG_CB4_136 | ecosystem: Environmental > Aquatic > Marine > Oceanic | place: Arctic Ocean: Canada Basin | collected... | reverse complement strand
GTTACCGCCCCACCACGAAACTGTCCATTCTTCGTTGGGGGAGAACTGAGCGTGAGCCCCTATTCTTCCTAATTCAACATACTGAAGAATGAAAACAGTTTGTGCTGTTCCACTAATGTCGATGAAAGCCGTTGATCCACCTGCAAGGTCGCCTCCCTGTATTGAGCAAGCGATTGGTTGACCATCAGAAGACTGTAACTGCCATCTATCAACGATGTAGGCGCTACTTGGAAGAGAAAGAGGAGTGTCAGAAAGATTGCGCTGATTGCAAGTAAAATTGCCGTTGATTAGCTGGTTCCTGAACCCAGCAAGTTGTCCGCCGTTAAGACTAGGAACTGTGAGGTCCCCCGTCATCGTGCTCCCAGCCTTCTCTACATAAGGAGTAAGGTCAATAGCACTGATAAGACTCTGTACCTCTTGCTTCTGAATAGCATCAGCAGCACTACCACCACCTGGCAGACCTAATTGGCCTGTCATTACATCGCCGGTCCTATTTACATAGTCACCAGCAGCCTGAGCAGACCCTGTTGTGATCCACTTCTCACCATCCCAGAGGTAGATCAGGTTATTAGAAGCTGTGTATGTTTGACCTTGGGAGGGGTTATTGGGGAATTGTAATGTCATGAGTTAGTACCTCCTTCGAGTTGTGTGACTTTTGCTGATAGATCTGCTACGGCTCCTAGAAGCTTCATGACAAGGATGTCGTGATTGATAGCCTTATAGGAATCTTCTCCCTCACCCACTTCGTAAGTGATGCCAGGGCAGATCTCCTCAGCTTCCTGAGCTATGAGGCCAAGGAAACGCTTAGCTTTCAGCTCATCATTGAGAGGAGCAGTATCAAGCCAATCCCAGTTCTTAAGCTGTGAGCCTAGGGCTACTACGTCAGCTAGTTGAGGATGAGCATCAGTGATGTTCTCTTTGAACTTGATGTCAGATACGTTGCCAGCTGTGATATTGCCATTAAATGACGCCGTTCCATCGTTGTTGATTCGGACGCACAAAGGCTCAGTGGCATTAGCAACAATAAAAGCTGCTGCTTGGTTGGTGGCTGATAATCCTCTATTAATAGTTAACGGACCCTTATACGTCGCAGATCCATCCGCTCCGCTCAGATTAATGTTAGATTGTCCAGCAGTATTTCTTAGGATAACTGCCCCGTTATTAGAACCATCTGTGTAGACAGCGACACCGCAAGAATTTGTAGTAGCAGCCTTTGGATTAACGCTAGCTAATAAATTTTGAGCTGAAATATATGCTGTAGGATTAGGATAATCTCCAGCTGTGATATTACCCGCAAAGCTGGCCGCCCCCGCTTCAATCGAATCGCCATCATTAGCAGGCTTCAGCGTTGTGCCGTCGCGTGTCCAGACATCAGCAGCAGCTGAAGTAATGTAACCAGCGTCATTAGTCAGAGTGGAGACGTTATCCCCAGGCTCTACATAAGTACGATCAAGCTTCACAGGGGTTACAGAACCATCTACAAGCTTGGATGTAGTAACAGAGTTATCAGCAACTGAACCATTCCAACTGGGGTTCATCTCAACCCACTGGGAACTATCAGTATCTTCATAATAGATATAAGTACGACCATCCTTTGAGTCATACCAGGATTGACCAGGTACAGCATTAGGAGGTGGTGTAGGACTAATCTCTGTGTAATCAGTTTCAACAGCAGACCAGTTAGCATCACGTCGTGTGTACTGAACACCATTACTTGGTGCATCAGTAAGATACTCACGATCTAATTTATCAGGTGTTACTGCACCATCAGCTAACTTCTCAGTGGTTACTGCACCATCTGCTAGTTTAGGTGTGGTAATAGCACCATCTCTGATCTTATTAGTTGTGATGCTGTCATCAGGAAGCACAGAACCCTGAATCTGTCCAATGTCTGTAGCGTCTTCCTGAGCAGCAAATAGTAGTTGTCTGAAGTTCTCATTCAAATCCTCTGCTCTGACTGCAGAACCAGGATAGAAGAATGCAGTAGAACTATTGATCTCAGTATCACGATAGATACGGATAACAACTTGGTAACCTCCAGTTGATGTAGTCCGTACATCACCATTAGCTAGTTGATAAATAGTATCTTCTGGAATTGGTGAGAAGACAACCCTATTAGGATCACGTAATTCAGTGAATGCTGAGGTATCTACTTGAGATACGACTTGATTGGAAGGTGGTCTGGAGGGATCAAACTCTCTTAATTGAACCCTTACATCACCGTCACCAATGACAGGAAAGGTAAAATTATAAGTATTGGAACCACTACCATTAATTAGATTTTCTGTTAATATTGTCATAGTTAATATTTAAATGTTTTGGAGTAGAACCTTCATTTGATCTTGAACTCGTGTCGCGTCTTCAGTCCTGTTTTGTTCGACGTAGGTTTTAGACTGCTTACCGTAGTTGATATAATCTCTTATATCCTTATTATCTCTCATTACAGAAGCTTCTGCAGTATTTTTAGAACGTTTCACAACTTCATCTAAGGCATCGAAGATTTCAGTATCTTGTGCTCTAATCTGAACTGTTGTGTAACCTTCAGTACGTGCTTTTTTAATACCAGCAATTTCATTTTGATACTTCTTCATACCAAGTAAACGCTTAGCTTCTTTCCAAGGTTGTGTTTCACCCATACGTTCGTAAATTAAATCACGGACTTCAGCAGGATATTCTAAAGTACCAGAAGTATCTTTAGTTATTAATGACATACCATCATATCCAATAGAAAGTAGTTCCTGTCTCCAAGGCTCAACACCTTCACTTACCTTTAACGGATTACCAGCATTGATAGCACGTAAGATAGGGTTATTGATATCGTTCAGTGCATCACCTGTCCAGTAATCTCTCCGCTCAGGTAACATAGCATTAACACCAGGAATACGATTCTTAACATAATCAAGTAGATTATTATGAATGTCCTTTTGAGTACTAGAGATAGCATTAGCCATTACACCTAATGCACCAGATTGTGGTATGAATGAACGTACTTCATTAGAAACGAATCTATTGATAGCTGTTTCATCACCAGTCAGAAGACCAGCAAGAGGTTCTAGTTGAGAGACAAAACTTTGATTAGTATAGGCTGCTGTAACAGTCCAAGCAAGCTTATCCTGAATGTCCTGATGTACAGCTGTATCTGTTTGTCCTAAGTAATAAGAACTAGAACCTACAACAGTCAATAGACTAGCGATAGGTTCACCTAAACCACGATAATCAAACCAAATATCAGTACCTGGAATCTTAATGGTGAATGGGATATAACCAAGGTTATCCCTTTCTTTTTGCCTACGACTTGGATCATGGTGACCAGGACCACGAACATTACCAGCTAGACCATAAGCCATACCAGTTGATACAAATACAGCAGCGGATGCTTGACGACCTATGTATTCTCTACGGAGGTTGTTATACATCTGCATTGCATTAGGAGTAGTATCAAAATCAATACCATGTTCACCTAAAGCAAGTTTAATCTTATCAATATCCTTACCTGCATGAAGTAGTTTAGTATACTTACTCATCCCAGGAATAGCCATCAAAGGTGTATAACTAGATGCATACTTTAGTGCATTGAGACCAGTCTTAGGGAAGGTAAACAAAGACCTCATTACAGGTACTTGATTCGTAGCTGAACTAATTACAGAAGCTAGACCATCATCTAAGTTCATGTTGATTTCACCAGCAGCATTCTTAGCTGCTTCATTAGTCAACCGACCTTCAGAATCAAACATCTTAGAATAATTAATCCTTTCAGCTTCTCTAAAGTTCTTAACATCAACACCTTTCTTTGCTGCGTCTAGATAAATTTCAGCACGAGATTGTAAGGTAGCTTGTGTTGATTTAGTAAAACCATCAACACCAATCATAGCGTTAGTACCCCATCTCATGAATGGAGACTTAGATACCTCATGATTAGTTTTGTTCCAGTTATAAAAGAACTTCTTACCAAACTTATCATCACCCCAAGAAGCGGCTACCTTATCTAATATCTCTAAGTTCTTCTCTGATTCAAAGACAAAGTCTTGTCGTGAAGCTTCCTGTGCAAAGTTAGGGTCAGCATTAGCACGCTTCCATTGACTCCACCCATACTTCAAGGAACGCATATTAGTTTCAGACCATGCACTGTAGATGTACATTGACTCTCTAAGAGCAGCAGGGTCTCTTGTAACAATCGATTCGAGTCCTGCACCTGTGATGGCATTAGTAGCCTTTAAGGTGTTCAGAACAGTCGCTCCTACACCAGTACGGATTGCAGACAATCCAGATAGGATGTTATTGAACTTGACAGACCACAGACCACTAGCAAAAGAGGTCATCTTTGTAGCCCCTCTAGGACTAATGAAAGAAGACAATGGATCAAGTTGTTGTTCTACATACTTATTAAGTTTAACAAGTGTATCAACATCTCCGTTACTCATTGCATAAGCATCAACCATGGCATCTGCCATTTCAGGATTCTCTTTAGCAAGTTGTTTGATCTCATCAGTAAGGGCTTTATTCATCCCTTTCTTTTTCTTGATAGCATCATCAAACTGTTTAGTAGTCATCGCTAGCTGTTCACCAGCTTGATTACCAAACCTTCCTTGCCACCATCTTTTGTTTTGTAGTTGCCAACCTGACACATACTTATTAATGGCATATTCATCCATCAGGAAGTTAAGCTTGTCAAAGACATTATCCATGACAACTTCTTTATTAGCAGCTGAACCAAAGTCAACCAATGCTTTAGTTTGTGCCATTACTTCACGTCCTAGTGTATCCATGACACGAGCAGACGCTTCAGTTACTTCACGACCAAGATAAGTATTAACAAGATCACGCATAGCGAATCCAATACCCATAGCTTGCTCTTCATTGACATAATCAATCTGACCATCAAGGATGTTCTTTATATCTCTACGACTAGCGAAGAGTTGTCTTACATCCTCTACAGAGTCAGCAAGGATAATGTCTTGATAAACCTTCCAAGCAGATGAATCCATTTCTGGTTTGTTCATCCTGACACCATCTACAACAGCAGCAAAACGTCCAGTACTGCGTGTAGCTTCAGCTAGTCCTACTACTACATTACGAGTAGTTCCATCAACACCTAGTCCTTTACGGATCATAGGGGAGGTTAAGACAGGAGCTGGAGTACCAGAACCTGGAGAGATACCACGTTTAAGAGCAGCAACATCAGCCATGTTCCTAGCTACATTCCCAGGAGGAATAGCGGATCTAGGTACATTCATCTCATTAGTAATCTTTGAGGTGATGGTTGGATCATATTCAATAGACTCAGGTGCTTCTCTGATTGCAGCAATACCGTCTTCATCTATCTGTACTTGACGTGAATCATCAGCACGTTCTACAGCTGCCTCTAAGCGACTTGTAGTGACTTCAGATGACCCTGTTGTCTGTGCTTGTTGGATGAGTTCATTACGTTTAACGTTAAGGCTCTCAAGCTGTTTAGGATCAACAATACCAAGAGATACCTGTTCATCAATAGTTGCAAGAGCTGCAGCTGTCTCTCTATCCATAACAGTAGAGAGTTGACCAGCTTTATAGATCTCAGCATTCTTATTAAGTGGAACCATCCACTTCATCAAAGGCTTACCTACTTGCATAGAGAATCCAAGGAACTCACCAACAAGGCTCATACCAATGGAATCATAGATATGCTTCTCTGTCCTTACTTCAGGACTATCACCATCTAGTGTTTTAAACCTATCTGGGATATTAAGATTAGGGAACATATCATCGAGATCTCTCAATGTATTGTTCTCAGTTTCAGACTGATCACTTACAGCAGCAATAGTTGCATCAGCTCCTACGGATAGGGCTAATGAAGCGAGACCTTTGACTACTGCAGGGGCAGCTATACCACCACTATAAGTAGCAGCAGCAGTACCAGCTAAACCAGCAGGAATAAGTACAGACATCTTCTCTCTGATGTTCTGTAGTGCAGGGTTTTGGAAGCGTGTGTTCTTATCGTATTGATCATCAACCCAACCAAGGCCAGGTAGATTACCAATAGCATCACTACCAAAGTCTTGTAATGCTTGAGTGATAATACCAGTAGGTCCATTAGCGATAGCACTAGGAATCATCCTAGTTAAATCACTAGCCAATGCAGCATTAGGATCTTTAATTTCAGGATTAGTAACACTAGCTACTGCATTCTGAACGTTCTTAACTGCACCAATAGGATCTTCAATAACACCTTGTACATTCTGTGCAAACTGCTGTACGGGGTTTAATTGTTGCTCTGGTGTGTTTGTATTCTCAACGGGTTGAGGTGGTGCTGTGGGCTGTACTGGGGGTGCTACAGGGGCTTCAGGTGTTGGCTGAGGAGCTTCAGTACTCTCAGCAGGAGCAGGTTGTGGTGGACCTAATTGTGAAGTACCTCCATTAGCAGCCTCTGCTGCTGCTTGTTTTTGTTGATCATCCCAGATCAAAAATTCTTCTTCAGTCATACTCCTGTACCATGTAGTGCTGCGAAATAACGTCCGTCAGGTAGTTTGAAGGTTGATCTCCATCCATTACCTGGAACTCGTTCTGTTGAAATCTTTCTTGCTCCGTTCTTTAAATATAGTTTGGTTCCTGATTTGGTTCCATAATCCCATCCGGCATGACCACCATAGGATCTAGCATCACCAAAGTTACCTCCAGAAATAGGTATACGGTTCCTTAATTCAGATAAGGTGATAACACCATGATCAGGATCTTCAAAATGAATGTAATTATCTAATTCAGCTGGATCCCAGTACTGACCCCATTCATCTTCAACCGTGTTTGGATTATCCGCCTGTTTGAAGTCTGTATGTTCAGACCATCCACCATTAGTCTCACCACCAGTTGTATAGAAGTGTTGTAGTGTAGGACTCATATTGTTAGGATCACGGGTTGGAGCATATGAACTCCTAGTTATACCTAAGTTATTACTACCAGCTTCCTTGTGTACCAATAGACGTGCGAGAGTTTCAGGTGATCGTGCTACGGTTCCGTTACCATCTGGTGTGTACCCTGCACCAGGATTACCACCATTAACAGTTGCATATAGATCCTCTAAACTCATACCAGGTTTAGCACCTCTATCCTTTAAGTATTTTTCAATACCTTTAATCTCTAGATCCCAATCACCACTACCTAGTCCGTACTGTCTACGTTCATTAGGTCCAGCTTGGATGAGTCCTATACGACCAGTAGCAGCACCACGGCCAGGTTCACCAGGATCTAATGTCCCACCTGTTTCAAAACTAATAATCGCTGCAATATCAGTAGGATCCCAACCATTACGTGAAGCCATTGCAATAATGGATTGACCTCTAGGTTGTGGTGAACTGAACCCATTTGAAGCACCAGAACTTAAAATAGATGTTCTGATGTTCTGTGGTGAAGGACGATTCAGAATCTCCTGTAGTTTTGGATCATCAATCTGTCCTGATAAAGTATCAGCAGCAGATGGTGAAAACTTTACCTTCTGACCAGTAAGTAACTCAATCTGTTGTTCATACAATTCAGTAGCTGTGTATTCTGATGTCTTTGCAGCATTTTGTAAAACAGCAGGAATCTGTGGTATAGCATTAAGCTTGAATCTCTGTACACCCTCAGCGGCAGTAGCTTTAGAAATTACCTCTTCTTTGGTAAATAATTTAGGATCTTCTTTGATTGCAGCCCTAAGAGTGGTTTGATCCATCCAAGCACCTTGTGCTTTTGGCCTGAATGCAGGGAAGTAGTTCTTCTTACCAGTTTTAGCACTACCATCTTCCTTAGGTGCATAAAGACTACCTTTGGGAGGATTCAATACTTCTTCATAGATTTGATTCCAAGCCCTTTCATGCGCCTTATCAGGAGACATGAGTTCACTGTAAGCTTTAAACTTTCTGTTGTACTCAGCCAGTGCAGAAGATACTGCAAGATCTAAAGTACCATCAGCCGCTGCATCAGCTTGGAAACCAGCACCAAGTAGATTCCCTTTTAATGTACTTTCTAAAGTAGACTTCATAGTCTCTTGAGAAGTACCAGTACCAGCCCTAGCAGCATCTAGTTTAGTAACTCTATCAGCATACTGATTACGAAGCTCATTAGGAATCCGTACATCATCTAGGTCTGCTTTTGTTAGAGTACCTCCTAACCACTTCTCTTCTAATTCAGCAGTAATAGCACGCTTATCTTTCTGTTGATTGGTTTCATACCTAAGTGCTTCGAGACGTGTAACAGAAATACCTTCTTGCTTCAGTTCATTGATAGCTTCATCTAATGATTTTACATCAATTCCTTCAGGTTGTGACTTAAAGAAATCAAGGACTTCACCTTCTTTAGCTTTACCTGCCTCAGCTTTCTCACGATCAGCAAGGCTACGATCAGAGTCAGCAGACGTTCTGCGTTGATCTAATAGATCACTAGTTCTACCACCATAGCGTTCAGCAAATGATTGACCATTATCAGTAATAGTATTACTAAGTAAGTACTTTACTTCTTCATCTGTATAACGATTATAACTTTCTAGTTCCTTGAATACAGCATCTACACCAGCAGAATTACCGTTGATTGTTTTACCGTCAGCACCATAACCAGTAGCTTTAGCATTATACAATCCCATCAAAGCTTCAGGTGACTTCTGCCCATAGAGAGTAGTCCTTGATTCTTCAAACAGTTCAGTACTACCATTTACTACTTCACGTTTCCGTGCAGCTTCAATTACGCCATTAGATGATGTCCTCATCTTGGAAAACATAGGTCCTAAGAAGTCAGCACTAAGTCCAAACAGTTTATTCTGTTTCAGATAATCTTGTTGTAGTTTTTGAATAGCAGCTGCCCTGTTAGCAGGTGATGCAGCTTCTGGTCCTAACTTATTTAGTTGATCTTCTAGCCACGGACCATAACCATCACCAGCCATTTCTGAATAAGCCTTGAGACGTCCGTAGTCCCTCCACTTATTACCTGATCTGACTTTGGTAACTACATTAGGACTGACGCCCCTTTTAGCCATCTCATCAGCAATAGCATCTTCTGCTAAACCTGAGCGACGTAGTTCATTCTCCATTGCTTGATGTGCAATGACTTGGTTAGGAGGTAACCCTTCAGCTAATGCCTCAGCATAGGCTGCTTCCATATCAGACTCATTCTTTGCGTCTTGATACTTGGTAAGTTCTTCACCAATAGTCTTACTGAAATCTGTTAATGCAGTCCAAGTCTTAAGACCTTCAGCTGCATTCTTTTCATCAACAACAGCGTTTCTCTGTGACTGTTGTTTGTTCTGTTGGATTGCTGATTGTCTAACAGCAAAAGTCTTGTCTTCAAGATTCTTGAGTTCATTCCTATTGCCTTCTTCCTTTTGGAAGTTACTTTCTAGGTTCTGAATCTGTTCACTATTCTGCTTGTTCTTTTGGTTCTGTGCTTCCTTCAGGTCACTTATAGCCTGATTGTCGCGGGATTTCATCTGTCCCACTTCACCTTGACCAATCTGAACGGGAGAGTAACTAGTGTTTTTATTAGCTCCCCTGAATTGAATCTGTTTCATTTTTAGTTCGTTAGATAATTACTGATTAACCAAAGCCACCTAAACCTCCAAAGGCTGAACTAGATGAACTTCCAAATCCACCGTAGTTTCCACCTAAACTGAAACCACTAGAAGAAGCTCCACTTAGACCACTACCACCGCTATAACTCATGTTAGGACCGCTATTACTAAAGCCACTTACTAACGATGAACTGACACTACCTAAAGCATTTAACCAAGGAGCACCTGTACTCTGTTGATACGCTGTACCTTTAACAGGTTCGGGTCCAAAGTCAAAGTCTTCAAATTCTCTTGGCATCTGATATTCAGGTGTTAATGTAGCGTATGGTTCTAGTACTTCAGGTGGTGCTGTTTGAGGTATCATCAGGTTACCGAAGTTCTGAATCTTACTACCTTCATATTGAGTAGCAATCTGTGTAAGATTAGCCCTCATTTCACTCTTAGAACTAAGTAAGTTCTTCATGATAATGTTTTGGTTACGACCTAGTTGAGCTGCTAAAGATTGTCCTGCTTTAGCATTACTCTTACCAGACTGTCCACGTGCCATACGTTGACCTTGTTCCTGAAGACCTTGTACAAATAGATCTTCATTTTCAAATGCAGCTTGTGACATAGCATCGTTCATCTTCTCCTGTTCAGCGATACGAGCATTACTCATCGCGACATTATTGAAGACACCTTGCATGTCATATAACTGTTGAGATTTTTCGTACTGTTTAGCAGAATTATCTATCTGTTGGTTTCTAATCTGAAGATTAAAACCGTAGTTATCTAAGGATTGTCTATCCTTAAGACCTTTTAACTTAGCGTCTTCTCTCTGTCTAAGTTCAATGCCTTCAATCGTGAAATCACGATCAGCATTCATCTTAGATTTATTATCACGGTATGATTGTTTGTCGAACTTATACTGTTCCTTCATCGCCTTCTTCTGTGCTGCATTACTAGCACTAGCAGCAGATGACTGTTGTGAAGCGCCCAATAATGAAGTGCCTACACCTATAAGTGCACCTAGGATATTCATCTCTAGACCGGACTCAGCTAACTGCTCACCAAGTAAGTCAAAACCCTTAGGGTTAATTTCATTATTAAACATTAGGTCCTCTTATAAAATCTTGGTGAATACATTCCTTCCCATGTCATCATGTTAATACTGACGGGATAAGGTACATCACTGTATGCTTTGATCATGAAGTTACTTGCATTTTGATGAATAGGTACAGTAAAGAAGTACCGTCGTTTAATAGGTCCAGTATTGGCACTGTAATAATCAGCTTCAATTACTGGGAAGATTTGATTCCAATCTTCTCTACCTTTTGTTTTAAGTTGAAACTCAAGTGCTCCTGTTAATCCAACAGCAAACTTAAGTCTTGATACATTTAAATATGAAGTGTAATCTGCAATACCCTCTTTATCTTTAAAGAATTGCTCAGGGAACGTAACACTAAATCCATACTTATAACCTACAACGATCTCTTCAGTAAGAGCAGTTAGGTCACGCTCAAAGATAAAGTAGTTACCAGTTACATCACTACCATACATTGGGTCACCATTAGCATCCTTCTTACAATCAAGTATCCAACCATATGTATTAGGTGGTGTTCCACCAAATGCTTCGATGTTTAATGGTGCATCCTGAGTGGTCACTAGAAGGGGCTGTAACCCGTCTATATGTTCAAATGGTACATATACTTTCTGTTCCTTTGTAGTCTTGTCCCAGGCTCCTACAGTGCCCTTAGACCAGAAGTCCATGAATGGGTTACTGTACTCCTTCTCTGTTGAATGTACAACAGGTAGTGCTAAAGACTTATCTAGTGGGACTTGACTGAATGCTGTCTTACCAGATTGTGTACTGATAAACTTAACCGTGTCCTCAGGGATGACATAACCTAACGTCTTGCCAGGCATCTTCCATTTGAACCACGATTGCATCTTCTCTTCTGATCCAGTGTTATACTTACGATAGAAGAAGACCTCATTATTAGCTCTACTTGATAGTATAACTAGTTCATTAACTGGTGAAGTGTATAACGTATCAATGTTAGGTGGTATCCATTCAGCAACTACCTTACTAATATCAATGACACTAGGTGGTTGGTTTACATCAGGTATCTGCATCACCATTACTTTACAATAACCTAAAGTCTTCTGAATGAAGATCTGATAGGTTCCTAAGTCAACAGGTGAAATATCCTCATCTACTTCATAGTTAGAGATCTGTCTAATATAAGTAGACGTTGGTGTGTAAATAGAATCATTAGCAGACATAAGGAACTGCTGACGATTACTAAATAAAATCACTCCCTGTGGTACAGGTAATGAATGAACTAGGTTAGAAGGTATAGTACTATTTGTATTCAGGTCAATAGGGTCACTATCAATCTGTGTAAGTGCAGATTTAACAAAGAAGTTCTCATATGCACTGACCCTAGACATTACTACGTTAGGTCCACTAAGGAATCCCAACCTATTGTCTGTAAAAAAGAGATTATTAATTGTAAGATCGATGAATGACGGGGACGGGCTGGTAATAATATCACCAACTAAACGTTCGTTCCACTTAACTTGTCTAAAGGTAAACTTATTAACTTCTGTACTGATCAGTTCATGTGGCATGGTTGCATTAACCAAACCAGGACTTACATCAGGTGCTCTGGATTCTTCCCAAGCTTTGATAGTAGTAGAGTACTTAAGGTAATAATCATCTTCATCAGATGTACTGTTATCTACTCGTACTAATCTACCTTCTACACTTTTATTAGGTATTTCTGAAGCATCTCTTACATTGTCTTGAAATGATTCTAGTGCTAGGTTATTCCTACCACCAACTACTTCAAGAGTAAAACCAGCACCATTAGTACTAGCAATCTCCATAGAGATATCTAATACAGTGATAGTTACTGGTTTGTTTAATGCATCTAGCTTTGCTTTAAGTTGTGTGAGAATCTCAGTGACATTTACTTTTTCATTGTCATCACTATCAGCACTATAGGTTTTATAAGTTACCTTAGATCCAGCTAATGTGACACTATAATCAGCAGAGTATTGAACACTGTTAACGATAACAGTACCTGCTAAGTTCTCAGTGAATGTCGGTACTGCTTGCTCCTCTACTTTAACCGTTCTATTTAAAATGAAAGTCTTATCTTGAATAGATAATGTACGGTAATCAAAATGGTTGTTACTTGTAAGATAGTTGAGTGCTGAACCTTCAATGGTTACAGAAGCTTCAACCCCTTCAGAAGTGAATACTCTTATTGAATTCTGCTTTACTGTACTGAAGTACTCCTCTTGATTGTCCCTCTTATAAAAGAAGAAATGACAATCCTTGAACTCATCTTCAGTACCAATGTCTCTGATGAACTCAGATCCTGGTCTCTTACATAATCCAAAGGCTGGGTCAATCCAAGCATTGTCTGCTTGATTAACTTGTGATGGTAGTTTCTTGAAATCAGGCTGAGTAGATACTCCACCTAGATAGTCATCTATTGTCTGTTGTACAGCAGGCATTATCGATATAGTGCATGGAACGGTTGATATGGTTGGTAATAATCTTTCCCAACAGGATGTCCAAAGAATGTAGGCTTACCTTGATTACATTCATACTCCATCGCCATTGATCTTAGATACGTCTCTTGTTGTGAGAGCATCTGATAAAGAGTAGGGTCGGAGATAATCCTTTGGGATACAATAGTACTGGCTCTACCAGTTACATAAGCTTGAAATGGTAGTGGTAGATCAGCCCAATCAATAAGAGATACAATGTCAACAAAGACACTTGAACCTGACCAGTTATATGTATGTGATACTCGTTCATAGAGATAAGGCACACCATCAACAGTTCTCCTTACTGCATCCTTGTCACCATATTCAGGGTGATTAATAGCTAGACTGATTTGTAATGTATTGTCTGGAATGGATACTGTGTTATCAGTATTGATATTCAAAGGGAAATCATATTCCGTATTGAATGTCCATCCTTCTGCCTGTACCTGACGACTAACATCTAGTAGTGTCTGATAGCAGATCGCAACGTCCGGGTTGGTCTGTTCTAAGGTGGTAACAGGCGCTTGACCAACTGACGCCAGTATTCCATTAACTGCTTTTAATTCAATAGATTCGCCAGTTGTATAACTCATTAGAAATATGTATAGATAAAAAAAAAGCCCCTCCCGAAGGAGAGGCCAGGACTATCAGCTAGTAGGTGCTAGTTGAGTAGTAGATTTGGAAGGTGGGTATGCAAGCCCAGCACTCCACTGTTCGGTTTCTGACTTAACAGTAGAACCTTTAACAGCTGCCAGTCCCAATGGGGAATAGCTCTTTTCCGTCTTAGCGACGCTGAAGCGTGTAGTAGTTGCCATAATTATTTAGCAGATGATCTTTGTGCCTTACCTTCAGGAGGTGTAACAGGCACGATTGTCCGACCTGCTT
>Ga0114997_10002800_pt1 | contig 13942 bp, 11 predicted proteins | sample ArcticOcean_MG_C_2_FD_87045 | JGI IMG/M metagenome (GOLD analysis project Ga0114997, IMG submission 87045) | Marine microbial communities from western Arctic Ocean - ArcticOcean_MG_CB4_136 | ecosystem: Environmental > Aquatic > Marine > Oceanic | place: Arctic Ocean: Canada Basin | collected... | reverse complement strand
AGAATTGTTGTCTTTTACTGTTGATCCTTCAAAAGACACCTCAGAAAAACTATTAGAATATGCCAAATCCTATAATGTCGATTCTACTAATTGGAACATGTTAACGGGAGACCAAGGCGCTATATACGAACTTGGAGTAAATGGTTTTTTGGTTCCAAATCAAGAAGATGCTTTAGCCCCAGGCGGATTTTTGCATTCTGAAAATCTAATTTTAATTGATCAATTTAATAGAATAAGAGGCTATTACGATGGTACAGATTCTTTAAATATTCCAATTATTGTTCAGCACATCCAATCACTTCTCTAAATTCATTAGTCAATTCTTATTATTAAATATTTTTAATTTAATTTTATTGCTTAAATAATTTAAATGAGTTTACCTATTGCATATTTAACTAAAAATGATAAAAAAGCTAATATTTTTATTTTATCAGTTTCTTCTGTGGTATTTCTTGCAGTAGTAATACTTCACGAACTAAATTTAAACATTGAGGTAGGATTCGATCCACATATTTTTGCTCTATTGAATGCATTAATTAATGGAACTGTTTCAGTTTTATTAATCCTTGGTTTAGTTTTTGTAAAGTCAAAAATGTATATTTCTCACAAGAGAGTTATGAATCTTTCTATTTTATTATCTGTTTTATTTTTATTGTCTTATATAGCGCACCACCTTTTAGCAGAAAGTACAGTTTTTAGAGGTCAAGGTAGCATTAAATATATTTATTATTTCGTTCTATCAACCCATATAATTTTGGCAGGATTATCACTTCCTTTTATTTTATATACCGCATACAGAGCCTCAATTGCAGAATATAGTATACATAAAAAACTAGCTAGATATGTATATCCAGTTTGGCTTTACGTTGCTGTGACCGGAGTTGTAGTATATTTTTTAATATCTCCTTACTACGTATGAAACAAGTTTACATTTTCATATTGTTTTTTTTGTTGATGATTTTTCAATTACAATCTTTTTCACAGGGTTGTTCTACTTGTAGAGCTCAAATAATAAATAGTACTCAAGATGATTTAACAATTGGAAACGGACTAAATACTGGAATTTTATTTTTAATGGTTGTACCATATATTCTTCTTTTTTTCTTATTTAGAAAAAACATTTTTAATATTTATAAATCTTTTAAGCCAAACTGATTTTTTTCATTGTTTTTAGAATTCTTATAATTATATTTACGATAGTTCTTTAGTACTTATCAAGAAAGGTGGAGGGAAAAGGCCCTTTGAAACCTTAGCAACCCCAATTAGGAAGGTGCTAAATCCAGATTTAAATATCAAGATAAGAGATAAAGATTTACTAAACTTTGATCTCTTTCCTAGGAAAGAGATTTTTTTTTTGACCAATAATGAGTAGTATAACAGAAATAGCTAAGAAAAGAATTTTGGTGTTAGATGGCGCAATGGGAACAATGATTCAGCGCTATACTTTAGAGGAATCTGATTTTAGAAAAGGATGGTTTGACGATCATTCAAGCCCTTTGAAAGGAAATAATGATTTATTAAGTTTAACTAGACCTGATATTATAAAAGAGATTCATTCTGCATATTTTAAAGCAGGAGCTGATATTGTTGAAACCAATACGTTTTCTGGTACAAAAATTGCTCAATTGGACTATGGATTACAAGACTATGCCTATGATATAAATTTCCAAAGTGCAAAAATAGCTTGTGAGGTAGCTAATGAGATTTCAGTAAAGGAGCCTAATAAACCTAGATTTGTTGCTGGATCAATTGGACCTACCAATAGAACTGCATCTATTTCTCCAGATGTTAATGATCCGAGTTTTAGAAATACGTCTTTTGATGAATTAAATGAAGCTTATCAAGAACAAATAAATGGTTTAATTGATGGCGGAGTTCATTTGCTTCTTATAGAAACAGTATTCGACACATTAAATGCTAAGGCTGCTTTATTTGCAGTAAATCAAGTTTTTGAATCTAGGTCCATTAAATTACCAGTGATGGTTTCGGGGACAATTACGGATGCTAGTGGAAGAACCTTAACTGGACAAACTAGTGAGGCGTTTTTAATATCTATGTCTCATTTCCCATTGTTTAGTATAGGTTTAAATTGTGCTTTAGGTGCAGCAGATATGCATCCATATTTAAAAACTTTAGCAAAAAAGGCTTCTTTTTTAATTAGTGCTCATCCAAATGCCGGATTGCCTAATGAATTTGGTGAGTATGACGAAACTCCTGAAAAAATGGTAGATCAAATAGAGTCTTTTTTAAAAGATGACTTAATTAATATTATTGGCGGTTGTTGTGGAACAACCCCAGATCACATTAAGGCAATTGCAGACTTAGCTTCTAAATATTCACCAAGAGAACTAACTTAACAATGAGTATTTTAAAGGAATATAAGGGAAAGTACAAATACAAATGGGATAATCTTCCATTCATGAAACTTAGCGGGCTTGAGCCGCTTATTTTTTCGCCAGAAATAAATTTTATAAATGTTGGCGAAAGAACCAATGTTACTGGCTCTAAAAAATTTCTTCGTTTGATAAAGGAAGAAAAATTTGAGGAAGCAATTGATGTTGCTAGAGAGCAAGTAGATGGTGGGGCTCAAATCATTGATGTTAACATGGACGAAGGAATGTTGGATGGAGAAGCATCTATGAAAAGGTTTTTAAATCTAATGGCAGCCGAACCTGATATTTCAAGAATACCAGTAATGATAGATTCCTCTAAGTGGAGTATAATTGAAGCTGGCCTTAAATGTGTTCAAGGAAAAGGTGTAGTTAATTCTATTTCTTTAAAGGAAGGAGAAAATCAATTCAAGATACAGGCAAAATTAATAAACCAATATGGAGCAGCTGTTATTGTAATGGCATTTGATGAAAATGGTCAAGCAGATTCTTACATTAGACGGATTGAAATATGCCAACGTTCCTACAATATCCTAGTAGATCAAGTTGGTTTCCTTCCACAAGATATTATTTTTGACCCTAACGTTTTTCCAGTTGCTACAGGCATGACTGAGCATGAAAATAATGCAGTAGATTTTTTTAAAGCTACAAGATGGATAAGAGAAAACTTACCTGGAGCACATGTTAGTGGAGGAGTAAGTAACGTTTCCTTTTCTTTTAGAGGCAATAATACTGTTCGAGAAGCCATGCATTCTGCATTTCTTTACCATGCTATAAATGAAGGAATGGATATGGGAATTGTAAATCCCTCCATGCTGGAAGTTTACGACGAAATACCCAAGGACTTACTTGAGAAGGTAGAAGATGTTCTTCTCAATAGATCATCGGGCGCAACAGAATCATTATTAGAATTTGCTCAAAATGTTAAAGGATTAGCTAAACAAGAAGAAAAAACAGCCGAATGGAGGCTTAAAAGTGTAGAAGAACGATTAGAATATGCACTAATAAAAGGAATTACTGAACATATTGACTTAGATGTAGAAGAAATAAGACAAAAAGTTGCTAAGCCTTTAGAGGTTATAGAAGGTCCGTTAATGAATGGAATGAATACAGTAGGCGATCTTTTTGGGGAAGGGAAAATGTTTTTACCTCAAGTAGTTAAATCTGCAAGAGTTATGAAAAAAGCAGTGGCTTATTTAACTCCCTTTATTGAAAAGGAAAAAGGTGGAAAGATAATAAGCAAAGGGAAAATTTTAATGGCTACTGTAAAGGGAGATGTCCACGATATTGGTAAAAACATAGTTGGGGTAGTTTTAGGCTGTAATAATTACGATATTATAGATTTGGGAGTAATGGTGCCTTCAAAAAAGATCATTGAAGAAGCCAAAAAACAAAATGTTGATATTATTGGTCTTAGTGGATTGATAACCCCATCTTTAGATGAGATGATCGATGTTGCTAGAGAAATGGAAAAAAACGATGTCCATATTCCACTATTAATTGGCGGAGCTACAACATCCAGAGTACATACTGCAGTTAAAATAGAGAAAGAGTTGCCATCTAGTTCAACAATTCATGTCCTGGACGCTTCTAGATCAGTACCAGTAGCTGGGAAATTATTAGGAAATACTAAAGTAGACTTTTTGAACGAAATTCGCTCGGAATACGAAAAACTAAGAACTTATCATTTTAAGAAGAAAGACCAAAAATCTTACCTAACTATTGATGAAGCTAGGAAAAATAAGTTTCCCATAGATTGGGAGAATTTTAATTCTTCAACACCAAAACAAAAAGGAGTTTTTCATTTAAAAGATTTATCCTCTAAGGAAATAGCTTCTTATATTGACTGGACCCCATTCTTTCAAACTTGGGAGCTTCATGGAAGATACCCAAGAATACTTAAGGATGAGATAGTAGGTGAAGAGGCTAGTAAACTATTTAAGGATGCTCAAGAAATGTTAAACCACGCTATAGAAGAAAATTGGTTGGAGGTGGATGTAGTTTATGGAATTTGGGAAGCGCACACTATAGAAGATGATATTTTTATTTTCGACGAAAGTGGTGAATTGTTAGCAGTTTCACATTGCTTGCGACAGCAAACTAAGAAATCATCCAAGGCTTTTAATATGTCTTTATCAGACTTTATTGCACCTAAGTCTACTGGTATTAAAGATTATATAGGAGCATTTGTTGTAACTGCAGGAAAAAAAATTGACCAAATAGCCAAAAAATTTGAAGATGATCTAGACGATTATAATTCTATTATGATTAAGGCTCTTGCCGATAGAATGGCTGAAGCAGCAGCAGAATATTTACATCAAAAAGTGAGAAAAGATTTTTGGGGCTATAGTAATGAGGAGTTTTCAAATGAAGAACTGATAAAAGAAAAATATGAAGGTATACGACCTGCTCCAGGATACCCAGCATGTCCAGACCATACGGAAAAAGAAACCATATTTAATCTTTTAGACGCTACTAATAAAGTAGGAGTGAAGTTAACAGAATCTTTAGCAATGTATCCAGTTTCATCAGTTTCTGGTTGGTATTTTTCAAATCCATATTCTAAATATTTTGGTTTGGGAAAAATAAAAATGGATCAAGTTGAGGATTTAAGTAGTCGGAAAAAAGTAGATGTATCTATCATGAAAAAATGGTTATCCCCTAATCTTGACGATTAACCTGTAGATTAAATATTTTTTCAAGGGCCAAACATTGGTTGTCGTCACAGGCCATATAATTAATATTTCCCTGAATTTTAAATGAGTCTGAAATAGGCCTAATTTTTTGGTAAAAATTTGTTTTGTTTTGGTAATAAGCCACATCAATTCCAAAATCTTTATCGTATTTAATAATTGGTTTTTCTTGATAAACCTTTCCTTTTAATAAATAGTTTTTTTGTTTTTTGAATTCCACAATTGTAGGTAGTGGACCTTGATTAGGGAAAGGAACATCAACAGCGTATAAGTGCCAGTTTGAATCTATTTCTGCACTAAATACAACTGTATTTTTATTATAAGAAATATTCCAATTTACTGGATTTTGAGAAAATGAAATTAGATAAATAAAAAAGGCAATAAATAAGAAGATAGATCTCATTTAAGAGCTCCTGTATTACTTAAGCCCTGTTCTTAACCATTGTAGAAAATCTTGTCTGTTACTATGGTTGAGATAATCTGCAGAACCATTGGAGAGATCGTCTCCATTTTTATCTAACATTCTATAGTATGGCTGAGATAAAGATTTATAAGTTTTGGCTTGATAAGCACTCCATTTATCACCAATTGTGGTGACACTAATTATTTTACCAGGAGCAATTTCTTGTTCAGAATGTTGATCTTCAGGAAGTTCTCTTTTGTCATCGACATAAAGTGAAATTATTACTACACTATCTCTTAATATATTTATTACATCCTCTTCTCCCCAAACTTTTTCTTCCATCTTTCTGCAGTTAATACATGCGTGACCAGTAAAGTCTAAAAATGTAGGCTTATTGACACTTTTAGCATATGCCAAACCTTCATCTAAATCATGAAATACAGGTAGTCCTTGTGGACCCGAATGGGTGTTTTCATTAGTGTTTTTTGAATAGTTATCATTTGAAGAAAACCCAATTCCACCAGGAGATTCGCTGTAGCTCATAGGTGGAGGAAATCCGCTAATTAACTTTAAAGGAGCACCCCATAACCCAGGAATAAGATACATTACAAAAATCAAAACAGTTGTTGCTAGTAACGATCTAGAGACTGAAAGATATTTAATATCGCCATCATTTGGAAGCCTAATAAACCCAAATAAATATAAAGCAAGAACCAAAAATATCCCTATCCATATTGCTATGAATAATTCTCTTTCTAGAAAATGCCCTTGCATAACTAAATCTGCGTTGGAAAGAAATTTAAATGCCAATGCTAATTCTAAAAATCCTAAAAATACTTTGACGGTATTTAACCAACCACCTGACTTTGGTAAAGAGTTTAACCAACCAGGAAATGCTGCAAATAGACCAAAAGGAAGAGCAAGTGCAAGAGAGAAACCAAACATTCCTACAAAAGGTCCAATTCCACCAACCGTTGCCGATTCAACAAGAAGGGTTCCAACAATAGGGCCGGTACAAGAAAAAGACACTAGGGCAAGAGTAAATGCCATGAAAAATATTCCTAAAAATCCACCTTTACTTGAAGCAGAATCTGCTTTGGTAACCCATGTATTTGGAAGGTTTATATCAAAAGCTCCTAGAAACGAAATTGCAAATACTATAAGTAGAAGAAAGAAAAATAAATTGAAGTAAATATTGGTTGACAAAGAGTTAAGAAAACTTGCGCCAAATACAGCAGTAATTATGGTTCCTAATAAAACATAAATAATTATAATACTTAAGCCATACAATATTGCATTTCTAATCCCAGATGCTTTGTCTTGAGATTGCTTAGTGAAAAAGCTAACAGTCATAGGCACCATTGGAAATACACATGGAGTTAAAAGGGCGGCAAGTCCGCTAAGAAAAGAGATTATAAAAATAAAAAATAACGATTTAGAATTAGATTTTCTCTCGGTATTTGAACTTGTTTCAACTTCTGAGGTTTCTTGTTCAAGAACGACTTCTTTGGTTTCTTCTATATCATCTTCCACCAAATCATTAGAGCTATTTTCTTGCACCACTTCACTAGAATTGAAGTTTATTTCATTAAGGGTTTCAACATCACATCCTTTAATTTTCAATTCAAATGGTCCGTCATAAGGTGGTAAGCAATGGTTATCGTCACATGTTTGAAAAGTGAAAAACCCTTTTAGGATAAAATCTTTACCAGAGCTAACGTATATTTTTCTTGATATGGTAATTTCCCCTTCATGTAGGTACAAATCTTCTTTTGCAATATCATCGTAAACATGTTCAAAATTTGGTTCGTAGATAGTATCTTCGATAACAAACATAGAGGATGTATCTAAATATAAATCTGTTGGAATTGAAAAACTCTCTAATGGAAGATTTGCACCGTTTATGTGCCATCCTTCTTCAATTTCTATATCTGCAATAATAGAAACTTCACAACCTTTCTGAACAGCAGTTATAGAGTGCTTTACTTTATCTTCAGGAAATTCAATTTCTTGAGAAAATAAATTACCGCCGATTAGAAGGGTAAAGCAACAAAAAAATATGAAGTTTAAATTTTTAAAACTCATTTAAAATTTTTGGCAAATTTACAACGATATTCCTTGCAATCAAGAAATATTCGAATTATATATTTTTCATTTATACGTTGGCAATAGGAAAAGGTTGTACTCATTACTGTGATTTTTAATTTTCTTTATATTCAAACTTATAATAGTTAGTAGAATTTTTCTCCACCTTATATTTATCACTTATTAAAACACCTACAATCCATACAATGTCATTATTGGATACTAAAACATATATATTTTCTTTTTCTACAATTGATTTCTTAAAATCTATCAATACGTTGCTTACTTTTTTGCTTCCTTTCATTCCAAGAGGTTGAATTTTATCTCCTTTTTTCCATTCACGTATTTTCAAGGGAAAATCTAGCTTTGAAAAATCAAAAAACTCTGTTTTATTATTAGACTTCTCAAAAGAAAAATTTTTGCAAATCTTCCCAATTAGCTTAATGGGAGTTTCTATGGTTTCATTTTTTTGGATATAAAATATTTTATCAATTCTACTATAATTCACCTTTTTTGATAACATCCAATTCCCTCTGTCTTTCGAAATACGATGTGTGGAACTTTCTATAAACTTTCCACTCTGAGAATCACTTTCTACCCAATTATTAATTTGCGAATAATTAAATCCAAATTTTTTAAAGAAATGGAACCAAGCTTTTTTTGGAACGGACGTCTTGAATTTAATAAGAGTATAATTTTTTGTTTCTTCCAATTGCGGTTGAATAATTTCAGCTACTAGCTCATTAAGTAACGAATAGTCAGCACTTAAAAAGTTTATAGAATTTGTCAACCCTTGTTCAAATTTTGGAAACTTGGTAATTAGAGTTTGAAACACCTCATTTCTTAAAAAATTCCTATCGTACTTAGTGGATGAATTACTGCTGTCAGTTCCATATTTAATCTGGTTTTCTTTAACATAAGCCAAAAGTTGATTTTTAGTAAACTGTAATAATGGTCTTAAAATTTTTGAATTTCTTTCGGGAATCCCTTTCAACCCACTTATGCCACTGCCTTTTAACGCATTAAAAAGAAAAGTTTCATGATTGTCATTTTGATGGTGAGCAGTAAGTATATAATCCAATTTATTTTCATCTGCTAAATCATTGAAAAATTGGTATCTAACTTCTCTAGCTTCGTTCTGAAGGTTTTTAATTAGACTCATCTCAACTTGTTTGTAATAGAAATTCAAATTGTTGTCTAAACAATATTGTTTCACAATTAAGCCATCTCTTACACTTTCTTCTTTTCTCAATTGGTAATTCACATGAGCTACTGAAATATCTAAGCCAGCTTTTAAACCAATATCTAATAATGCCATTGAGTCACTACCACCTGAAACGCCAATTAAAAACCTACTATTAATTTTAATTTCTTGCTCCCTAAAAAAAGCTAAAAACTCTTTATTAATATTGTTAATTATTGACATGCTTTAAATAGTGCTTCTGCTTTAATTAAGGTTTCTTGGTATTCTAAGTTGGGGTTGCTACCAATTGTAATTGCACCTCCCACATGAAAAGATAATAAATGATTTGCTTTGTTATAGATAAGTGTTCGAATTATTACATTAAAATCAAAATCTCCGTTTGGGTGAATAATCCCAAAAGAACCAGAGTATAATCCTCTTTTTGAAACTTCATATTCCTCCATTAGCTCCATTACTTTAATTTTTGGGGCTCCAGTCATGGATCCCATTGGAAAAGTGGCTTTTAAAATGTTAGAAATGTTTTCATTTTCGGAAACTTCACAAGAAATGGTGGATATCATTTGATGAATATTCTTAAATGTATAAACCTCTCTTAACTCTTCCACTTTAACAGACCCCTTAGTAGCTATTTTACTTAAATCATTTCTTACAAGGTCAACAATCATATTGTTTTCTGCTTGATCTTTTAAGCTTTCTTTTAATTGGTTTTTCAAAATCTGATCTTTTAAAGGATCTAAATCTCTTTTCTGAGTTCCTTTAATAGGACTTGAATATAGCTTATTCCCTCTTTTTTTAATGAATAGTTCTGGGCTTGCTGAAATAACATAATGCTTTTGCAAATCTGCATAAAACCCATATGGAGGATTGGTTAAGTCCATTAAATTTTCGAAAATTAATTTGGAATTAAGATTATCAACTTTTGAAATCCATTGATAACAATAGTTGGCTTCATAAAAGTCTCCTTTTTGTATATGCTCTTGAATTTTCAAAACATTTTCCAAGTACTCTTTTCTAGATACATTAGATTGAAATAATATTTTTTGACTTGATTTTTTTTCTTTTTCAAAAGAATAATTGCTGTGAATTTCATCTGGAACAAAACAATGAATATCTGGAAATTTTACATCATCTTTATTTGTAGAAGTTAAGTTTTCTATATTGTTCTTTAAATCATAGGAGTAAAAACAGATTATATATTCTTTTTTATTATTACTAATAAAAAGCTCCAATTCCTTAAATAATTTTGGATTTTCAATAGTAGAGCTCCAAGAAGCCTTAGATCCTTTATAAAGTGTATTGTCGAAAAAAACCTCCAAAAATTAAATTTTAAGTAGATAAATCCACTATAATTTTTCCTTAATAATATTGAAAAGGCCTTCAGCCCAATCGTCATTGTCATTAAGAGAAGGAACTAGTTGGATTTCTTCCCCACCATGTTCCTCAAATAGCTCTAGGTATTCTTCTCCAATTTCTATGGTAGTTTCCAAACAATCTGCAACAAATGCAGGTGAAAAAACCAAAATTCTTTTTTTACCTTCTTTTCCAAGTTTTTCAATTACATGGTCTGTATATGGCTTTAGCCATGGGTCTCTTCCAAGTCTAGACTGAAAACATGTAGAGTAGGAACCCTCATTTAATTCAAGTGCTTTTACCAGTAATCTTGTGGTGGCATAACAGGTTGCTTTATAGCAATTAGCATTTAAAGGGTTTATTTCATCTTCACAAGAATGATCTGCACAAGGTTTGCCGTCTAAATAAACCTTGTCAACGTGTCTTTCAGGTATGCCATGATAGGAGAACATAACATGGTCGTATTGTGAAATATTAAATTCTTTTGCTCTATTGACAATACAGTTAATATAATTGGGGTTTTTGTAAAATTGCCCAATTACAGATATTTCTGGAATAACCCACCACTTATTGATAATTTTGAATGCTTTTTCAATAGTAGATCCTGAAGATGCGGAGGCATACTGAGGATACAAAGGGAAAATATAAATTTTATCATAATTTTCCATTCTCATCTTTCCTAAGACATCTTCCATGCTTGGAGAACCATATCTCATGGCAAGTTCCACGTCAAATTCTTTGGAAGCAAGTTTTTTTAATTTGCTAGTTAGATTATTCCCGTAGGTTAGTAAAGGAGATTTTCCACCTCCAATTTTAAATAATTTCTTGTATTCTTTGGCAGATTTTGGGGCTCTAAAAGGGACAATAATTAAGTTAACTAATAATAATTGAGCAATTCTGCCAATATCAATTACTCTTGGGTCATTAAGGAATTCTCTTAAGTAAACCCTTACATCTTTAACCGAAGGGCTATTAGGAGTTCCTAAATTTAATAACAAGACCCCAATTTTGTTTTTTGTCATATTAAATATGTAATGGTCTATTGTCTGTTGCTGCCAATGCAGCTTCTTTTACTGCTTCGCTATATGTAGGATGAGGATGACAAATTCTAGCAATATCTTCAGCGCTTGCTCGATATTCCATTGCTACAACAGCTTCCATTATTAAGTCTGCAGCTCTCGGAGCAATCATATGAACTCCTAAAACTTCATCTGTAGATGCATCAGAAATTATTTTTATCAAACCCTGAATATCCATTGAGGCTCGTGCTCTACCAAGCGCTCGAATCGGAAATTGACCAACTTTAAAATCTACGTTAGATTCTTTTAATTCTTGTTCTGTTTTTCCTACTGCAGCTACTTCTGGCCATGTATAAACTACACCAGGTACTAAATTGTAATCTATATGAGGTTTTTGGTTGGCAATGAGTTCGGCAACAAAAACACCTTCTTCCTCTGCTTTGTGGGCAAGCATCGCTCCTTTAACTACATCGCCAATGGCATAAACATTTTCTATCGAAGTTTGTAAATGATCGTTGGTAATTACTCTTCCAGCTTTATCAGTTTCTATACCTATTTTTTCTAATCCTAACTTGTCTGTATACGCTTTTCTTCCAACAGCTACCAGACAATAATCTCCTTCAACAGAAATAATTTCACCTTTTTTGTTTTTTACATCTAACTGTACTCCGTCTTTGGTGGGATTTACTTTTTGGACAGCATGATTAAATAAAAACTTAAAGCCTTCTTTTTTTAGAATCTTCATAAGTTCTTTACCAAGGGTTTTATCCATGGTCGGCAATAAACCATCTTGGAACTCAACAACTGTTACCTGAGAACCTAATCTGCTGTAAACAGAACCCAGTTCCAACCCAATAACTCCTCCTCCAATTACAATGAGATGCTTAGGAACTTCTTTTAATGAAAGTGCCTCTGTAGAGGTAATGATTCTTTTTCTATCAGGTTCCATTCCTGGGAAGTAGTTTGGTTTTGAACCAGTAGCAATGATAATATTTTTCCCAAATATTTTTTCGTTTTTTTCTCCCTTTATTGACACTGTATTTTTATCAATAAACGAACCCATTCCATGGTAAACTTTAATTTTGTTTTTATCCATTAAATATTGAACACCATCGCAAGTTTGACTAATTACTTCCTCTTTTCTCAGCATCATTTTTGGGAGGTTTACTTTCGGAGTATTAATATCTATTCCATGCTTATCAAAATCGTGAAGTGCAGTCTTAAAATGCTCACTGGAATCTAAAAGGGCTTTCGAGGGTATGCAACCAACATTTAAACAAGTTCCTCCAAGAGTATTGTATTTTTCTACAAGAGCAGTTCTTAATCCTAGTTGAGCACATCTAATAGCTGACACATATCCTCCAGGTCCTGAACCTATAACAACAACATCGTATTTTTCCATTCTAAATTATTTGAATACTAATTTAAACATAATGGTTAAAATCAACCATTTGTTTTACCAAGATTAATTTGAAAACTACACTTTTTAAAATAATAGTAATAAATAATTACTAGTTGTAGTATAATAGGCTTTACAAAAGAGTTATATTCTTGTGTTAATGTAAACCAAAATAAAATAGTTGTAAAAATCAAAATCAACGACAATATTAAATACCAGTAAGTGAAATTACTCCAACTCCCTTTTATTAAGCAGTAAATTAAAATGAAGTGAAAAGGAGAAGCCCATAGTAAATTAAAATTCATTTTTGTTGCATTGTGGTCAGTTCCTACCCACATAAAGATTAAAAACACACCTAATAACCCAATTATAAATAGATTTAAAGAACTCCAAAAACTGAGTAATTTATCGACTTTAAAAACAATTAAAATAAGAGTTATTGCAAGTAATATCCAGCTATATAATCCTATACTGGTAAATTTATTTTTGTTTTTATACGGCTCGATTAAAGTATTTTTGGATTTAATCAGGTTTTTTTTAGCTTTCTTATTTAGAACAAAGCTTTGGTCAAATATTTGCTCTACATTAAGGGGAAGAAACATAAGATTTTCATTATTTACCAATACATCTATTTTTTGTCCTAATACAAGATCAATTCCCAACTCTAGCCAAGGAAAATATTTCAAATATTGGTGGATTGTTTCTCTAAAAGTAAATTTATTAGAATTGGGAGATTTGTAAAAATTCAGATTTTCTTTAAATACTTTTTTTAAAATATCTCTTATCCTGGAAGAACAGTTGTCGTAAAAAAATTCATATTTATATTTTCTGTTCTCAGGTTTATAGTTTTCATCTAGAAGGTAGATTATTTGTAGTTTTTCTTCATTATTTAAATTTAAGATTTGCTCCCTAACTCCTCTTTTAGATCGGCGATACTCTACCATGAAATTAGACATTGATTGTATGCCCATATAATATTTCAATCTGCCTTTTGCAAAATCATAACCAAATTGAAACTGACTTTCAGAGAATTCAAATAATCCCCAGTTCACTACTAAGTCGTGGCCGTTTTCAGGATTTTTTATTCTTAAAGCACTATGGCCAAAAAGAGAATATATTTCAGATCCTGGGTCACATGTAAGGACACTAATTTCTGTATAGTCAATATTTTCAGATAGATTTAAACTATTTGAAAATGCCCAAAAGGGACAAAAAACCAATAGAAAAGTTATTTTAAATATTGAAAACTTCGCTTGCATTTTTTGTCGTGATTTTTCCAATTTCTTCGCTGCTAATTTCGTAAATATCTGAAAGTTTATTTGCAATTATAGGTATGTAACTACTTTTATTTCTAGTTCCTCTAAATGGAGTAGGTGTTAAGTATGGAGAATCTGTTTCT
>Ga0114997_10002799_pt1 | contig 13946 bp, 14 predicted proteins | sample ArcticOcean_MG_C_2_FD_87045 | JGI IMG/M metagenome (GOLD analysis project Ga0114997, IMG submission 87045) | Marine microbial communities from western Arctic Ocean - ArcticOcean_MG_CB4_136 | ecosystem: Environmental > Aquatic > Marine > Oceanic | place: Arctic Ocean: Canada Basin | collected... | reverse complement strand
TACAGCATCTGGTTTAATAATTGATAGTGTTTGTTCTATATTACTCATAATCATCCTCTATTAGTTTATTTAATAATCTTACTCCATAACCAGTTGCTCCACCTGAATTTAAAGCTCCACCATATTTTGAGAAGGCCATGCCAGCTATGTCTAAATGGGCCCAAGGTGTCTTATTCAGAATAAATCTTTGCAAAAATTGTGCAGCAGTTATTGAGCCTGCTCCACCAACATAATTTATATTTTGCATATCAGCATTTTTTGAATCTATTAGTTTATCAAAATTTTTATGTAAAGGCATTCTCCAAAGTTTCTCTTCAACTTTTTCACCTGCATCCAATAATTGTTTTGATAATTTATCATCATTTGAAAATAACCCTGCATACTCAGAACCTAAGGAAACTATTATAGCACCTGTTAGAGTTGCTAAATCAACCATAAATTTAGGTTTAAATTTTTTCTCAGTAAATGCTAATGCATCAGCTAAAACCAATCTACCTTCTGCATCTGTGTTTAATATTTCTATTGTTTTTCCGCTGTAAGACTTGACAATGTCACCAGGTCTTTGTGCGTTGCCCCCAGGCATGTTCTCCACAAGTCCAACAACACCAACTGCGTTTATTTTTGCTTTTCTTAATGCTAAATTTTTCATTAGACCAACTACTGTAGCAGAACCAGCCATATCATAAGTCATGTCTTCCATAAATTTTGCTGGTTTTAGTGAAATACCACCAGTATCAAAACAAACTCCTTTACCAACAAAAGCTAAAGGTTTGCTGTTATTCTTTAATCCATTCCATTCCATTGTTACAAGATACGATCCTCTAATACTTCCTTGTCCCACACCCAATAATGCATTCATTCCTAAATTTTTTAATTTTTTGTCATCATAGATTGTTATTTTCAAACCAAATTTTTTTAACGAATTTATTCTTTTTGCATACTCATCTGGATGCAAAATATTTCCTGGCTCTGAGACTAGATCTCTTGCAAAAAATGTTCCTTCTTCTAACGCTTTAAATTTTAATTGATTTTGAGCAGATGTCTTATTTTTATTTCCAACAACATTTATGGAGATAAGTCTTTTATTTTTTTTTGATTTATAAATGTTAAATTCATAAGATTTTAATTTTAATCCATGTAGAAAATATCCTAAAAAATTTTCTAACTTACTGCTAATTGTGTCTGAGTTTACAAAATAATCATTTTTTTTATCATAATCTATATAACCATGGAATTTAGCCCCTAAATTTTCAATAGCTGAAGACTTTATATCTTTTTTAATAGAAACTAAAAATATTGTTTTTTTTGAATTAATTTCAAAAAAAAGTAAATCTTTTTTTAAGTCACTATTTTTTAATAAGTCTGATACATAAGAAAATTCGATATTTGAAATATTTTTTTTTAATCAATTAATATTGAAATTTTCATCAACAAATAATACAAGGTTAGTTGAGGTTTTTTTTATACCACTATTAGTATAATTAATTTTTAAAGACATAATTTAAATTTATCAATTGTTATAGAGTGCTATATAAGATTATAAATATTTTATTTCAATGAAAAAGTTAGTTTTTAGAAAGCTTATTAAAGATATCAGTATATTTTTTATTGTCTCGACTATTTCAATATCTGTAATAATCTGGATAATACAGGCTGTAAATTTTTTAGATTTAGTATCAGAAGATGGTCATAGTTTAAGAGTATATTTTCTATTTACACTCTACTCTCTTCCAAAAATTATTGGAAAAATTTTACCATTTATATTTATGATATCTTTGTTTTATACGATTCTTAGATATGAACTAAATAATGAATTAGTAATTTATTGGATAACAGGAATAAGTAAACTAAACTTTGCTCACAGTATAATAAAAATATCTTTTTATTATTTCTTTATTCAATTATTTTTAACGATTATCATTATTCCGCATACACTAGATAAAGGGAGATCATTTTTTAGAACATCAAACATAGATTTATTCAGTTCGATAGTTAAAGAAAAAAAATTTATTGATACGATTGAAAATTTAACAATCTTTGTTGAAAATAAAGAAAATAATATACTTAAAAATGTAATAATCAAAGAAAGAATTGATGATAATAGATCTCAGATAACAATTGCACAATCTGGAAGATTAATAACAAATGAAACTATAAAAAAAATTATTTTAAATGAAGGAAAAATAATTAGCCATGAGAATAAAAATCAAAACATAATTGATTTTTCAGAATTTAGTTTAGATTTAACGAAATATAATACTAATACCATCACACATCCCAAAACACAGGAAATGAGTTCAATTAATTTAATTAAATGCTTAGATAAATTTATAAAAATAAATCAATCTATTGAAAAAAATCAAAAGAAAAATTTTTTTTTAGGTTGTAACCTAGAAATATCAGAATCTATTATAGAAGAATTCCTCAAAAGATTCTTTTCACCTATTTTTATAATTTTAATAGGATTAATTTCCTCTCTAACAATTTTATACAATAAAGATAGTGGCAATTATAAATTAAAAAATATTTCAATATTTATTATTGGTATTTTCTTTATATTTTCATCTGAGATTGGATTAAGGTACGCAAGCTTAAGTATTACAAATATGTTTGCTTATTTAGCCTTTCCTATTATTTCATTTATTATAATTTATATTTATTTTAATTTTTACAATACAGATTTAAGAGGCCCTAAAATTGATAATTAATATTCATAAATCGTATTTATTAAAAAAATTTACAAAAAAAATTTTTTTAATTTCTTCAATATTTTTTTTCTTAGTTTTAATTATTAATTTAATTGAAGAAGCTAATTTTTTAAAAAATACTGAAGCTCATTTTTTTACACCAATTTTTCTAACAATATTGAATACTCCGACAATACTCTACGAAATGCTTCCATTTATTTTTATACTATCAACACAGTTTTTTTTCATAGACATTTTTGAAAAAAAAGAAATTGATACATTAAGACAATTTGGTTTAAACAACTTTGATATACTTAAATTTCTATCGATTACATCAATCATTTTTGGTTTATTAATTGTTGTTATATTTTATAATTTTTCAGCAGTTCTTAAAAATGAATATCTTAAAATTAAAAATAATTATGCTGATGACAATAAGTATTTGGCTGTAATTACTAAAAATGGCCTCTGGCTTAAGGATACAACTAACAAAGAAATTATAATTATTAACGCAGATAGAATTGAAAATGACTATTTAATCAATACTTCATTAAGTCAATTTGATAAAAACTACCTACTAAAAAGAAACATAATTGCAGAAAAAGCCAATATTAAAAATTATGACTGGATTTTAGAAAATGTTACAGTTACAGAGCTTGATAATTCAACTTTAAGATATGAAAAGATGTTGTTTAAAAGTAGTTTTAATTCTGAAAAAATAATCAATCTATTTTCAGACCTTTCTGCTCTTACTTATTTTGAGTTACAAGATTTAAAACTTAATTACGAATCTATTGGCTATTCTACTGACGAAATTAATGTACAAAATCATAAGATTTATTCATTACCTTTTTTATTAATGTTAATGACTATTATATCTATGATAATTATGATTAATAATAAATTTCAAAAAAATCTATTATTTAACATATTAATTGGAATTTTTTTTTCAGTTACAGTTTATTATCTAAGTCATTTTTCTAATCTTTTAGGAGAAAATGGCAAACTTCCCATAATTTTATCAGTATGGTTTCCAGTTTTAATAATATTAATTGTCTCTTTAATGGGAATAGTTAAACTAAATGAAAAATAATATTCACTATATCAAAAATAAAAAATTTCTTAATAATATGGTAAATAATGTTTACAGATTTTTGTTATTGTTTGGGCTATGCACATTTTTTTTAATCAATAATGTTAATGCAAATAATATTCAGTTTAAAGCTAAGGAAATTTTAACACTTGAAAATGGTAATATTATAATTGGGCGCAATGATGCTGTAGTAAAAATTAATAGTGAAATTGAAATTTTTGCCAATAAATATACTTATAATAAAAAAAAAAATTTAATAGTTATTGAAAATAAAGTTGAGGTATTTGATTTAATTAATAAAATTAAATTAGACTCTGAGTTAATTCATTATAAAATAATCGATGAAGAGTTTACTTCTTTTGGCAAAACTACTGCTGCTGTGGACAGAAAATATTTAATTCACGCTAATAAATATATTTATAATAAAAAAAAAAATTTAGCAGTAATTCAAAATGAAGTTGAGGTATTTGATTTAATTAATAAAATTAAATTAGACTCTGAGTTAATTCATTATAACATAATTGATGAAGAGTTTATTTCTTTTGGCAAAACTACTGCTGATGTGGATAGTAAATATTTAATCGAGTCTGCTGATGTTCACTATAATAGTCCAAAAAATTTAATTTTTTCAGATATAACGGTAAATTTAACTGATAATCTTAACAATAAAATTAAATCATCGAAATTTAAATATCTAATAAATAAAGAGATATTTAAAGGATATAATATTGAATTACATGATAATGAAAAAAATAAATATTTTCTTTCTGATGGAATCATAAAATTGAATGAAAATCTGTTAATAGGAAAAGATATAAAAGTGTTATTAAGAAATGATTCATTTGGAGTACCCGAAAATGAACCGAAATTAAAAGGAAGTTCCGTTTCTTATAAAAACAATTTAACTAAAATAAAAAAAGGAATTTTTACATCGTGTAAAAGTAATAAAGATAAGTGTCCACCTTGGTCCATTACTTCAAAAGAGATTATTCATAATAAAGAAAAAAAAGAAATTCATTACAAAAACGCTTGGTTAAAAATATACGATATTCCTATCATGTATTTTCCTAAATTTTTTCATCCTGACCCAACTGTTAGTAGAAAATCTGGCTTTTTAATACCAACTTTTGGTGATTCAAGTAATTTAGGTGCGTCTGTAATAATGCCTTATTTTTATGCGATGGATAGCTCATCTGATTTGACTTTTAATCCAAGAATTTTTTCAGATGATAAATTTTTATTACACACAGAATACAGAAAAGTTACTAAAAATTCTTCTCATATAGTTGATATGAGTTTAAATAAGGACAAAGATGGCAACCAAAATGGTCAAAAAACTCATTTTTTCTCAAATTCTAAAATTGATTTAGACTCATCCTATTTTGATGAGAGTGATATTTTTGTAAAATTAGAAAAGGTATCAAATGATGATTATATTAAAATTTATTCACTAGAAGGTAGTAGTCCAATAATGAAAAATACATCTGTTCTGGAGTCTTCTGTTGAATATACAGCTTCTAAAGAAAACTTTTTTTTTGATATATCTGTTGAAACTTATGAAACACAAAATAAAGCCAACAGTGACAGATTTGAATTCATTTATCCAAATTACTCATTATCAAATGTATATAATATTGATAATTATTTCATAAATAATTTATCTTTTAATTCAAGTGGAAATCAAAAAAAATTTAATACAAACGTCCATGAAGGTGTTCAAATAAATGATCTTATTGCTACAAGTAACGATTTTATAAATAAATTTGGTGTAAGAAATAGCTTAGAACTCCTTTTAAAAAATGTAAATTCAGTAGGAAAAAATTCCTCAAAATTTAAAGATGATGAACAAGCTGAAATTTTAACTGTTGCCAAATATGACTTAGCCTTACCATTAATTAAAAATAGAATTAAATATAATAGCTTTTTAACACCCAAAATATCAGCAAGATATAGCCCAAATTCATCTAAGAATAATAAAGAAGAAGATCGTAATCTTAATATAGACAATGTTTTTAGCTCAAATAGAATTGGCTTCAATGATAGTGTTGAGGGCGGCGGCTCTCTTACTTTAGGATTGAATTATGAAAAAAAGAATCTAGAGAATGAGTTATTTTTAAGCTCAAATATTGCAACTGTTATTAGAAAAAAAAATAACAACAATTTACCAAGTAGCAGTACCCTAGGTAAAAAACAATCTGATTTTATAGGAGATATAAATTTTTTTCCAAATGAAAACATAAATTTTAAATACGATTATTCTATAGATGATGATCTAAATCAATTTAATCTACACAGATTTACAAATATCATTCAGATTAATAATTTTGTAAATGAATTTATCTTTTATGAGGAAAATAATTTAATAGGTAATGAAAGTTTTTATGAAAATACAATATCTTATAATTACGATAAGAAAAATAATTTTTCATTTAAAACTAAAGAGAATAAAAAAACTAATTTAACTGAGTATTATGATCTAATTTACGAATATAAAACTGACTGTCTTGTAGCATCGATGAGATACAACAAAGAATACTATACCAGCAGTAGCATAAAACCTAGGGAAGAACTTTTTTTTAATATTACGCTTATACCTCTCGGGTCAACAAAAACTGATAATCTAATGGGTTTCAAAAATTAATTATGAAAAATTCCAATTATTTAAGATTAACTTTTTTTATATTAGTTTCAATGTATATAAATTTAGTAGCCGTTTACTCTCAAGAAACTAAAATTATTCTAAAATTAAATAATGATATAATTACCAATATTGATATTGAAAATGAATACGATTATTTAATACTCTTAAATCAAAATTTAGAAGATATAGACGATAAAACACTGAAAAAAATTGCAAAAAATTCCTTAATAAAGGAGATAATAAAGAAAAATGAATTAATAAAATATGTTGATACTAATGACGAACGAGATAGTGCGGTAGACCAAACTATAAAAGAAATATACAAAAAAATAGGGATATCATCAGAAGAAGAGTTTAAAGAGTATTTAAAAAAAAAAGATCTAGACTTTAAAGATATATATCAAAAAATAAAAGTAGAAGTTTATTGGAATCAATTAATATATTCTAAATATTCAGACCAATTAAATATAGATGAAGACGAAATTAAAAAAAAAATTTTAAATAATAATGAGAAACAAGAGGTGTTTAATCTATCTGAAATTGTTTATGAATTTAATACCAAAGAAGAAATTGAAAATAAATATAAAGAAATTGAAAATAGTGTAAAAGATATTGGTTTTGAAAAAACTGTATTACTTTTTAGTGTAGCTCCTTCAAAAAATGATTCTGGCTCTATTGGATGGATTAGAAAAAGTTCATTATCAGACGAAATTAAAAAAGAGATTGAAAATTTGCAAATTAATGAAATTACAAACCCAATAAATATACCCTCTGGAATACTAGTTTTAAAATTAAATAAAAAAAGATTAGAAGATGAAGAGTTAGATTTGAAAAAAGAATTAGATAAAGAAATTAATAGAGAGTTAAATAATCAACTTAATAATTATTCGTTAATTTTTTTTAACAAGATAAAAAATAATTATATAATTAATGAATACTAAACCAATAATTATTGTTGCGGGCGAACCAAATAGTATATTTTTTGAAATTTTCTTTAAAGCTTTAAAATATCAAAAATATAAAAGTCCTTTAATTTTAATTGGCTCAATAAAAATATTAAATCTTCAAATTAAAAAATTGAAAACTAAACAAAAAATAAAGCTTTTAGATATTTCAAGAATAGAAAATTATAATTTAAATAATAGATCAATCAATTTGATAAATGTTGATTACGATCAAAACAAAGCTTTTAAAAAAATAACAAATAAATCGAATTTATATATAGAAAATTGTTTCAAAGTTGCGTTCAAACTAATAAATATGAAATATACTGATAAATTCATTAATGGTCCAATTTCAAAGACAACTTTTTTAGATAAAAAAATTTTAGGAATTACCGAATATATTTCTAATAAATTTTTTGTAAAAAAAAATGCGATGCTAATTTATAATAAAGATCTATCTGTTTGCCCCCTAACAACACACCTGCCTTTAAAATTAGTTATTAAAAGTATTAACAAAAAAAATATTTTTGAAAAAGTTTATTTAATTAATGAGTTTTATAAAAAAAATTTTAACAAAAAACCTAAGATTGGTGTTTTAGGACTTAATCCTCACTGCGAAAGTAGTGACAAATTTAATGAGGATCAAAAAATAATTAAACCAGCAATTCATCAACTTAAAATCTCAGGGTATAAAATTTCAGGACCATATCCAGCTGATACTATTTTTTTGAGAAAAAATAGAATAAAATTTGATGTTATTTTAGGCATGTATCACGATCAAGTATTGACCCCTATAAAAACGTTGTTTGAGTACGATGCAATTAATATTACCTTAGGTTTGCCATTTATAAGAATATCCCCAGATCACGGTCCTAACACGCAAATGCTTGGTAAAAACTTATCTAATCCCTTAAGCTTAATAAAAGCGATTTTATTCCTGGAAAAAAATTGATAAAAGCAAAAAAAAGCTTAGGTCAAAACTTTCTTACTGATAGAAATATTTTGGATCTAATTGTAAATGTTACTACAATTAAAGATAAAACTATCCTTGAGGTTGGACCCGGAACTGGAAATTTGACTTCATTTATCTTAAATAATAAGCCCAAAAAAGTTTTTGTTATTGAAAAAGATAATGATTTAGCTGAAACCCTTAAAAATACCTTCAAAGATCAATTAACAATAATTAATGATGATATTTTGAATATTGATGAAAATTTACTATTCAATGAAAGAGTTATTGTATTTGGTAATCTTCCATACAACATATCCACTGAAATACTAAGTAAGTGGATAATAAATTTAAAAGACAATTTTTGGTTCGATCATCTTATTTTAATGTTTCAAAAAGAAGTTGCTGATAGAATTATTGCTAAATTTAATACATCTACTTATGGAAGGCTATCAATATTAAGTAATTGGAAATTAAATGTAAAAAAAATTTGTGATATTAAACCAGAATCTTTTTCTCCAAGACCAAAGGTAAATAGCTCTTTATTATTTTTCACCCCAAAAAAAGAATTTTTTAAAATAAAAGACCCTAAGAACTTAGAGAAAGTTACAAGAATATTTTTTGGCCACAGAAGAAAAATGTTAAAAAAACCTTTTAATCAATTGTTTGGTGGAAATAAAACAATCTTAGACAAACTAAAAATTAATTTAAATTTAAGACCACAAAATTTAGATCTAGATACTTACTATAAGTTAATAATTGAGTATGAGAATCTAAGAAGTTAACTTATTCACGTGATCTCTAATATAGTCTATATCGTAATCTTTTGAGCCATTATTTATTTCAGCATCTATTAAATTATTTATTTTGGCAAAACATTTATCTAAGTTATCATTTATGACAACATAGTCATAATTTATCCAATGCAAAACATCTCTCTCAAATTGCTTCATTCTCTCTTCGACAATAAGCTTGTCTTTCATATCCCTATTAGACAACCTCTCAAATAAAATTTTTTTACTTGGTGGTAAAATAAAAAAAGTTATTAATTTATAATCAAGTTTTTTATTTTTAATTTGATCTGCTCCTTGCCAATCAATATCAAACAAAACATTTTTTCCTTTATTTAGTTTATCAATTACTGGTGTTCGACTTGTTCCATAAAAATTATTGAACACTTTTGCGTATTCAAGAAATTCTTCATTTTTAATTAATCTTTCAAACTCTTCTTCGTTTATAAAGAAGTAATCTTTATTAGATGTTTCATTAAGTCTTGGTTTGCGTGTTGTATGTGAAATAGAAATATTAAAGTTTTTATTTTCTTCTAATAATTTTACCAACGTAGTCTTACCGGCCCCTGATGGGGATGATAGAATTATCATTATCCCATCTTTATCTAAAGACATTAGTTTTTTGATTAGTTACTTTTACCTTCAATAAATTTAACTGCGTCACCAACTGTTAAAATTTTCTCAGCCTGACTATCTGAAATTTCAGATCCGAATTCTTCCTCAAAAGCCATTACTAATTCAACAGTATCCAAACTGTCGGCACCTAAGTCATCAATAAAACTTGACTCTTCTGTTACTTTTGCTTCATCAATTCCTAGATGGTCTGCTACTATTTTTTTAACTTTGCTTGATATATCGTCTGACATATTGATCCTTTTTGTTATAAATTCTTAATAGTTTAAAAACTTATTTTGTCAAGCCATATACATGCCCCCATTAACATGCAAAGTCTCTCCATTTATATAGTTTGATTGATTTGAGCTTAAAAAAAGTACTGCATTTGCAATATCATCAGGCTCTCCTAGGCGTGCTGATGGTATTTTGGATATTATTACTTCCTTATATTTTTCATCAATTTTATCTGTCATTGCAGTTTTAATGAAGCCCGGGGAAATACAATTTATATTTATATTTTTTTTTGCATATTCAATTGCTAGACTTTTAGACATCGCAATAATTCCTGCTTTAGAGGCCGTATAATTTGCTTGTCCTAAATTTCCAGTATGACCCACTACAGAAGTTATATTTACAATTTTACCAGATTTATTTTTAAGCATTTTTTTAATTGCAAATCTACTCATTAAAAAAGTTGATGTTAAATTTATATCAATAACTTTTTGCCATTCTTCCAAACTCATTCTTATTGCCAAATTATCTTGAGTAATGCCAGCGTTATTAATAATACCGTCTAAACTTCCCCCCAATTCTTTTGTAGCATTATCAATAAATTCTTCAACTTTATCTTTCTGGGAAATATCAAACTTTAATGTTTTAATTTTTTCATAATTTTTTTTAAGTTCTTCTAGTTTTTCTATTCTTGTTCCGGAGGCTAATATATTTGCACCTGCTTCACTTAATTTTTTAACTATAGAATTTCCTATTCCACCAGATGCCCCTGTAACTATAATATTTTTATCTTTTAATTCATTCATATTTTTAATTTTTCAATATCTCCTTGATTATTTATTGTATCTATTTTTACTTTTCGATTAATTCTTTTTACTAAACCAGATAAAACTTTTCCTGGACCGATTTCAATAAAATGATTTACATTATTTTTTATCATATTAATTACACTTTCTCTCCACCTAACTCTATTTTCTATTTGCTTAATTAACAAATCTTTTAATTCTTCGTTATCTTTAATTTCTTCCGCAGTAACATTTGAAATTAACTTATTTTTAGATTTTCTAAATTCTAATTTATTTAATTCGTCAGTCATTATATTTGTTGCATTACTCATTAGACTAGAGTGAAATGGAGCACTTACAGATAATTTAATATTTTTTATTGAACTTTCTTTTAAAACTAAAATTAAATTGTCTAAATCTTCATTTTTACCACTTAAAACGATTTGACCTTCTGAGTTATCATTTGCAATTTGAACTTTAAACTTCTGTTCATAGTTTTTTAATATTTTTTCAATTATCTCTACTGTGGAGCCCAAAACAGCAACCATCCCGCCCTGTCCTTTGGGAACAGAATTTTGCATTGCATCCCCTCTTATTCTTAAAATTTTTAATGTATCAGCAAAACTTAAATAATTCGCACATGATAATGCTGAATATTCACCTAAAGAGTGCCCTGCAAAATATTTTGCTTTGTTTAAATCAATATTAAATTCATTTTTAACCACATTAAAAATTGAGTAACTAGTTAGGAATACTGCAGGTTGCGTATTAACCGTTAAATCCAATTCATCTTTAGGACCTTCCAGTATTAGCTTGGATAAATGAAATCCAAGTGTCTCGTCAGCTTCTTTAAATAGATTTTTAACAAGATCAAATTTATCATGAAATTCTTTTCCCATTCCTACTATTTGAGAACCTTGACCTGGAAAAATTACTGAAAACATATAAAAAAAACCAATTATTTTGCCTTTTTAACTATTGTAATTGAAGATTTATAATAGTATATCCTCACTTTTTATTAAAGAACTTAAATGAATTTATACGAACATACAATCATAGCTAGACAAGACACTTCTCCAAGTGAAATTAAGCAATTAACAGAAAAATATTCCAAAATTGTAGAAAAAAATGAAGGTGAAATTGTTAAAACAGAAAATTGGGGATTATTAAACTTATCTTATATAATCAAGAAAAATAAAAAAGGTAGCTACATACATTTCAAAATAAAAGGTAAAGGGAATGTCGTCGATGAATTAGAAAAAAATGAAGCAATTGATAAAAAATTACTAAGGTATCTAACTGTTAGAGTTAAAAAATTTGATTTAGAGACAAACTATTTTGGCCAAAGAGAAGATGGTGAAAAAAAAGAATATTACAAGAAGTATTAATTATGCCTAAAAGACAAAGCGGAAATAAAAAAGGTAAGCAAAGTAATTTTGCTAAACTGAGTATTTTTCAACCCAATAAATATAAGTTTAAAAAAAGTTGCCCTCTTTCAATTAAAGGTGCGCCTGTAGTTGATTATAAAGATATTAGATTGTTAAAAAAATACATGTCTGAAAACGGTAAAATTTTACCTTCAAGAATAACAAATGTTTCTCAAAAAAGACAAAGAGAGTTATCTCTTTCAATTAAAAGAGCTAGAAATTTAGCGCTGCTATAAATGAAAGTTATTTTATTAGAAAACGTAAAACTGGTTGGATCTATTGGTGAAGTGATAGAGGTTAAAAGAGGGTATGCAAGAAATTTTTTAATAGCAAACAAAAAAGCTCTATATGCTTCAAAGGAGAATATTTCAGAGGTTGAAAAAATTAAATCAGACCTATCAAAAAAAGATAGTGAGAAGAAAAAAGAAGCAACTCAGATTTTAGAAAAAATTAATGGGAAGGAATACCTGGTTAAAAAGTTGAGTACCGAAAATAATGAATTATATGGCTCAGTAAAACCAACTGAAATTGCAAAACTTATTCAAGTGGAAAATAAGATTAACATCCAGCCATCTATGATACAACCAATTGAAGAAATTAAATCATTAGGAAAATTTAAAGTGAAAATAACTTTGCACTCTGAAGTTGATGCGGAGATAATAATCAGCGTAACATCAGCTGATACTATTCAATAATTATACACTCTTTTCCCCAACACTTTTTACTAATTTTATTATAACAATAATTCTATAAATTGTTCTTATGGAAAACAATTTGAGCATTGTCAAAAATCAATTTAAAGAGTTGCCAAATAACATTGAGGCTGAACAAGCTGTAATAGGTTCCCTATTAGTGAACAATGAAATTTTTGATGAAATTAGTACAATTATTGCTGGTATAAATTTTTACGATCCTATGCACCAAAAGATTTTTGATGCAGTAGATTCTTTAATTTATAAAGGAATGCTTGCAAATCCTATTACTTTAAAAAATTATTTTGAAGATGAAAAAGATGATTTAGATGTTCCAGAATATTTAGTTAAGATTACTAAATTTTCTACATCAGTCCGCCAAGCATTAGAATATTCAAAAATTATATACGACATGTTTGTAAGACGCGAATTAGTTAAAATCTCAGAACAAACAATGGATAGTGCAAAATTGAGTGAGCTAGATACTACTGGTCAAGATATTATTGAGAACACAGAAAAATCTTTATTTGATCTAGCAGAAAAAGGTTCATTTAATTCTAATCTAGTTAAGTTTGATGCGGCTATGAAACAAACTATCGAAATGGCATCTGCAGCTTACAAAAATGATGAAGGTATTGTTGGTGTTCCAACCGGTCTTAGAGATTTAGATGATAAGCTTGGTGGTCTTCACCAGTCAGATCTAGTAATTATAGCAGGTCGACCTTCAATGGGTAAAACGTCACTTGCAACTAATATTGCATTTAATGCCGCTTATAAATTACAAGAGAGTGGAAAAAAATCCTCTATAGCTTTCTTTTCACTTGAGATGTCATCTGAACAGCTATCTACTAGAATTATATCCGAGCAAGCAAGAATTAGCTCGAATGACATAAGAAGAGGAAGAATCACTGACGAACAATTCGATAAATTTTTAGAAACTTCAAAAAATATAGCAGATCTGCCTCTATTTATAGACGAGACTCCTGCAATTAGTATTGCAGCTATGAGTAATAGAGCAAGACGAATTAAAAGACAACATGGCCTTGATATGGTCGTTGTTGATTACATTCAATTAATGAGAGGAACTACTT
>Ga0114997_10002798_pt1 | contig 13951 bp, 11 predicted proteins | sample ArcticOcean_MG_C_2_FD_87045 | JGI IMG/M metagenome (GOLD analysis project Ga0114997, IMG submission 87045) | Marine microbial communities from western Arctic Ocean - ArcticOcean_MG_CB4_136 | ecosystem: Environmental > Aquatic > Marine > Oceanic | place: Arctic Ocean: Canada Basin | collected... | reverse complement strand
TCCAAAGCGAATTGCAACCGTACACTCCGTAGAAAAACTACTACTACTACTACTACTACTACTACTACTACTATTACTACAGCCATTTTGAGGGATTTACGTGAAGAACGTGTAAGAATATATAAAGAAGGAATATACAAGAAATACTCTACTGAACCAATTTTATCATCGACGCTACATTCATTACTTCCCAATGTACTTTAACTCTATCTCCGTGACGCGGTCGTTCAAGTTTTGCGCCACACGCACTAACTCATTGATACGATCCGCCATTTTCCCGATGTCACCAAACGTGCCCTTGGATAACTTAAAATTATCCGCGTATACCGTGCCGCCGAAAACGGCGTTATTCTCACCTCTTGAAACGACATTTTTGCCAAAGACGAAACTATTTGCGTCATAGGCGATCGAATTTTCACCACCCACGAAAGAATTCGAGGCGTTGACTTCAATCGCGTTGTTTCGACCGATGACAAAGCTCGTTTCTGCTTTCGTTAAAGTGCCGTTACCGAAAGACGCACTCGCACTTCCACCGGCGGTGGTGTTTAGATTGAACGCCGCAGACGCCAAACGACCAGACGCTTGCGAATTCGCCCCGGATGCGAAATTGGCAATACCAAGATTAGCACGAACGTTCAAACCGTTTGCAAAACTGGACAAACCTGCCGCGAATGAAGATATGCCCAACGCGCCGCTTCCTTCACCAAAGCTACGGGCCATAATACCGCTCGCAAATCCCCCGGATCCATACGATTGCGCGAGAAGGCCTTGTGCGAAACTTCCAGCTCCTTGAGCTAAGCTCAACAAACCTGATGCCACAGAAGCTCTCCCGTTTGCTCGGTTGCGCTCTCCGGATACCATGCTCGATCTTCCCCTTGCTTCTGATCTCTCACCAAATGCGTTTGCGTAGTCACCGCTCGCGATAGTTTGTTTGCCGAAGCTTGAAGAAGCAATTCCTGGTATATAATGAGAATTAATAATAATGGAGAGAGAAAGAGAATTCACAGAGTCACAGTACCTGTTGCTTTCGTTAATAAATTTGCAGCAAAGGAGGCATCGCTCGTCGCTTCCGACCCAACATTCGTAGCCATGCTCGAAACGCCCGACGCTCTTGTATACGTTCCGAGAGCAGCAGATAAAACGCCAGTCGCATCCGTGCCCCCTCCGAAAGAACTCGCACCTTCTGCCGCAGCGTTTGCAAACACTCCAGACGCGAAGCTACCTCTCGCTGAAGACGAGGATCCGATACCTAAACTCGTGCTCCCTTCCGACGTGGCTCGATTGTTGACCCCAGCAGACAACGCGTATTGAACAGCGTTTGAGAACAAGGAAGACGAAACTGATGAAGTGCGACCGTTTTGCGCGGATACTTTGCCGCTTTCTTCCAACAAGTCGTTGAGAACTTGAAAACACGGCGAAGCTGGCGTGTTTGTCGATATCGATGATGCGATGCACAGCGGAAGCGCTAACCCCGAAAGCAGCAGCGCCCGAACAACAACAACTTTAGGTAAGATTTTCATTTTAATTTAACGGCTTTTTGTGCGTTTTTTTTGGATTTAAAAAATACGACTGCCTATCCGTTATTATTATTATTATTATTAGGGGTTTCGATAAACAACAACAACAAGACATTCATGGTTGCAATCGCGCAGACAGACGCGTACCCCGGGATACTTGCCGCCGATGACGCGGATCATCTGCAATTTTCTTCGCGCGCGAAATGCGTTCAGTGCGAAACTGCATTCATTCGCTCTTTGTTGGCACAGATGAAGGAGCAGGGGAAGAACGGGACTTCCTCGCGGCGTATCTGGAAAACCCAGAAAACGTTGACTCGCCCGAATGGCACGAGTTTGTGCTAAACGCAGACCGGGCGAGGAAAGCAGCGCTGCGAGTGGTATTGAAAAATGCGAACAAAGGAGGAGAAGGAATTTTGGAAAACAGTCGTAGCGACTGTGCGAGCGTTGGAGAAGATGCGCAGTCAACGGGGGAGATTTTGGACGACGTGGTCCGGTGCTTGTTTGCTCTGGAAGCGTGGAAGGATGACGTTTTACCAGTATTGTCGGCTCGAATAGAGTGAGAAAGGAGAGAAATGATGACGCAATATCTAGCGAAATCAAAGCTGTTGTTGCACGTCGGGCAGCTCCAAAGCTCTATTCTTGGCGTGTTAGAGATAGCCGTGTTCGATAATGCGTGTTCGGTAGGTAAAAGTCTCAACGAATCCAACCTGCTCGATTTGGTGGATTATTGCGTGGAACGATTAGAGGCTTTGAATATTGTGAGTGATCCAACAGAGAAAAGCACTCTATCGGAGAATTCAGACGAAAACGATGAATATTTGTGTCGAACAATGTCGTGCTTATCGATTTTGCGGAGCATATGCGACAGCGTCTCGGAATTGCCGCTCTCGCTTGTCGCGCGATTAATATCGAAGCATAAAATACACTCACATTTGCTTCCTACGCTTTTGTCGAAGGTACCGTGGTTTCGAAAAGAAGAACAAAAAGTACTCAACGACGGTCGATGGATCAATGCAAAATCTCTAGTGAAGATGCCGAAACCAGAAGCGCAAGTTTGGTTGTGTCTGCGAGCACTTTTAGCCGAGCCGGTGTGTTCCGGAAGACACGACTATCACGATTCAACGTTTGAACGTAGCTTAATTGACTTGAAATCGAAGTTACTGGGATCGAACGGGAATAGTCGATTAATCGATCAAATTCCTCAATTAGGTAGCGATGGACTCCAGCGCGCCATCTTATATCATTTGCACGAGATTCAAAGAAACAAGCGCGCGGACGTAGAAACAACATTGTTTGATGCGCACGTTTTGACCAGAAATATGAACGCGATTAAAAAAGGCGAGGAGACGTGCGCATCAGAAAATTCAAAGCACGAAAAAGAAACACAGAAAAGAAGCGCATTCACTTTGATCCAATCTATTCAGTCGAAAAGTTTTCGACAAACCGTTCATGAGAAAGCTAAAGAGGACGCAACGCGTTGGGTGGATGCTTTTGTCTCGAGGCATTCAGAAAATTTCGACGTCTACTCCGCCCGAGTGCGCCAGGAGGTTCTAAATATGTTCGATGAAGAGTACGACGTTCTCGACAATATCAAAAGCATTGCGACAAATACCAGCGATGATCTTTCAGAACCGCAGACATCGTCTGCACACACCGTTCGCGTCCAATTTCTGCACAACGATAACGAAGAAGAACGTATGGTACAACAAGAGTTACTGTACGCGTTTGATGCCCGGGACGCAGATTGCCTTCTTCCAGATGCAGACGTTGTGCTCTCGCAGAAGAAAGATGCGGGTAAAAGTATCGACGGCACAACGGGATACGTTCGAGGCGAACGATTTAAGTGCGCATATGCTGGTGAAAAAGACCGAGGAAAAGAAACTCTCCCCGACGACGACGCGCAATCGAAACAACGTCGTCTGTGCCCGCGCTCCTCTTCTCGATGGTTCTCAAACCCTCGCTACGTTCGCGTCTCTGTGGAAAGGAACGACGACGGCAACGATGCTGTTACCACTTCAACCACTACAATGAAAGCAATTCTTCCACTTAAAGTAACCGACCTCTCCCGAGCGCTCGACGAGAGCGATAGAAATGATACGAAAGGAGGAGGCTCTTTGTGGATCGCTTGCGGCTCGCTGCGCGCGGATACGTTCTGCGTGCAGATGCGTTTAAAATGTAGAAGAAGACCGGGTGCTCGACACGTTTTGTGTGGTGGTGACTCTCATCCACAGTCTTTCTCGTACGATGACAACTGCGACGACGGAGAAAGGAATAACTTCTTCTCCTACGACATAAGTGTCGCTCGAGTCGTGTGTTGTTTGATGAAAAAGTAACTACATAAGAAGTTTGACCAAAAACCTTCTCTTCTTCTTCTTCTCTCTTTTTTTTTTAAAGGCGGCGGGCACAGTTTTTGGTAGTCACTTTTCAACTTCAAGTTACTACTAAACAACAAAATGTTTACATCATCATCATCATCATCTGCTTCCTCCTCTTCTCTTCTTCTCTCTTCATTCTTCGTCTTCTTCCTCTTAAGTGTTGCTGTAGTTCAAGCGCAGTTTGGAATGCCCGGAATGGGAGGAGGAGGAGGTAAAAACAAAGAGACGTTTCGAGCGGTCAAATCGGATTCGAAACTCATCCACTGCGAAGTCTGTCAGAAAGTCTCCAAAATAGCCTTTGAAACCGGCACGCGCTTGAGAGAAGAGAAAGGAGAGAAGTTGACCGAGGTGGACGTGATCGAAGAGATGGAATCAATGTGCGACGAATCGGACGATAAGACCATGTGGGCGGTCCAAAACGATTTGAAAGTGAATTTCAGAAACAAATTGGTTTTGAAGTTTATGGGTGAAGACGCGTATTCGTCGTGCGAAACGACGTGTAAGACGATGTTGAAAGCGTGCGAAGATGTGATGGAAGGGAGAGATACGGATTTAGCGGAGATTTTGTTTAAGAATCGAATTAAAACGGCGAAAGGGATCGAGGAGTGGTTGTGCACGGAGGAGACGGAGAGTTGCTCGAAGAAGGCCAAGAGCGTTTCCAAGACGCGAAAGCCGTTGCCGGAGTTTAAGAAAAAAGAGAAGAAAGACATCGATACGGAGAGGATGATGGGAAAGTTGAAGAATATACCGGGAATGCCGGGAATGCAGATGTATAATCGAGACGACATGATGGGAATGGGCGGCATGGGAGGTGGAGATGACGATTACGACGACGACGACGATGAAGGAGGAATGGGCGGCATGGGCGGCATGGGCGGCATGGGTGACTATGGTGACTACGGCGATTACGGCGACGATATGCCTTCCGGAGAAGAAGAAGAAGAAAAAGGAGGCGATGACGTCGGGGCGTTTAATAGCGCTGTTAGCAACGACGATGAGGACGACGACGACGAAGAAGACGTGTCCGGTCAAGAAGTTCCGGTCACTAAAAGTGACAAAAAAGAACAAGGCGGCGGCTTGTTCTCTAAAGTCTCGGGCGCGTTTAACCGATTCCGAGGAGGCGACAAGAAAGAGCTCTGATCTTACGTGATATAAAAAAAATCTGTTTACTTGTTAATATATACGTGTATGTATTTGCAAAAAAACATTTATCTATTATTCAACGTCATCATTATTGACGCCGTTTTCAAAGTTTCTAATTTCCGTTTCTTTCGCTATCCTCTGTAACTCCGCTTCGCTCTCATAGTATCGTTCGTACCCCAAAAAATCAGCTCTTCTCGACGGTCTCGCCAATGGATCGTTCGACTTTGTCAACGTCGGCAACCATTTACCACGGTTTCTACCGTTACCCAACTGACCCCAGTCGCCTCTGCCCCACTGATAAAGTTTGTACCCGTATTTTGTATGCAACTTGTCGTATTCCCCTTTGCCTCCGGCGGCGTACGAGCAAGCTTTCGCTTCCAACCACTCGTCGTTCGATATGCGTTCTTCGCAATCCGTCTCTTTCAAAACAGTTTGATTGGAAACAATTGCCGCGGAGTGGTGTGCTCCAGTTGTGATACTGACGACGTTTAGTTTCTTGTCGTGAAATCTCCACACGCGACTAAAAACGTCCCTAGACTCCACGTCGCCCAACCCGAGTTGACCGTACGAGTTCGTACCGGTGGCAAAAACGGCACCACAGCCAGTGAGTACTAACGAATGATTTCCTCCGCACGTTACTTGAGCAACTCTACAACTTACGTTACCATTCGATGGTTGATTCGCGTTCACGCACGGGCACGCTCGAACTCTGTGCATTAACGTTGTGCCATCCTGTTTGCGCACGTGGTGCTTAATCTGGATTTGCTTTGGCGTGTACTGGTTGTAACCTCCCACTGTGCCGATTCTACTTTTTTGTTCTTTCAGCGTGGGTGCAAGGCCGGCGATCTGGCCGTAGGAGCCATTACCACACGCAAACAGTTTGCCAGATTGCGTCACAAACATCGTGTGCATTTTACCACAACCCACTTGCACGACTGAATCTTTACCGTCTAGTAAATCGAAGGAAGATAAATTTTCTTCGCAGAGCGATTCGACCAGGCACGGCCACGGCACGCCGGTGTGCCATCCGGCACTAGTCGCGAATCGCAAATCCCCTAAACCGAGCTGACCTTTTGTACAATCTCCCCACGACCACACTCTACCATCATCGGTTATGCAAACCGAGTGCTGTCCACCAGCAGCAACTTTAGTGACGTGCATACCACGTAACGCGTCGCAACGCGTCAACGGACCGCCGTCGTGGAAGTAACCCAATCCTAACTGACCGTGTCGTCCACGACCGCAGGAAAACAACTGACCGTCGACCGTGACGGCTAAAGTGTGATTAGAACCACACGCAACTTTTGTGACTCGATGCAAATTCTCCGCCATCGAAAATACTTTCCTCGGAATCGCAACTTCAATAGGTGTATGGTGATGTCCCGTCTCTCCCGAGGAGGCGAGGCCCCACGTGTACAGCGTCCCATTTTTGGTCAGTCCCGCACAGTGCGAACCTCCTGCGGAGACTTGAACGAAAGTCGTAGGTTCAAGTGTCCTATACCACGAAGTATTGTTATCGTCGGACTGGACAAACTCTTCATCACCGTCATTAAACGAGTTAAAACAATCCTCGTAGTCGTAATCATCGAAGCTGAGCGGCCCCATAGCGACTTTGCCGAACGAGGCTTCCGCGTTGTACATATCCTGCCCTCTTCCGAGCTGGCCGTGGAACCCTCTTCCAGACGTTTCTACGTCGCTCACGCGGAACACTTGGCAATGATTAGTGTTGCGCTGATGATGGCGACAAAAAACATGTTTATCAAGACACCTGCAAGGCACAAACCTGTCCGCGATTCGAACCGTGTGAAACGATCCCAACGAAACGAGAGTGGATGCCCGTTCCGCTCTCTCCATGACGTCTTTAAACCGTAACACGGCAATCGCCGAGTCTTGAGGTCTCACGCGACAGCTTCCAACCGTCGGTGGCACGATGCTCTTGCTCCTAACGTTATTCCTCGTTCTCAGCTTCCTTTTCCTGCTTCTTCTATTCTCCTCCTCGGAATCGTCGTCCAATATCCTCTGCAGCGGGTCTAAAATCTCTTCTTCCTCCTCCTCCTCCTCCTCTTCGTCGTTAACTTCGCCTCTATGATTCTCATCAAACCCAGGCTCGCCATCTCTAGTCGCTAATATAAACCTCGCCACTCTATCGCACACCCCAGAGTGCCTAAAATACTTCGATGTCGCTTGTAAACTCGCCAAAGCCGGGGCGTCGAGTTTCAACAAAATAGCCTCGACTAACTCGTTCGGCAACGCGTCAAACGCGCCTCGCGAGTCCGATTCATTAATCGATTTGCGTCTACGCTTGACTTGAGATCCGATCGTTCGCGGTGGTTTACGTGGTGGAAGTTGTTGTTGTTGTTGATTCGTGGCTACGAACAAAGTCGACGCCGTGGACGTTCGCCTTCCCTTTACCGCTTCTCCTCCTCCTCCTCCTCGTCCGTTCCCACTCTCTAACTCGGCTGAGTTGCACAAGGAATCTCTCCTTTGCAACGCGGCAAATCGGCTGCTCGTCGTTGTTGCTGGTGGTGGAGATAACGGTGAATTCGTTATTAATTGCGGTGCCTGCGTCGTGTGTGTATTCGGAGGCACATCACAACACTCTTTTGTTGTCGTCGAAGGAGACATTTTTGAATTCTTTTTTCTTTTCTTTTTGTTGTTCCCGTTTCGTTTGTTCGTTCGTTCGTACCCGTTTTTTAATGATGATGATGATGAGTATGAGTTTATAATAATAATAATAAATGCTGCTCTGCCTAAATGCTCCTCTCTCTGCTGATCTGCTGTGGTCTACTTTTATTCAACGACGACGACGAATTAATTTATGACTTAAGAAGAGGACCCTCGTATCTATCGTAAGTTATAAAAATGTTGTCGTTCGTTGTTCCTCTAAAAAATGACGATTTGTGGGGTGCCCACAGTGACAGTTCTTTTTTCCCTTCAATTTTTTTCCAAAAAATTAGAATTGAGATCCACCCCCTTTTCTTCATATTTCTTCTTCAAAATAAAATGTATTATTACTATCATCATCGGAGGTAGGTACGTCATCAATTAAACAAGCTAATTATTATTATGATAATTATTACTATGAGCAGTAGTAGTATTAATGTATTAATGTCTAAAGTGTCTGACACCGGTGGTGACCAAGGCGACGCCATACTTGTCGCAACAATCGATGGCGTCTTGGTCTCTCATAGATCCGCCCGGATGAGCGATGGCTTTGACGCCGGCTTGGCACGCTTTCTCGACGGAATCACCCCAAGCAAAGGGAAAGAACGCGTCGGAAGCTAAGACGGAACCTTCGACGTCGTCTCCAGCTTTTTCTAACGCGATGCGGACGGAGTTTACTCTGTTCGGTTGACCAGAACCCATGCCTAACAATTTGCCTTTCTTGGCGACGGTGATGGCGTTGGATTTGACGTGTTTCACAGCTCTCCACGCGAATCGCAAGGCTTCTAATTGCTCTTCAGTCGGCTTGGTCGCAGAGACAGATGTGAATTCAATGTCTTCCGGGACTAACGAGTCTGGTTCTTGGCTCAACCATCCGCCGCCGACTTGGCGCAAACCCATCGGCGCGTCCGCCGCTCTTGGTTTCGTCTCTAAAATTCTCAACGCTTTCGATTTTCCTTTCAAAACTTCCAAGCCTTTTTCCGTGTACGACGGAGCGATGACAATTTCGTAAAACATTCTCGTTTCATCATCGGTCGGTGAGCGAAATTCGCGAATTTCTCGGGCCATTTCTTCGTCCACCGTGCAATTGAAAGCGACGATGCCGCCAAAAGCGGAGATTGGGTCGGCTCGAACGGCTAATCGGTACGCCTCCAACAAGTCACCGCCGGTGGCAGATTCCGAGGCAATACCACACGGATTCGTGTGCTTGACGAGGACGCATGTTCTGTCCGAGGACGGGTAATCGCAAGCGCATGAATACGCCGCTTCCGCATCCAAGTAGTTGTTGTACGACATCTCTTTACCGTGGTGCACGATGGATCGAGCGACGCCGGTACCCGATGACTCGGCCAACGTGCTGTCCGAATACACCGCCGCCGGTTGGTGCGGATTTTCCCCGTATCTCAACTCGTTCAACAAAGTCATAGAAACCGTCTTCTCTGGAGCAGGTTTGCCGTGGCCGATAGAATCTTCTTGCCACAAATACTCCGCCACCGAGGCGTCGTAGGAAGCGCAGTGTTGGAACGCCTTCCACGCGAGCAACTTTTTGAAATCCAAATTGGAACCATCCTTCTTCAAGTTCTCCAACAACTCATCGTAATCGTTCGGATCGACGACAACGCTCACGTGCGGATGGTTCTTTGCCGCTGCTCGGATCATAGCCGGTCCACCGATGTCAATGTTCTCCACGCACTCCTCAAACGCCTTCCCGCCTAAAACCGTCTCTCGAAACGGATACAAGTTCACGACGACGACGTCGATTAAATCGATGTTGTGTTCTGAAATCTGCTTCATGTGCGTTTCATTCTCTCTTCTCGCTAAAATTCCGCCGTGAATCCCCGGGTGTAACGTTTTCACTCTTCCGTCCAACATCTCCGGAAACGAAGTCACCGAGTCCACCGAAGTCACCGGAATGTTCTTGTCTTGAATAAACTTGGCGGAGCCACCGGTGGAGATGACTTCAAAACCGAGAGCGACTAAACCGGAAGCTAACTTGTCCAAGTTCGTTTTATCGGAAACCGAAATCAAAGCTCTCGGTTTCGCCGATGATACGACCAAAGATGACGATCCCCCCAAAGAAGTTCTTCTTCTTCTTCTCATCGTCATCGCCGTCTTTTTTAAAAACAACGATGATGACGATGGTGATTGAGTTCTGCTTTTTCGGCTTGCTGCCACCACCCAAGAAGACGAAGACGACAAGGAAGAACAAGAAGAAGAAGAAAAAGACATCATTATTATTGTTATTTATTTCAGTATTATTCTATGTGATTATTATTCGATGTGATCTTGTCGTTGTGTTGTTGTTGCGCGAAAAGAGTGTGATGAGTTTTTCGTCGAAAACGGGGGGCTGAGCCCTTCGAAAAATTCAAAATTTTTACGTTCGTACAAATTTTTGTGTGTGATTTGTGTGATTTGTGTGATGATTTTGAGAACTTAACACCCTCAAGTGAGTGCTTTTACGACGATTTTTCGATAATGAGTTTTACGATACGAGAGCACGATGATGAGTATCACAACAACAACAAAGCAGCAGCACTCCTTCTTTCTCATTTATTTCAGCGCGCGAACGGCGATTCGAAGGGATTGGGACATGGGCACCAATCGAACTCTTCTCGCTAAAGAAGCGGCCCCCTCGTCTTCGTCTTCGTACTGGCGAGAGGAGGACAAAGTCACCCTCGCGAAGCCTTGTTTACGAGTAGCAGCAGCATCAGTAGGATTGAACGCCTCGCGAGCGATGCGCCCGGTGGCAAAGCAGAACGACTGGTATAACTTATGCGAAGGTATCGCCTCCTTGAGCAATACTGAGTTCTCTTTCGGAGGTCTGACTTTGATGGTTTCCAGGAATACCCAAAATTTGTCGCGGCGTTCTTTTCTCTCCTCCGGAGTGAGTTGTCTTTGTTGAAACTCCGGCGGTACGAGTTTGCTGGGATCTAATTTCGAATCTTTCGTCCCCACCGCGGTGATATCCACGCCGCTATCTTTCTTCCTTTTCTTCGTCGACGGGTTCAATTTCTTCGCCACTGTTACGGCTGCTTCTCGCTCTGCGACGACGGCTTTCCTCTTGTTGTCGTTGTTGTTGTTCTCAACCGTCGTCGCTCCCGGCGTTTGGAGGTTCAACTTCTTCTTTGCCGTCACCACTGGCGTATCGATGACCACTGCTGCCTTCTTTCCTCGCGCACCTTTCGCAGCAGTCGCCGGAACGACGGTATCAGTGGTAGCACCAGCGGCGTTAACGGCACTTCTCTTGAGATTCTTCTCACCGCTCTTTTTATTCGACTCGGCGCCGCTCGCCGGTTCGAGTTCAAAAGCGACGGGGGTTATTTGCTCGCTCTTTTGTGCGCGCTTCTGCGGCACCGTCTTCGGCTCTTCTGTGGCCACGGCACCTTTCTTGCCTCTCGAAGCCGCGATCGTTGACCTCTTCTTGGTCGCTATTGCCGTTGCGGGAATCTCCTTCTCTTTCTCTATTTTTTCTTCTTCTTTCTTCGTTGCCGCCGCAACTTTCTCGGCATTCGAAGCAGCATTCTTCCGCACCTTCTTCGTGGCGACAGCATCCACTGCTGGCGTCTTTGGAGTACTCTCCGCCACCGCCGTTTTTCTCTTCGCACCACCTGAAACCGCCTTGGTATTCGCAGTGTTCGATGACTTCTTCGCTGCGTCGTTGTTAGCAGAAGAACCAACAATATTCTTCGACAACCAAAACGATGGAACTACGTTTTCCTTCTCCTTCTCGGCTTTCTTATTCTTCGCGGACCCAGTTAAAGACCCGAAAGTTGCTTTCAAGGCCGGTCTTGCGGCGGTTGGCGTCATCATCGTCGCTCTCGGTTTGTGCTTCACCCCGGACGAAGGCAACACTTCCGAGAAGTCTCTCAACGCCGACGGGCCTGGCGCGTGTCGAGAAACGAGCGGATCCCACGCCCAAGGAGCTAACTTGGCGAGTTCTTTCTGTTGTCGAGACATCGGGACTTGCAGTTGTTGCGGTTGTTTTGCATTTTTCGGAGACAATTTCCTCGTCGTCGTCGTCGTCGTACTCTTCTTCTTATTCTTCTTATCGTCGTTTTGTTCTTTTTCTTCCTCGTCTTGGTCAGACTGTTGGTCATGTTGGTCGTCGTCGTCATCCGTCTCACCGTCGCTGCTGCTGCTCGAGGACGGCGAAACTTTGTTCGCGATCAGCGCATCCGCCGGGCAATCTCGGGTGGATTCAGCTAACGCTAGAGCTAATTGTTGCCTCTCGGTTAATCGTTTCGTTGGCTGAGCAGTCGTCGTCGTCATAGTTTGTTGTTAAGATATATTTGAATATTCTCTCGAGCTCTGATTTTTGAGATTTATTATATGCTTCTTCTTCTTAATAATACGATGACCAATCGGACGACGTATTCTCTCGATTAAAAAACAACGACGAATCAACGGTTGATGTTTTAAGAAGCGTTAGTTTGTTGTCTCCTCCTCGAATGGAATGGATGATATATAAAAGAAGATATATACAAGAACACGAGCGCGGGGAATGAGGACTCTTTCATTATTTTGTGGAAAAGGAGAGAGAAATCGATTTTTTTTTGAAAAAAAAGACCACCTGTGGAAGAGAGTTTCCTCGTTTTTTTCTCAATAATATTGTTATGGTATTTCTTATTATTATATATAAAATGAGTATCTCAGATATCAGTGTGTATCTCGAACAACAACATAATGCATGTAGTAGCACATGCGTTGCGTTTATATTACTCCACTATTATTATTTTTCATCTCTTCTCTTTACTTCTAGTGCGTTGATGAAATGCGCGTTTTGGTTTCGAAAAAGCGCGCTCGGCCGGCTCCAAAAAGCTGACTGTACACCTTTTTCTCGAACAAAAACACCTTTCACCCCCCAGTTAAGCAGAAAAGGATTACTTCGGCTTGTACGCAGCCTTCGCTTTCTCGTATCTGATCTTATCGGCGTCCGCCTTCTTGTTGTACGGCACCTTTTCGGAATCAGACATGGCTCTCCACAATTCGCCGAGCTTCTTGCCGACTTCGGTCACCTTCATGTCCGGGTTCGCTTTGACAACCTTCGCTCTTTGGTCGTTCATGAAGAAAAAGTACGCGGACAAGTTTCTTTTCGGCGCGTTCGGGTCTTTCACCTTCTTCACTTTCTTCACCTTCTTCGGGGATTTCGCTGGAGTCTTGGCCATTTTGTGTAGTGTTGTTGTTAAAAACTGTTTTAGAGGAAGAGGAGGAGAGAAGCGATGAAATGGTCAGTCTGGCTGTTTTGATGAGTGAAAAAAAAACGGGGGGCTTTGTTTTTTCCTCCCTTTTTTTCTCTTTTTGAAAAAAATTTGAGTGAAAAAATCAGTCCTTTTCTTCTTCTTTTTTGAGAGAAGAAGAGAAGCACGTCGAAGGAGAACGTTGAGAAGAATCTAAAGAGAAAATTAAATCGTCTCTTCTTCTCTGGCCACATTTAACAGGTGAAAACGCATCCGATCAACGGGGAGAAGAACGTAAACTGTTCTCTCGATCGATTTTTGTCCATTTTGATAGGTATTTTTCATATCTTCTGGGGTACATTGTCCCGTTTTTTTTCGAATGAGAAATTTCTTCAAGCGCGTGATCTCTCTCATATAATTGTCTCTTTGTTCAAAAGAGACAATTATATGGGAGCTAACAGAAATTGGCACACTCTTTCTCCTTCTCAACGCGTACAAAAACGAATAACGAGGAACGAATGAAGAACAAACACGAAGGGTACGCGATACCCGTTCATCTTTCGTTCTTTTCGTGCGAGAATAAAAACGATTTATTTTATATATGTGCGTACCTTACGTTACTGCTTCTTTAAAAGAATGAAGAAAGTTTGAATTCAAATCAATTCTTTCTTTCATCATACACACAAAAGCCCCTTTGTGAACTTTTTGCTTTTTTCGCCTTTTTTCACACCAGAAAGAAGATTTTTTTCATCTCCTCTCTCTTCAACGAGACCGACAAAAACACATTATCATCATTCACTCATTTCACTTTACCTGGTACCTAGGTACACACAAAACACATATAGCATATATATATCTTTGAAATTGTCTTAAAGTTGTCTGGAAGTTGTCTGTGCCGGAATATATTTTGGCCTTAAAAAATTGATAGTACTGCCTTAGTACTGCCTTAGTACGAAGGGCGTACTCTCATTCCTTCAACCCTACTTTACCAATACCCTAAACAGTTTTATGAAACATTTTTCTCGCCAGATATTTTTGGTTTGACCTCCTGCTTCTTTTTGTCGTGTGTCTTTCG
>Ga0114997_10002797_pt1 | contig 13956 bp, 8 predicted proteins | sample ArcticOcean_MG_C_2_FD_87045 | JGI IMG/M metagenome (GOLD analysis project Ga0114997, IMG submission 87045) | Marine microbial communities from western Arctic Ocean - ArcticOcean_MG_CB4_136 | ecosystem: Environmental > Aquatic > Marine > Oceanic | place: Arctic Ocean: Canada Basin | collected... | reverse complement strand
TTTGTCTTCCAGAAACGCGGTGGTGAAGAAGAGTGCCGCTGAAAAGAGAAGAAAAAAAGGAGGAAAAGGAGAAAGTCGAGAAAGGAGAATCTCCTCGGGGAACTCCTCCACGCACTCCTCCTCCACGAGGAAGAGTTTGACCAAAAATACTAATAATACCGCGACGAATAAAAGTCTGTTAAAAGGAGTGGTGGAGAACGAGCGAGTGATACGCGACGAGAACGGGAAGGACGTGACGCCGAGGTCGCTGTTGGAACCGTGTCGATGGACGAGAAAGAAGAACGAAGTATTTCGCGGTGATGGTGGTGGGAAAGAAGAAGAAGAAGAGGAAGAGGAGGAGGAGGAAAGCTTTTTCGACGCGAGCGAAGACGAAGAAGAAAACAGCAGAGTGGAAGGGAATGATAACGATATCGATTCTATTTTCAACTTTGACTTTTCCAAGCTTTGGGAAAGGCAGAGTTCGAGAGAATCGAAGCGCATCGAGTTGGCGCCTATCGAATTCGCTACGCCGCCGACGGCGACGAGGAGGAGGAAAAAGACAAGAATAAAGAAGAAACGAGTTCCGTTTGATCCCGAAATACACGTGCACCGCTCGACTCAAACGTATACTACCCCATGCGTTGTTCGCGAAACGTTTACGGATTCACCGGAAACCAAGGAAAGTGAGACGTGTTGGCAAAAAGAGGAAACGCGGAAGGAAGGAGGGAAAGCACCGGGACGGGCGAGAAAACGCGTTGGTCGCGCGTTCTTGAAACAGGCGGAAATCATCGCTGATCGCCAGATTCGGGCAAGTCTGCTGCTAGAGCAAACGCTGCGGTATAGAGGGGCGCTTAACGATGGGGAAGAAATACCCTTCGATGCTTCGAAGCAACTGACCCGTTTGTGCGAGTACAAGTATCCATCGACGTCATCCTCCGAATCTGGAAAAGAGAAGAGAGTCAACGCGATTCGATTCCACCCTCGTTTTGATGGCGTCGTTGCCATCTGTCACGGATCTGTTGATGCAGAAAAAATCGTTCTGCGTGGTGATGACTACGACGAGAACGTAGATGAGAACAAACGCAACCTCGAATACTTCAATAAAAGGGATCTGGAGAAACGTGGCGCCGTACACGTTTGGACGCTTCGAGACGCCACAAAACCAGAGGTATCACTCACTCTCGAAAGTGCCGTGACTTCAATAGCATTTCAGAGCGTCCATTATAACGACACAAAAGAGCAACTGAGGAATAAAAGCAGGCGCATGCTCTGTGGATGCCTCGATGGTAGTATTCGGTGCCTCGATATAGCGTTTCGAGGCGACAAGAAGGGTAGCGCCTCCCACCAGCACCAAGGACTCCTTTACGAATCGCGACCGGAGCATTCACACAAAGAAAAAGTTTGGGCGGTTGAATACATAGATGATAACGTCGACAAGGAAAGTCACTGCGAGTTCTCCGCTGTAAGTTGCTCTACAGATGGCGCGATTCTCAAAATGGACGCACGCGCACTAATTCCTAGCGAATCAATAGGCACTTTGCGCATCTTACACGACGGTCAAGATCGAGGCGAAAAGCGTTTTCTGGAGTCGAGTGGCGAAACCGTACTAGGAAAAAGTCTCGTCTGCGATGATCCTCGAGAGATTCAAGCGACGTGCTTAGATGTCATCGACCAATCTTACCTTCTCGTTGGAACCATACGCGGCGATATTTTCGTTTGCGCAAAACGCTCGCTCGATGAAAATGACGGGCACAGCGAAATGTTTACGATCACTAAGAAGATAAAATCGCACTCGATTTCGTCGTTGTACGCGGCGATATATCAAGTTAAGAAGCATCCGTCAGTTCCCGGCGTCTTTGCGACGGCTTCTGCTGATGGAACAGTCCGTGTTTTTCGGGTGTCGGATCTGGAACACGAAGCAAACTCCGTCAAGCGAGCTCGAGATACACACGCGAACAACGCAAACGATCTCTGGCAAGAAACATCTTCATCAATCTTCAAAGAAACTGATGCGTCGCAAATATTTTCATTCGCACCGATACCTTTGCGAGTTCAAAACGGTTATGGTGCGAGCAGCAGTAGTAGTAGTAGTAGTAGTAGGTCGACGGCGTCTTCCGTATCGCTCCCGCCAGTGAACGATATCGCGTGGGATACAAACGACGGGAGGAAACTCGCCGCGGTGTACGACGATGGCACGTTACGTATTTGGAAGTGCGAGCGAGCAGTGACGCAAAAAAGCAGTAACATTAAAAGCGACAACGCTCGAAACGATGCATCTTTGACCGTAACTACCCCGTGGTTGGAAGAGAAGGTTGACGAAATAGGTATTCAACAAAAAAAATCGAAGGAGCGAGGAGAAACGAATGAGAAGAAAAATGCCATACGTCTCACGGCGGTCAGTTACTCCAACACGAACGCGTCGCCAATATTAGCCGTTGGCGATAATTTGGGAAGCGTTCACTTATTCTCCGTCGCTGCCGCTCAAAACGAGGAGGAAAGACAAGACTTAAAAAACGAGATCGACCACGTATTCTCCCTTCCGGATTACCACAGTAGGTAGGTAAAGACAAGGAATGATAAAAATTATTTATATTTACAACACGCATATTTATAAAGATGACATCAACTACACGCACGAGCACCTGCGCTCATTTTACTCTCTCTTAACAATGATCTCGTCCACGATCCCAAACGCTTTTGCCTCCTCCGCACTCATGAACGTATCCCTCTCCAACGCCTTTGCGATCACATCCTTCTTCTGTTTCGTGTGCTCGGCGTAAATATTCGTCACCTTCTCTCTCAACTTTAAAATCTCCGACGCTTGAATCGCAATGTCCGACTGCGTCCCTTGCACACCTCCACTCGGCTGATGAATCATTATCCGACTGTTCGGTAGCGCTTTTCTGTGCGTTCCCGCGGACAAGAGTAAACTCCCCATCGACGAGCACTGCCCAACCGCTAACGTGTGTATCGGTGCTTGCACGTAATTCATCGTATCGTAAATCCCAAGTCCCGCCGTCACGCTTCCACCGGGCGAGTTGATGTAAAAATGTATCGGCTCCGTGACGGATTCAGACTCTAAGAACAACAACTGCGCGACGATTAATGCGGACATGTCGTCGTGGATCGGGCCGTTTAAAAAAACCACGCGTTCTTTAAGTAATCGACTGAAAATATCAAACGCGCGTTCGCCTCTGGGGGAGGATTCGATGACCATCGGGACGAGCGAGGCGTAGCTCGAGCGAGCGGCACTGACACTCGGCCGCTGCCGATGCGCAGCAGCAGCCGATAACAGAGCCCTTTTGGCGGCGCGTTGGAGGCTTCCGCGGAACATGTCTGTCGTGCGACCGCAAAACCGTGCGTGCGTGCGACCAAATAAAAAAAGTGACGTCTGTCTGTGTGTTGTAACGACTTCTCTCTCGTCTTAAAAAAACGCGCGTATACGTGCCGGTGAGGTAGTACTACTACTATACTACTACTACTACTACTATTACAACGTGCTACTTTGTCTCGTCGTCATCGTTTCTCTTCTCCCTGCGCTTAGGGTCCCTCTTTCGAGAGAAAAGACTCCCATCTCTGAGAAGATCGACGTCGTACCTTCTCCGCTGGAGAATCTGGAGGCTTTCGAGTTTTTTCGCGTAATAGTCGCCGAAGAAGAGTTTCTCGCTTTCTTGGACGCGTTTGACGACTGCTTCGAAATTTTTGGGACGAACCGAGCGGGTTGGGTGCATGAGATCGTCCGCGAGTTGACGCAAAGATGCGATGGTTTTTTCGTGGCCGCCTGTTGGGAGGTGTATGGAGACGAGTCCTTTATCTGCTTCGCGCCGCTCGTGGGTTCTTTTTTGTATGTGTTCGTCTCGTCGTCGTTCTCGTTCTTCTCTTCTTCTCGCAGGCGTGAGTTCTCCTTCGGTTTTGCCTTCGTCGTTTTTGCTAATCACGGTATCGAGGTGCGTCGATGGTCGGTAACTTCTCGGTTCCATAAATATTTTGTTGCCGGCGTATTGCGTTTGGCCGGCTTCAATGTTCTCGCGAATCACAACGGTATTTGAGCCGCCTCGCGTGCCGTCGTAGTTGACTAACATGTCGTCGAGTAAACACCCGAACGCTCTGGCTTCGTTCTCGCGAACCATTTGTGAAAATTGCGGATTCTCGTAGTCGTCGAAAAACATCGCCGCACCGAAATCTCCTAGTTTCGCCGAAGGGTAATCCTCGTCGCGGTCGATGAGAACGTTGTGCGCGTAGATGTCGCCATGGCAGACGCCATTTTTGTGCAGTTGATTGATACCTTTGGCGACGTTAACGGCAACGGCTAGAATTTCTCGCGCGGTGAATTTTCCGTCTCTCTCATCGAACACGTCTCGGGTAACTGTTTCGAAGCTGGGCGGCCCGCCCAAATTTTTCCAATCCGCCGGGTCTAAGTATTCCATCACGAGACCGCGTTTGCCGTCTTTGGTGGTGAATTTCGCCAACGTTTCGATGACGCCGCCGCTACCGGCGGTTTCCTCTTGCTCATCTTGTTCTCCTTCGACTATATCACTCGTTGTCGACGTCGCTAAACTCGCGGCGGCCATCTCGTCTTCCGGCCTCCCGTCGCTCGTTTTCCCCATGTTATTATACACTTTAATCGCGATGTTGAATCCGTCCATTTCTCCTCGATACACCGTCCCACTCGCGCCGCTGCCCAATTTTTTCCTTTCATCCACCCCTAAATCCTCAAAATTAACGACACGTTTTACCGCTCGTTTACCTCTCTCCATCGCGTTCGCCGCCGCTTTTTCCGTGCACGGATTCGCCGCGAACGCCAACCACGCCAACTTTGGCAACCGGTACAAAAACTCCGGAAACGTTTCGATCCGATTATCGCTCGCTCTCAATAACTCCAAATTCTCCAATTCCCTCATTAAAGTCGGTAATTCCTTGATCTTATTCCCAGCTAACATCAACTTCCTCATCTTTCGACACTTTCCTAAACTCTTTGGTAAAACTTCAATCTCGTTATCGCTCAAAATCAACCATCCTAAAGACCTGGTCGGTAACGACTGCTCCGGTATCTCGCTCACTCTGTTCTGCTTGAACGAAAGCATGAACAAGTTCTCCATCTCGCCTAAAACTTCCGGAACTTTCGTGAACTCGTTCGCGAGGCAGAAGAGTATCTTCAGGTTCGGTAAATCCTTCGCGAACGAATCCGGCAGCGCGTTCAACTTGTTTTTCCCGAGATTTAGAAATTTCAGATTTCGTAACCGCAAAACCTCTTTCGGTACTGTTCGCAAACCGCACTCGCTCAAATCCAGCTCGGTTTGTCTTTCTGTCTCTGATTCGTTCATCGAGCGGAGAGTGTCGAGGATTTTAACGCACTTTTGTGATGATTCATCTTTGTTGTTGTTCGTCGTCGTCATCCTCTCGAAGGAGAAAAAGACAGACGACAAAGACGACGAGAAGAAGAACGCAGAAACGAGAACGACGACGAAAAAGAGAAGAATACTGACGAGCGTATTCCTCCTGGTCGTGGTATTCTTCCACCTCTTCTTGTTGTTGTTGTTGTTAAAAAGGTTTCGGCAAACGAACGACGACGAGACCCGAAAAGGATGAGGTGACATCGAAGTGACGAATCCACACAAACTTTTCCCCCGAAGATGGACCCCCGCTTTTGAGAGATGATGTTCGTCTTCTCATCGTCCGCGATGAAAACAACGACGACCTTAGGGCCTCGTCGGGTTGTTTGTTTTTCGTCTCCTGGACGATTTGAAGAAGCGAAAGAAGCGCCGATCGCCCCGGCGAGGTCGAAGAACTCGCCGTTGTATTACAACTGCACTTTGGAAAAAGGGACGCACGTGGAGCACAGCGGGGACGTTATTGTCGTCGGGAATGTAGAAAAAGATGCCTCGATAACGACGGAAAACGGGGACATCGTCGTGTTTGGATCGCTGAGAGGAGAAGCGATCGTGAGGAGGAGGAGGAGGATGAGGAGGAGTGATGATGATGATGATTTAGAAGGAGGAAAGATATTCGCGTTGGATATGCGACCGGAGGTTTTGGAAATAGACGAAACGCAAATGCCTCCTCCGGAGCACTTGCTGGATACCGGAGTGAACGTGAAGGATAAACGCGCGATGACTGGAATACCGATGGTGGCGGAGAAAAGCGAGAGGACCGGGGAGATTACGTTTTCGAAGTTTTACGGCAGCGCTTCGAACGACGACGACGACGCGGAGCGGTATTACGAACAGAAGGAAAAGAATAGTTTATCCGCGGAGCAGCTGGAACGGTGTAAACGCGCCGCGATGGTCACTGGGACGTATATTTTAGCTGTCGGCGTGTGTTTATTCCTCTTCCCGAGACGTCTTTTCCACGCGGTCGTGCCAATGGGCGAGACGTTGTCCTCGGCGGTTTGGCTTCGCGTCGTCGCCGCCGCCGCCATCGCCTTTGGTCTCTACTATCGCGCGGTTGCCGAAAACGGCGAGACTGGCTTTTACAAAGCCACGGTCACTGGACGCTACTTCGTCGGTACTTCTTTACTCTTCTTAGCTTTGTTCTCGCAACACGCGAACGCGGCGCTCTTCGCCGTCGGCCTCGTCAACTTCCTCGGCGCGTTCGCCATGAAGAAGAGCCTGGAGTTTGGACGAAAAACTAACACGACCACCACCACGCGCAACAACAAGAACAAGAACAACAAGAACAACAAGAACAACAGCTGGGCGAACCCGTCGATTTAGTAATTACTACTCTAGCTTAATGAATACTATAGAGAAAAGGCAAATTAAAGGGAAAACGAAGGACATTTTGGCAATTTTTGGCATTTTGGCCCATTTTGGTCCATTTTGTTTGGGGACTCTTTTTGCACCTCTTTTGATAATTTCAAAAATTCTCTTCATTTTTTACAAAGTCGTCTTTTTACGCGCATTGCTTTGCAAAGAACACCAAAGCAAACATGCGGTGCGTCTCTTCTTCGTCGTTCACGTCGTATAAAATATATGATATAGTTTTAGTAGCGCGCGAATATCGTTGTCTTTCGCGCTTTTCTCGTTCGCGTTCCTTTGCCTCGGCACATTAACACACGACGGGCAAAATGCTCTTTTTTTTCCGTTGCTTTTCCTCTTGTTGTTTTCCAAGAAGAATTTCTCTGACGTCTCTCTCTCTCTCTCTCTCTCTCTTTATATTATTACAGTGAAATCGTCCACATACAAGCCGGACAGTGCGGTAACCAAATCGGGGCGAAGTTCTGGGAGGTACGCTTTTCGAGAGTCAAACGTTTGTTCCTTTCTTTCCTTCGACGATGTTGATGATGATGCACGTTTTCCATTTTTCTCTCTTCCCGTTGGTTGAACGTTTTGAAAAGGAAGAGCGACGAGACCAATTTTATGATGCTGAATGTTTCACTCTCTTTCTCTCTCCCAAAATAATCAAACAGGTCATCTGCGATGAACACGGCATCGATTCCACCGGCACTTACGCCGGCGATTCGGATTTACAGCTCGAACGAGTGAACGTGTATTACAACGAAGCTACCGGAGGTGGGTTGTGATTTTTTGTTTTTCTCCCCCAAATTGTCTCTCTTTTGTTCCCCTTGAATTTTGGAAATTTCGCGCTCTCGTCGCGTTTGGCGAATACGATACCATATCAATGATGCCACATGCGCTGACATTTATCATCATCACTTTCTCTTCTATCGCACACAACTATATCACGTAGGTCGATACGTTCCGAGAGCGGTGTTACTCGATTTGGAACCCGGGACGATGGACTCGGTCAGATCCGGCCCGTACGGCCAAATCTTTCGCCCGGATAACTTCATCTTCGGCCAAACCGGCGCCGGGAATAACTGGGCGAAAGGGCACTACACGGAAGGCGCGGAATTGATTGATTCTGTTTTGGACGTCGTGAGAAAAGAAGCGGAAAGTTGCGATTGCTTGCAAGGTTTCCAGGTGTGCCACTCGTTGGGCGGCGGGACTGGTTCGGGTATGGGGACGTTGTTGATTTCTAAAATCCGCGAAGAGTATCCGGACAGAATGATGTTGACGTTTTCGGTCGTGCCGTCGCCGAAGGTTTCCGATACGGTCGTTGAGCCGTATAACGCGACGTTATCTATCCACCAGTTGGTTGAAAACGCCGACGAGTGCATGGTTTTGGACAACGAGGCGTTGTACGACATTTGCTTCAGAACGTTGAAATTGACCAACCCGACTTTTGGCGATTTGAACCATTTGATTTCCGCGGTCATGAGTGGCATCACGTGTTGCTTGCGATTTCCGGGTCAATTGAACGCGGATTTGAGAAAGTTAGCGGTGAACTTGGTGCCGTTCCCGAGATTGCACTTTTTTATGGTTGGTTTCGCACCGCTCACGTCGAGAGGGTCGCAACAATACAGATCGTTGTCCGTTCCGGAACTCGCCTCGCAAATGTGGGACGCGAAGAACATGATGTGCGCCGCGGATCCGAGACACGGGAGATACCTCACCGCCTCTGCTTTATTCCGAGGCCGCATGTCGACCAAAGAAGTCGACGAACAACTTTTCAACGTCAAAAACAAAAACTCGTCCTACTTTGTCGAATGGATCCCGAACAACGTCAAATCGTCCATCTGCGATATCCCACCGAAAGGTTTGAAAATGTCCGCCACTTTTATCGGGAACACGACTACGATTCAGGAAATGTTCAAGAGAGTTGGCGAGGACTTTTCGTCCATGTTTAGGCGCAAAGCGTTTTTGCATTGGTACACCGGCGAAGGCATGGACGAGATGGAGTTTACCGAAGCTGAATCGAACATGAACGATTTGGTCAGCGAGTATCAGCAATACCAAGACGCGTCGGTGGAAGAGGAGGAGTACGACGAAGACGACGACGACGAACAAGCGTACTAAAATAAAGAGAGAGAGAGAGAGTAAAATTTTTTAGCGTTTTAGTCACACACACACACAAAAGAGAGAGAGAAAGTTTGTATTGCGAGAGAGAGAGAGAAGAGAGAGAGTGAGAGAAAGAAAAACGAGGAGGTTTGCGGATGCGCATTTGAAAAGAAACACCACGAAAGAGAGTGCTCTCGTCGTCACGAACAAGAAGAGAGTTTATTACCTCCATATATAGCTGTACCATGAAATTTAAGAACATTTTTGACTTCACACAAAAAATTAGTCTTGGACGAACTTTACGAACTTTTCTCTCTCTTATCCAAAATACGAATTCTTCACTAAAGTACAGCACATAAGAAGAAACAACCATCATGGCTTTTTCTGTCCGCGCAACGTCCTCCTCCGCCCACCACATCGCTCGCAACGTCGTCTCCAAAACGCGTTCCTCTTGTTCTTCGTCCTTAGCCTCGAAGCGTTCCCAAGGGATGGCGGGGAAAAAAATGAGTCCAACCTCGTCGATTCCGTTTCGTTTCAGGAGCAGCAGCAGAAAGTCCGCGATGACTATCCAAGCGGCGGCGGATGGTCCGGTGTGCGTCGTGACTGGTGCTTCTCGTGGCATCGGCGCGGCTATTGCCACGCAGTTGGGCGCGCAAGGCTGCCGAGTTGTCGTCAACTACGCGGCGAGCTCGGGACCGGCCGAGGAAGTGTGCAAAACCATCAAAGCGTCCGGTGGGGACGCCATCGCGGTGCAAGCGAACGTGGCGAAGCAAGAGGAAGTCGACGCGTTGTTTAAAGCCGCCGTGGACGCGTTCGGTGAGGTGAACGTTTTGGTGAACAACGCGGGTATTACCCGAGATACGCTGATGATGCGCATGAAATTAGCCCAGTGGCAAGAGGTTATCGACTTGAACTTAACCGGCGTGTTTTTGTGCACGCAAGCGGCGTGTAAAATCATGGGGAAGAAGAAACCAGTGAAAGGGAGAATCATCAACATCACTTCCGTGGTTGGCGTGACCGGGAACGCCGGGCAAGCAAACTACTCCGCGGCTAAAGCCGGGGTGATTGGGTTGACGAAAACTGTCGCGAGAGAATACGCCGGGAGAAACATTCAGTGCAACGCCATCGCGCCTGGGTTTATTGCGAGTGATATGACTGCAGAGTTAGGGCCGGAAATCGAGGCAAAGATCTTGACGACGATTCCAGCCGGGAAATACGGTCAGCCGGAAGATATCGCGGGCATGGTGAGATTTTTGGCGTTGGATCCGGCGGCAGCGTATATCACCGGCCAAACGATCCACGTCGACGGCGGCATGGTCATGTAAAAGAAGAATGTGAGAGGTCTTATTCTTCCGCGTGTCAATCTTATTATTAATATTACCTTAAAAATACCGTATATCATGTGCACGCTTTTCTCGCCTTCACGCCGTTCGTTCGTCGACGCGTTGTGAACATCTTCACAAATAAGAGAGCGAGGGCACGCAAAACTCAAAATCGAGAGGAAAAAAAGTCAATGGCCTCCGTCGCCGCTTTCGCCGAGACCACTCATTCTAACCGCAACGCGCTCCCCGACTCGCTCCTCGACTTGGCCAGAGACGTTCGCTTGGTCTCGTATCAACCGTCCGACGACGTTTGCGTGCAAATAGTCCGCAAATTTTCATTCCGAAGCATCCTCGACGCGCTGAACAGTTACAGTTATCCCGCTCCTCGAATAAGAGAAGATGATGAAGATGATGATGAAGACGACGAGGAAGAAGAAGAAGAAAACGCGGAGAGCAACAACACTAATAATGCGAATAATCTGGAAGTACTCTGCGAACTCGTCGCAAAACTGAGCAAGTGCGACCGCGTGATAGAACTGCTCCTCTTTCCAGATGATGCAGAGGACGAGAGAGGAAGTCTTGGCGGCGGGTGCGCTCGAGAGGAAGTCTTGGGTGCGCTCGCGAAAGGAATAACAAAACAGGACGCATTTGAAGAAGGAGAGGATAATTTATACGCGACGACTTTGACGAGTCGAGCGTGCGCGGTGGCGCTGATGGAGATTATGAAGTATTGCGCGAGAAGAAGAGGAAGAAGCGCGGATGATGATGATGATGATGCAAAGAGCGGCGCTACTGCGGACGAGATTTTCGTTCGGCTTCTTCCGGACGTTCTGGAAGGGATGTTGGAAACTTCCGACGAGAGAGTGCTCGCGGCGTTGGAGACGGCGGCGTGCGCCGCGGTGGGAGAGGGAGGGAAAATCGGCGAAAGAAGGAGGATGCGAGTGAAAGAGATGGTGTTGGAGATGGCGGCGACGGGGAAGTGCGCGCACTCGTCGTCGGTGGCGAAAAGTCGAGCGTTGACTGCACTCGCCGCGTTGTCTTCTGATTACTCCGAAGGAGGAGAAAGAGAAGTAAACGAGAAAGAAGAAATTGTGAGGAGGAAAGAGGTTGAGGCGTTCGAGGACACCACGCGCGAAAGCGTGAAGTGTAAAGACGCGTTGCTTTTGGCGGTAACGCTAGAGAGTTTGGGAGAGCTGTGTGAACGAGACAGGCGGGTAGCGATGAAAGTGTTTCGTAGCGATGAGTTGAGAGAGGTACTTTTCAAAAATGAGAAAAACGACGACGAAGAAAACGAAAAACGCGAGGAGGAACGATCGATGCGCATTGCCAGTTTAACGTGCGCGGCGAGGGTGTGCGGTAGCGCGGTAATAGTGTTAACAACATCTGACAGTAATGATACTCGAAGAGACAATACCGATACCGAGGATGCGATATCTTTTGAAACGTGCGCGTCTATATTCGTCGAAAATGCGACGGCAATGTCTTCGAACAGACGGAGTAGCGACGAATCCGCCGCTGCCGCGGACGCGTTGGGAACTTTATGTGCAATTGCGTTGTCGCCCTCTTCCTCTGCTGCTTCTTTTGCTATAGTTCAAGCACTCATGTTAAGCACTTTGGACATATTAACGACTCGATCGTTCTACAAGTCGTGCGTAGCCTCAATTCACGCTTTGGCGAACGCGTCCTTCTACCCGGCGGAGATAATGCAAAAGACGAAGACGGAGAATAGCCAATTGCTCCAATCGCGCTTCAAAAAGCTTAAAATAGTCGACGGTACCGCTTCCAGAGCAGATAGTAGTACTATTACATTCGAAAAGCAGCTCCGCATGAGTTGTTATTCGGCTTCGTCGTATCGCGGTACTCCGGCTGAAGCCATCGCGAAAGCGCTCGCAAACACTCCGGGGATTCGAGGAAACGAAAACGACGTCCAAAAACGGATAGCTTTATACCGGTTGGCGCAAAGTTTAGGCATGCGCGCGTGGTTCGCGAGAGACTGTTTGATGTCGTCCTCCACGGAAGCGTTGATAGGCTCGAAAAATTGTTTTGAGCCGACGAGCGAAGCTATGCGTTGGAGAATGTCAGCTTTGAAAGCTATAGCGATTGGCGCGATAGAAGCGAGAGCGTTGGATATGATTGACGAGAGTCAGTACATTCAAATCAAAAGTGCGAGCGAAATGAATGCGTTCTTAGGCGTTGGCGGCGTTTCCAAAGCGACCGCAATCCCGGACGTGGCAACGCTTCCGCGGTAAAGTAGTGAAGAAGCTTCGTAATAATAAAATATTGAATTCAAAAGATATAAATAGTAGTCATAATCCGAATCACTCGAGAAAGTCCATCCTCCTCCTCCTCTCTCTTTCTTAAAAAAGAGAAACTTTACGCGTTTTAGTATTGTTTTTGGAGCCTTTTCATCGCCTTGTTTTTCGCAACTATATTCTTCAAACTGTCGTGATCGATATAATCCGATGTGGAAAGTTCTTGCCACTGGTTCAAGGAAAGCGTCGATGCCTCGAGTTCCGCCACATTTTTCTCTCTCCCTTCCATGATGCGATCCGCGAGATGAGGATCCGCAGCCCGCATCAAGAAGAGCGTCATGGAGTGAATTTCTTCGTCGCTGAAGAGCTCTTTTTGTAACTTGCTTTTGCTCTGAGTGCTTGCGAACTGATCGGAAAAGCACGACGTGACAACTCCCTTGAGTTCGGCAAAGTCTAACTGACCTTCGCCGTCTTTGTCGGCAACTTTAAACGCTCTGGACGCCACGATACTTTGCGCAGTGTATCTCGCCGCTTCGAGTTGAATGTCACACTCCTCTTGGATGAACGACTTGTACGTTTTGGACAAGTCACCCAAGCCAAACTTGGCCAGGAGATTGACGATGGTACCCGCGACGCCTAACAGGACCAAACCAGACGTCAAAGTTAAAATGATAAAGACGGGATCCAGCGCACCGACCAAACCGGTTTGTTGAATGTCGAACAAGATGCCGTACTTGTACATATCTTGGTAATACCCGTCGGTTACACCGTCGGCAGCGTCAATCGGATCGGTCAAATCAGTTGGATCTGATCTGTACGTAATTTCCTGGCCTTTTGAGAACCATCCGAGAACGGGCGACACGGTTACGATTGCGTACACGTCGTCGTCGCCCATTTCCGTGTGCACTTTCTTGTGCAAATCATAGTTGAAATATCGCACCAAAATGTTCAAACGAACGCCAGACAAACGCGGGTAAGGATACTTTCCCGTACTGTAACCGCCTCCCGTCAACCCTTCCAACGTCCCTTCAAAATTTCCGGGTTGTTGGTCAAACGGTTTGTCCAAATCCACGCCGGCCAATTCCAACCATTCTTTCATGGTCAACGAAACCGAAACTCCGGGCGCAAACTCGAACTTATTTACATCGGAATCTTTCTTTTGCACGTATGTTTTTGGTTTTGTCCCGGCATACATACCAGAAGTCGTATCGTACGAGTGATCGAACTCCAATGTGCACTCTTCCATCCCAGGAACGAAGTAGTTATACTCCTTCATATGCGTGCATCTTCCCTCGATAATTATCGCATCGGCCTCATCAAAATTTTCTTTAATCGTCGCATTTGTGCACGTATACGTCCCATCCGTCGTATTCGTCGCTTCATACCTCGCCACTAAAGACTGGTGCACGTGAGTCGCGAAAAACAACACGTTCCCGTTCGGTAACTTCGAAATCATCTCCTCAGCATTGAAATATCCGAACTTAATGTTGTTGTACACGTAACTTGCGGAATAGTTGAACTTGTAATGCTCAAGTCCTGTGCACCTGCCATCGGTAAGTGGAA
>Ga0114997_10002796_pt1 | contig 13957 bp, 13 predicted proteins | sample ArcticOcean_MG_C_2_FD_87045 | JGI IMG/M metagenome (GOLD analysis project Ga0114997, IMG submission 87045) | Marine microbial communities from western Arctic Ocean - ArcticOcean_MG_CB4_136 | ecosystem: Environmental > Aquatic > Marine > Oceanic | place: Arctic Ocean: Canada Basin | collected... | reverse complement strand
GTTATGCTACTCGCAAGAGTATGGCATAGATTTCAACTGTTGAGTTTGGATGGCTCTGCGCGCTATCTGACGATATGTGATCCAGGCAATCTAACGATTGCCTAAACAATTGTACACACTGAGAATTTGTTAGTGTTAATAACACTAAGTCTCTTCATTGCCTATTGTTAATAACACTAAGTCGATCAATTTGCGATAAATTTACCATCATCGATGATTTGGGTATCGTCCAGCCATACCGAGGGTTTTGTTATCACTCCAGGTATATGGATCCCAACCAAAGCATGACCGCCTAAACTCGAATTATCGCCAATGGCAAAATAGCAAGACCCCATTTTTTTCTCATCCTCGAGCACATGGCCGGTCAAACGGGCATTAGGGTTCATTCCGAATCCAAATTCAGCTACCGTCCACACCATCTCACGATCTTTTGATTTGAGCCTAGTGGCCGCTTCACCGAATTGCTGCCTGATTTGAGCAGCGGTAGAATCGCCTTTAATATCGATTACAATCCCTTTTTCGACGGTCAGTTCGAGTGGCGTATCCAATAAGGTCGATTCCCATGAACCATCGATGATGATGGTCCCTTCCATCGTCCCTTCTTTTGGCAAAACGAATACCTTGCCGGCCGGTAGGTTGGTAATCATTCGCGGTCTATTGCAAACACCGTGGTCATCCATCTTCCAATCACGCCAAGATACCTCGAATTGTATATCGGTTCCGTTTTCACAAGTGATGTGGAGTAAACGCTTACGTCTAAGAGTACTCGATAGGTCTGAAATTTGTTTTTTGATTGCAGAGAAGTCTGCTGTCATGCCGCCACCGATGAACATCTTGTCGGTTATTCCAGGCATCGTCGCAACCCTCGCTCCCTCTTTGACCGCGGCCCTGATGGCACGGGTATGGGTTAGTGAATATTTTGTTGGGGCGATGACAATCTGTTGTTGTCGCATCAAATTAGCGACTGGCGCGGGTGGTTCTTCGCCGTGGTGGCGACCTTTTGGCATCACGATCAAAAGAATTCTTTTCGACCTCTTTGAAGCTGCTTTATGCAATGCTTGACCGATTTCGCCAGTAGTAGGGTCACAGACGATCAGGACGTTTTCACCCCTTCGAATATCCATGCAAGTATTGATCACCATCTTGGCCGATTCGGCCATTTTATCGGAATCATCAGTCAATTCCTCAACGATTTGAGCAACCGATTCATCTTTGGATTCCGCATCGACAACCATTTCGAGGTCGGGGTCATCATCAACCTCGCGAGGAGGCTCTTTTTCTGGCTCGGCCCGAGGTAATCTGCGGGCCATGGAATACGCAACAAACACATCATCTTCAAACCATTCCCGGCTGATTGAGGTGGATTGAAGGTGGGAGGCCTATCCATTCGAGATATGAACCTCGAACAAGACTTCTTAGCAAAGGTTAGAGATATCCATAGATTTTCAGCAATTCAGAGTCACTTGGGTTGGGACCAAGAGACTCAAATGCCTCAAAAAGGGGCCCGGGCAAGAGGGGAAATCCTCGCCTGGTTAGCGACCCGAGCACACGAATTATTGACCGCTCCTGAGTTTGGACAATTGCTTAGCAAATTAGATGGGGAAACATTAGCTCCAGAACTTGAAGCAAATGTACGTGAGATGCGACGAAAATACGCTGAGGCGGTCAAATTGCCGAGCGAATTCATCGCTGAATTCACAAAAGTACGAAGTACTGCGCTGGTTGCATGGCAAGATGCAAGGTCAAAATCAGATTTTTCTATTTTCGCACCACATCTTAAGACTATAATTGATTTGAGCCGGAAAAAAATCGAGTATTTGGGATTTGAGCATACTCCTTACGATGTGTTATTGGACGAATATGAACGGGATATGAAAGTGAGTGATTACGACCCATTATTTGCAGGACTAAAAGCGCGTTTAGTGCCACTTCTGAAATCAATAATGGCCTCCGGAGTAAAACCGTTGGTTGTCCCGGAGGAATTGAGTTTTAGTATCGAAGATCAAATTTTATTCTGCAGAAAAGTCTCGGCGAATATGGGATTTGATTTCGAGGGTGGAAAAATGGATGTTTCAACCCATCCATTTTGTGCTGGACTGTGGTCTGGTGATACCAGGTTTACCACTAGATTCGATGAGAAAGATCCATTCTCTTGTCTCTATGCAGTAATGCATGAATCGGGTCATGGCCTTTACGAGCAAGGATTGCCAGTAATGCATGAATTAACCCCATTAGGACAGGCGGTTAGCCTAGGTGTTCATGAATCTCAAAGTAGGCTATGGGAAAACCAAATCGGGCGTACTAGTGCTTTTTGGCAGATCGCTTTACCTTGGTTTAAACAATTATTTCCGCAAATACCCGATTGGAGTGCCGATGATTTGAATTTGATCGCAAATCAGGTCAAACCGGATTTCATCAGAGTCGAAGCGGATGAGGTCACCTATAATTTACACGTGATGATTCGATATGAAATCGAAAAGAAAATATTTAATCACGATCTTGAAGTAGAGGATATCCCTCAGGTTTGGAATCAAATGTTTTCCGATTGGTTTGGATTAGATGTTCCATCTGATGATTTAGGTTGTTTACAAGACATCCATTGGTCGATGGGTGCATTCGGTTACTTCCCAACCTATACGCTCGGAAATCTCTATTCAGCTCAGTTGCTTGAATCGATGGCTCAAGATCTAGGTTCGATCGATAAAATAATAAAATCTGGTGATTGGTCGCCAATGCTCGAATGGCTAGGTGGGAAAATCCACACCCAAGGCTCATTGCTCAGCCCATCGGATCTGATTAAACAGGCGACAGGTCGCGCACCGAGTCCTGATGCTTTCGTCAATTATGTAGAAGAGAAATATTCAAGGCTTTACGGCCTTTGATTTCATTCGTCTTCTTCAGCGTCATCAGATGACACTTCTTCAACTGGTGCTGCATCGCCGCCACCGCCCATAACCTTGTCTTGCAGGTCAGTTAGCATTGTGGTCAACTCCGACATAGCATCATTTAGATCATTTGAACGGTCATCTTCATGATCGGTTCCAAATGTGGTACCCAATAGGGTCATCATTGCACCAGATAGCATTACAACTGCTGGCCAATAGACATTTTCTGCCGTCATTCCTTCTCCGGCCGAAAGGCCTCCCCAAAGGGCGCCTGCGACAAAGATTACCAGACCTATTACAATTTGTTGATATCCCGCGCCAAGTTTTTCTTCAAGTTCACTCATAGTGTTTCCTCATTGGGGCAGAGGACAATACAGGTTAAGAACTTGGTGGAGATTATATCAATTCTTTGTCGGGAATTCAATTCCAAGGCATCATGACGAGCGGTTTACCGGCTCCTCCGGGGCTTACCAGAGCCCGGCCTTTGTCCGAATCTTCACGAGAAAATATCGGAATTCCTGAAATTATTGTTATTATCGGCCAGCCGATGAGAGATTTGCCATGGAAGGGATTCCATCCGACTTTAGTCCATGAATTTGCATCATCTACCACGATTTCCTTGTTCATGTCGACTATTATTACATCGCCGTCAAAACCAATTTTGAGCGCTCCTTTGCCAACCATCTGATAAGCATGTGCAACATTTGTGCTCATCCAAGCAACAACTTGTTCGATTGTACATTTTCCATCTCTTGCATGAGTAAGCATTACCGGAAGTGAGGTTTCTACCCCTGGCATTCCAGATGGCGCTTCAGGCCAACCCTTGGCCTTGTCATCGAGCAGATGAGGGGCGTGATCGGTCGCAATACAGACAATGGTTCCATCTAGAAGCCTATCCCAAAGAGTTTCGCGATCTTTACTATATCTGATTGGAGGGTTCATCTTGAGTCTAACACCTTCTCGTTCGACATCGTGTTGATCGAATGTCAAATGTTGGGGCAATGTCTCTGTGGTTATTTGAATTCTTTCTTCAACCGATAAAGTTGCGAGAAAGTCAGCTTCTGCTGCGCTGGTCAAATGTAATATGTGCAATCGATGGCCGGTTGTTCGAGAGAACCCAACCGCTAATTTGGTCGCATTCAATGCGGTAATATCGTCTCGCCACTCGGCGTGTGCAGCGATGTCGGTACGATGCTTCATCGATTCAAATCTTTGATTCAAGCGATTTTCATCCTCGGCATGAACCGCGATCAATCCGCCTGTATTGCTGAAAATATTTTCTAAATGCTCCTCCTCATGAACCAAAAGGTCACCGGTTGAAGAGCCCATGAATATCTTGATACCGCAGATTCCGGGGGTTGCTATGCCTTGGCCGGGTTTCCCAACCGCCTTTTGTAATTCAGCGAGATTGGTAGGGGTTGCGCCGATGAAAAATCCATAATTTGTGATGCATTTTTTTGAGGCCAAATCCATTTTAGCCATCATCGAATCCAATGTGGTCGCCGCTGGATTATTATTCGGCATATCGAGAAAACTGGTTATGCCGCCGCTTGCAGCGGCTAGAGAACCGCTTTCCAAGTCTTCCTTGAACTCTTGACCAGGCTCACGAAAGTGAACCTGAGGGTCAATCCCTCCTGGCATTAGGTGGAGGCCTTCGCCATCTTTGACTATTTCGTCGACTTTTGGGACGAGTCCCCCGCCGATTAGAATCTCGGAGATGATTCCATTCTCAATTCTCAAGTCTCCTTGTTCGATTCCGGATGGTAAAACCATCTTAGCACCGGTTATCAGAATATTTCCGCTCATATCTTATTCACCTTCTCCGGGCATTTTTAGGCCTGAATGCATCACATATATCGTCCTTCATGTCGATATATGGGCCGTTGATTAGATCAACACAATATGGAACTGCTTTCCATATTTCGTCGATGGTTTCGCGTATTGCTTTTGGACGGCCTGGAAGATTGAAAATCAAGGATTTACCACGAATACCGCCAACTTGCCGAGATAGAATTGCGGTTGGTACAAAAGCTAAGGAAATAGCTCGCATCTGTTCACCAAATCCTGGCATGATTCGTTCACATATCGCGATAGTTGCTTCGGGGGTAATATCTCGTGGTGCTGGACCGGTGCCACCGGTTGTAACGACTACATCACAATCCAAGTCATCGACCATTGAGGTCAATGCTTCTTCGATGAGGTCTTGCTCATCTGGGACGATGATGCAATGTGCTCGCCATTCACTCGCAATCGCTTGCTCAAAAAACTCGAGAATAGCAGGGCCACCCTCGTCTTGGTATTCTCCTGAATGAGCCCGGTCAGAAACGGTAAGTATTCCAAATGTAGCTGCGTCTCCAACCACCGTAATACACCTCATTCGCTGCCGTATTTTTCTTTGATATCGGCGTGGAATGAATCCAATAGAGTATCTTCGAATAATTCGGTTTGGCGACGGTTTTTGGTCGAACGCATATGAAGGAAAGCCATCCCTATAAACGCAATAATGGCGATTGGAATCGCCGCTTCGAGTTTGTACTTGTGCATGACGGTAACGATTCCTTCAGCGGTATAGGCCCAAGTCAATGAGGCAGCAGCGCCGCCGGCGAATGTAGCCCACAATACCCGCATGAAGTTCATTCGACTCAATAATCCGAGCATAGCACCGACCAAAACCCCGGATGCCATGAACGGAATCCAAACGAATACGATCAAGCCCCAGAATCCCCATTTATTGATCATCTCTCGCTTTTCATTAGCGGTATATTCTACGGTTGAAAGAATATTTCCGAATAATTTGGTTTGTAATACCCTTCCACCAAGCCCATCTTGCTTTGCGACCGCAGCAACTCGGTCATCTTGGCCGCCTTTGGTTGATAGGGTTTCGACCCTTCCGGCTCCTGAACGGTCAGCGAGGGTTGAGACGAGGTTTCTACCCTTGACTATCAATTCTTGAGAACCGACCAATTCGGGGTTTTCTCGGGAGATATATGCGCGTAGGGAAGTCTCGATATCATGGGTTGAGTCCTTGAATCTAAAGAAAGCCAACCTTTGGTTAGGCTTGTAGGCAACCCTGACGAATATAATTGAATCCTCACTGGTTACCGTAGCCATCTGCAAAAGCAAATCAGGCTTTGAGCGGAAGTATCCCTTCACAGATTCACGCACTTCATCTTCAACCTTGGATAACATATGTAAATCCCTGAAGAAAGCAGTATAATCTTGGTCTTGATGAATTTGTTCTTCCTCCACCATTCCCGAGCCTACTCCTACACCGGTCTCGAAATCGATCGCTTGGTTATCACCGATACTCCTAACGGTTAGTTGGACTGGTTTGAATACTCGGAACATGGCAAATTCAGAGAGGATTTCCCGTAATAATTCTGAGCGGATATCGCTGGTGTCCAACATGGTTCCATCGGTATTATGGTATGGAATCATGATATCTATCGAAAGATCTCGAACTTCGATTTTATACAAATCCCAATCCATATCGATGTGTAATTTTGACTCAGCATTTGCGATTACATCTGCTACTACTTTTCTGATATGGGTTCTGGAGAGCATATCGTCAGAATCCTGATGATATAATTTGTACATAACTGGATAAGCGAGCAAAAGAGAAATCGCCGATAAGGATAGCGAAACAAAAGCCATCCACCAAGCTGGAATACCTGCTGCTCCACCGGTTAGCATTGCGGTTTCACGGCCGCCTCCCAATTCGGCTCCCATCAGAACAAAGCCCCAGTTACCTAAATCTTGAACCGACCAACACGAGCGCGCACCATCATCGATAATGCGTGCTTCTCGGGTGATTTCTCCATCGATTCCAGGTAGGAATGATAGCCCACTTTCGGTTAAGGCAACCTCGAATAAGATGGTTTTATTGATACGTTCTCCACCGTCGACATGATCTGCAGTCGAGAGGTTTGTATCATTATAAATATCGATGAAAACCTTTAATTTATATTCTCCTTCATCCCATTCAGAGAAATCCACTTTGGTTTGATGGCTGAGAATACTGCCACTAGACACCTCAGGTGAACTGGTATTTCCAACCCCTGTTACTGTCCAATTGAGGACGGTATGGCCCTCGGCCAAATTATGCCCAGCGACCTTTATGGATTCAAGATCGTTATCGGGGAAAGCGTGGATCCAAGGCTTTTCAGAAACCTCCTCACATTGGCCACCGATATCGAGGACGGTTCCGCTAGCATAATGGTCCATTGCGGTTGATTCGCCGAAAACTCCGGTCGTCATTGCAAAGATCACCAACATGTAAATGCCGCCATAGGCGATACCTACCAGCAAAACCCAGTCTTCAATTGCGGCTGGGAATTTGGCACCTGTGTCCATAGTACGGCGTTTTCGAATCGATGCTAACTCTTTAGCAATCTTATCGACCGGCTTTTTCTCGACGACTTCGGATTCATCTCTCTCCGAATCAGCCCGTGAATCAACTGACGCCATGAATGCCCCCTATGGGCATGAGCACATGAACTCTATGCCGACATCAAAACGAGAACTATCCCTTAAAGTGGGCCTGTTGGAACCCAACCCTTTATTCACCACCAATTTAATCAAGTTAGACTTAGTGGCTTCAATCATGAATAGACGTGTCCTATTCCCAACTATTATTTCGCTATTGATGATTAGTTCGGGATGCTTTGGCAACACAAAATCAGATGATGTTCGCGAAGAAGATAGTTTCAATATCATCTTCAATTCAGGATTTGAGAGTGATTCTATTCATGTCTTTACTGAAAATACAAGTGCACCCTGCACAGATGATATGAGAGGAATCGATTATTCTGTTGACAATAATGGCGATTGGGAACAAGATTTGGAAAACACACCTTTTGGTGATTCGCTATTTTGCTTTGGAGGAGGGGATAGAAGTCAAAGAGGTATTGACATCGTCCAAGATCCTGATGATTCAAATAATCAAGCCATGCACATGTGGATTGTTGAACCCGCAGAAAATATTTCAGATTCTGATGATATTGCTTGCAATGGCGAAGAGAAAGGGGCACGAAAAGCAAGAATTCAGCATGTGTTGAAGAATAATTCTGAACTCCATTCACTCCAATATCAAGTGAAAATTCGCTTGGGAGACAGTTTCCAAACGCTAGTCGATTCAGAATACGATTTCAACTGGATGACGATTGGAGAATTCTGGAATAATCAACCCAGTGAAGAGTATTCGTTCCGAGTTACTCTAAATTTGGTCAAACCAAATAATGCGAGTGGAACGCCATTTTATTTTGGAATGAAGGCGGACAAACAAGATGATGGGAGCAGCGATTGGGATTCAGTTTGGCCCGAAGAAATCATATCCGATGTCGAAGTTCCCATTGGCTCATGGTTCACATTGGATGTGACAATCATCGAAGGTGATCAGCTGAATGGAAGGGCAATAGTTCATGCTACTATTGATGGTGTTGAATATGAGGTTGCAAATATCACAGATTGGACACACGCGCCTTCGGACCCAAGCCCTGACGGGTTTAGTGTGGTCAATACAATGAAACTATACACGAGTGGTGCGGTAATGTGTGGATTGAATGAAATGGACCAAACACTTGAGGTATGGTGGGATGATTACAAGATTGGTATTCCTGAATAATTAACCCATGAAAAACCCATCCAAATGCGGGTGTTTTAGTCGGTACCCATCCAAACGATGGTGTTCGCATGGGTTTTGAAAGGGGTGGAGATTAACTCCATAATGGAAAGTAACTTTTATTGTAAAGAAAACACTTAGAAATCGCAATTTTTGAATTTCAACAATATCAGCGGTGCATTTAAATGTTTTAGTTTTGAGGAAGTGGTATGAACAGACCATCGCTTTTACTGAGCATCATTCTATTACTGTCATTTCCAATGAGCGGGTGTATTGATCAGAATGATGATGGAATTGTGAAGGTTGATTATGATGATGATGATGGTGATTGTGTGTTTAATTTGGTAGAACAAGAACTAGGCACTGACGTACTAAGCAATGATTCTGATAATGACAGTTATCTAGACACTTATGATCGATTTCCAGCAGACTCTACTCGTTACAAATTAGATAATGAGTCATTTATTCGTTCGAGTTGTTATTATGGGGAAGATGCCGATTATTCAAATGATTTAGGTGAACCTTGTGAAGAATCTGATGGCTCGTCATCCGGGAATTCACAACAATCTGGTTGTGAAACTCAAAGCGAAATTGGCGGGAAGGTTAGTATTATCAGCGCCTGGATTTCAAATAACCAAACTTTGAATTCTTCAATCGATTTAGTATGGGAATTGATGGCAGGTTCTGAGATGACTTGGGAAGATGAAGTTTCTTGGCAAATTTTATGCGATAAAAATGGTTCATCTGAGTTTACAGCAGGTAACTTTGTTGATACTATGGATGTTCAAGGCGACGCCGGACTCGATAATCTCAGTAATCAAGCAGAACCGGGACAGACCTACATGATAAATCTGAAAACTTCATCTGAAGATTTGGCGGAATGTCCAATTACGCTGAATGAAGAGATGCTATTGATGATACACATTAATGGTGGAGGTTCAACCTATGAAACTCTGTCTATAACTGATACATCAATCGGTGCTATACTAATTTAATCCCGAATTTGCAAGGGGTTATCCGAAACCCCTTTGCATTTTATTTTCCGATACAAAGGGGATTCAGTGGGTCGATACAGACGCTACCCACGTGTATAATTCATAACATTAAGAGTGGGTTAGGCCGGAGGAGAGACCTGGACTGAGCGAAGCGAGGGAAGGTCGCGACTAGGCCTACCCACCGGGTACTAAATTCAACAATTCAAGGTGGGTTAGGCCGGACTTGAACCAGCGACCTCGGCATCTTCAGTGCCGCGCTCTCCCAACTAAGCTACTAACCCGGGATAGCATCGCCACAGACAACTGCATTTCAAGCCTTGCGGCTTGGCTTACTCGATATCCTCGAGCACAACAGTTTGCATATCAGCGAGTTGAGAAAGCCCTTGGCGTGCCATTTCTAGCAATGCTTGAAGTTCGTCGTAAGAGAATGTAGACTCTTCACCGGTTCCTTGAACCTCAACAAAGCGTCCATCGGAAGTGCCAACTACGTTCATGTCGACATCGGCGTTTGAATCGAGAATATAGTCGAGGTCAAGGAAAACATCTTCGCCCAAAAGTCCAACCGAAATTGCTGACAAATCGTTAGGAATTACCGCATTTTCGTGATTTTTTGCTTCGGTTGCTGAAAGGGTTGGTGCAGTCCAGCCACTTTCTTTTTGCTCACGGGTAGGACGTATGTCTATCGGAAGACATTCACCCATTGCAATCAATCGGCGAACCGCCAAACGAAGTGCGATATTTGCTGCGGTGATCGAAGCACATCGGGTTCCACCATCGGCGTTCAAAACATCACAATCGATGGTGAGTGCAATTGGCCCAAGCGCTTCAAGGTCAACCGCGCCACGTAGTGACCGAGCGATCAATCTCTCGATTTCTTGAGTTCGACCTTTTGCTCCACGGCGCTCGCGCCGGAAGCGGGAATCGGTAGAGCCGGGAAGGAGGGAATACTCAGCGTGAACCCAACCTTTGGTAGCGTCACGAGGGAACCAGCCCGGCAGGCGTGCTTCTTTGGTCACACAGCACAGGATGTGGGTATTTCCTTGGCGGAAAAGGATACTTGCTAATGCGTTTGGAGTGAAGTCGATCTCGACCTCGATATTTCGCATTTCATCCTTTGGTCGGTCGGTCTCGATGCCGGACTTGAATTTGGCCATGTTGGTGGGCACAACCCTTGGGTCATCAACGCTTCGCTCAAAGGATGGATTCAAGAATCGGCAACATCTCGGGTTGTTTATGGCAAGGGTTGCAATATGCGGTGTAGCACGAACTCCTATCGGAAAGTTCATGGGAAGTCTTTCCGGATTTAGTGCAGTCCAATTGGGAGTTTTCGCGGTTAAAGAATTGCTTAACCGTTGTGACATCAACCCGGCTAGTGGCGTGATAGATGAGGTTTTATTCGGTCAAGTCCTTCAAGCAGGTGCAGGTCAAGCACCGGCACGGCAAGTTGCTTTAGGAGCAGGTTTACCAAATTCGATCGCCGCTACTACAATCAACAAAGTTTGTGGTTCTTCTCTCAAAGCGGTAATGCTTGCAACAAATAGTATCCGGGCCGGCGAATACAAAGCGATTATTGCTGGTGGTATGGAGTCGATGACCAACGCTCCTCAATTATTGATGAAGCAGAGATTTGGAGCAAAAATGGGCGATTCAGAATTGGTCGATTCGATGATCCACGATGGTCTCTGGGATGTTTACAATGATGTTCATATGGGTATGACTGGCGAAACAGTCGCCAAGGAATGCGATATTTCACGCCAAACCATGGATGAATTCGCAGCTCGTTCTCAAGCACTAGCCAGCCAAGCCCAGGAAAATGGTTGGTTTGATTGGGAGAAATTTTCAATCGAGATTCCACAGCGCCGAGCAGACCCGATTATTTTCAATATCGACGAAGGAATTCGCTCTTCAACAACTCTCGAAAGCCTTGGCAAATTAAGGCCAGCATTCGACCGTGAGGGCTCGGTTACAGCAGGAAATTCTTCGACTCTGAGTGATGGGGCGTCGGCGATTCTGGTTGCTGATGAAGACTTTGCAATTTCCCAAGGCTGGGAAATAATCGCGATTATAGAGGACCATTGCACAAGCGGAGTCGAACCTGCAAGAGTGATGTACGCTCCGGTCCCAGCGATTCAAACCCTGCTTGAAAGAGCAAATATGAAAGCGTTAGATATCGAGGTTTACGAGCATAACGAAGCTTTCGCTGCCGCATCTTGTGCGGTCGCCAAAGAGATAGGAATCCCAGATGATCGATTCAATCTTCATGGCGGAGCCGTCGCCCTTGGCCACCCGCTTGGAAGTAGTGGTACCCGTTGTTTGATCACAATGTTAGGAATAATGCGCAGACTTGACGCCAAAAGCGGAATCGTTTCGCTCTGCCTCGGTGGTGGCAATGCGGTCGCAATGCGGGTTTCCAGATCGGACTTCGTCCGATAGAAATCGGTGTCAACAAGAGAGTGGCCAGATTTTTATTCGCTACGAACTCTCTCAGAATCTGAACACGAATTTTACTGCTGTCAGTAAAAACTCTATGATCACTGCTACTGTCAGTAGTAACTCTCCTTTCCACTACTGCTGCCGCGTATGCTATTGACGACATCAATACTAATGACAACACTGTTGACAACACTAGTGCTGTTGACAACATTAACAAATCGATAGACTTAGCGTCATTATATATTTTGATTTAATAAAATCATTGAACAGAGTATTGAAAAATAAAGATATTTATCAATCATCACGTACAGGCCATTCACATGCGGCCTAAAGGACCACCCGCCCCACCAAAGAATGGACCACCGGCTCCGCCTAAGAAAGGAAGACCTCTTCCTCCTTCAGGTATCGGAACTTTACCAAAAATCAATAACTTCGTTCGAGCAAATACTTTGGAGGGTGAGGGTAAATATCAAGAAGCGGCAGTACTCTATCAAGAGGGCGGCGATACAAATTCTGCAAATCGATGTTTACAACTTGCATTAGCAAATAGTAGAACTACTACTATTACAAATATTCATGATTCAGTAATTATGAATGATGACTAAATCACTATGCTGTTTTTGCTAATTCGTTCATTATTAGTAGATCGTATAGTTGGCCGAATCCAAAAAACCCAAATGTGAAAAGGTAAATTATTCCAGAGCCAATTCTACCGTAATAAAATCTCTGTCCGCCACAAATTCCAATAAGGCAAAGACACCACATTAGATAGCCAGTACTGAGACTTTTACCTTGGTCCATATTTTGTTGAATTACGATAGTTTGGCCACCGCTATTACCCTGTTGCGATTGTGCTAGCATTGTTTGTTGTTGAATCATCGCTTGTTGGTTCTGTTGATTCATCATCATCATCGCCATCATATTGGGGTCCATGCCTTTATCCGATTCAGGTGCTGCCGGTGCTGCCGGTGCTGTTGGTGCTGCAGAAGGGCCAACGAAACTTGGAAAGTGTTCCTGAGTGTAAACAGTGGCTTGATTGACATCATATCCCTGTTGGATTAATGATTGGTAATATGCGTTTTCTTCTGACATTTCTATTCGCCTTCTTCAATATCTAAAACTTTTTTTTCTTCTTCCATCATTGTGAATGGTTGATTCAATTCTTCACTATCAGAATCGATTCCCATAGATAGCATCAGCATCAGCATGCCCAATAATGCCATGACTATGAATATATATGAACTCATATTACCAGTAAGTGGTGCCCAACTTTTGGTGATGCTAAATAAGCCAATACTGCCGACTCCGACTAAAGTCATGCCTAATTTCGCTTGCCAATGAACCAATGAGCCATTACCGGCCATAACCTTTCGTGAATATTTGTACTATATTATAACCACTACAGGTTATGACTGGAGAAACCGTTGCTGATGAAGATTTTGCAAAATCTCAAGGATGGGAAATTATCGCAATTATCGAAGACCATTGCACAAGCGGCGTCGAACCTGCAAGAGTGATGTACGCACCGGTTCCAGCGATTCAAACCCTGCTTGAAAGAGCAAATATGAACGCGCTAGATATCGAGGTTTACGAGCATAACGAAGCGTTTGCAGCAGCATCTTGTGCAGTTGCAAAAGACATTGGAATTCCAAATGAAAGATTCAACCTTAACGGCGGTGCAATAGCACTTGGCCACCCGCTTGGAAGTAGTGGTACCCGTTGTTTGATTACAATGTTAGGAATAATGCGCAGACTTGACGCCAAAAGCGGAATCGTTTCGCTCTGCCTCGGTGGTGGCAATGCGGTCGCAATGCGAGTTTCCAGATTTGCCTAAGGGCCAACACTATTCGAATAGTTGATGGTTGACATCGAGTTAACGGTTTTGGGAACCGCAAACCGGACAGAATTTCCAATTCGGATCAACCCCAATCCTGCAACCTCTACAGGCGATCCCAGAGCGAATGGTTGGCTGCATTGGCTGAGCAGGTTGGCTCCAGCCTTGTTGAGGTTGCTGTGGTTGCTGT
>Ga0114997_10002795_pt1 | contig 13959 bp, 10 predicted proteins | sample ArcticOcean_MG_C_2_FD_87045 | JGI IMG/M metagenome (GOLD analysis project Ga0114997, IMG submission 87045) | Marine microbial communities from western Arctic Ocean - ArcticOcean_MG_CB4_136 | ecosystem: Environmental > Aquatic > Marine > Oceanic | place: Arctic Ocean: Canada Basin | collected... | reverse complement strand
GCGTCTGGAAGATCGATGCCCGGAGCGAGAAGCCACTCATCGTGCGGCGAGTATCTCGACGTGGGGGACGATGAAGACGCCGTCGGGGTGGGTGGCCCATGAGCGAAACGCCGCCGCCATCTCGGCGAGCTCGGCTTCGGTTGCCAGGTTCTGCGTGAGCGCATGCTCGCGATACGAGGACTGCACGACCCGGTCAGCCCAGATCTCCGACCACCACAAGCGGGAGTTGGGCTCTGCGTAACACCAGATCGAGGCGGTCGTCTCGACGGCGGTGAAGCCGGCGGCATGCGCCCACCCCAGCAGGTGGCGACCGGCGTTGGCATCGTGGCCCAGAGCGGCGGTGAGCGATAGGTAGACGTCCATCCATCGGGTCATCGCGCCGCTCTCGGGGGCCCACGTCATCGCTGCGTAGTCGGCGTCGCGGGCGGCAACGACACCGCCCGGCCGAGTGACACGGCGCATCTCTCGTAGCGCGTCGATGGGACGATCCAAGTGCTGAAGTACCTGGTGGGCATGGACGATGTCGAAGTGCGCATCCGGAAAGTCGAGGGCGTAGACGTCGCCCGTAGCGAACGAGGCCACCGCACCGTGATCTCGTTGTGCTTGTTCGATGACGTCGGCCGAGGCATCGAGCGCGTTGATGGAAGCGTTGGGTGCGTGCGCGGCGATGTCGGCGGTGAGGGAGCCGGGCCCGCACCCCACATCGAGAATCGTTGTCGCCGCGGCGAGGTGGGGGAGGAGATAGTGCGCGGAGTTCTCGACAGTTCGAGAGGTATGTGAGCGCAAGACGGACTCGTGGTGGCCGTGGGCGTAGGCGCCAGCCATGGGATCAATCCTTCGGGTAGGTCGCGTACGAGTCTTTTAATACCGCATGGTTGAGCAGCATTTCTGCGAGTATCTCGTCGGTGGTGGCATCGTGGATCGACGAGCGGACCCAATACGACTCGGTGCGCCGACTCTCCGAGACCGCGGCAACCTCACGACGAATCACGTAAGGCGCGTCCACCATGAGCGGTCCCTTGATCATGCGGATCTCCTGATCGGCGAAGAGGCCGACGGACGGGCCCTTCACCGGGAAGCCCGCGCTGTGCGCGGTGTATTCGACCAACACGCTCACCATTTCGAGCGGAATGATAGCGCCACCCCACGGTGACTCGCCGGCGTACCACGGACTGTTCTCGGTGATCTTGGTGAGCTTGTCGGCCAGGCTGAATGGATAGAGCGCACCCATGTGTTGATCCGCCCCCATCCTCACGGACTCGTCGGCCTGGCCCGTCATTCCCTCGCGGATGCCGTCGAGAATCACGAGCCGTTCCGGTGGCCGAAGCTTCGCCCGGCGCTCGTCGAGAATCGTCAGGTCGGTCGCGCCGAGACTTGCGGTGGCCTCGAGCACGGGCGTGCCGTCGGACTTCTCGGCCCACGCTCGAGTTATGGTCGACCCTTCCGCGGGGATGGCCACGAAGGCTCGGACCTCTTCCCCCTCCACCACCATGTTTTGGTAGTGCGAGGAGAAGCAACCGCGTTCGAACCACTCCCGGCCCCAGATCTTCGCGAGGAGCGGAACGAACTGGCTGAAGTGAGTTGGCCCCTCGATGGGAGCGCCCGAGAAACCTAAATCGGCGGCCATGTCGCCATCGTGGATCGACGAGTGGCCGCCGTATTCCTGATCGCCGAGCATCTGCAGCGGACGACGAAAGAGACCGGAAACGACGCCGTCTTCGGTGGTCAAGGGCGTATCGAATCTGGGGTCGAACGTCATGGTGGCGACCCTAGCGGTCAGCCCTGCTGGCTACAGAGGCTGGAAGCGGCGGGCGGCGACGCGATGGGCAGCGAGGTTGGTGCCGAGGTCGGACGCCACGAGATTGCCGTCGCGGACAATGACGTTGCCCTGAACAATCGTGTCGCGGGCCGCAGTGGGGCCGCAGCGCAGCCAGCCCTCGATGGGGTCGTCGAGTACACCCGCGAAGATCGGACCGTCGAGCCGCCAGATGGCAACGTCGCCGACGCTGCCGACGGACAGTTCGCCGAGTTCGCCCTCGCGGCCGAGGCAGCCGGCGCCGCCCCGAGTGGCGACTTCGAGCGCAATCCGCGCCGTCATGCCGGCGGCGCCCGATACGAGCTTGCCCTGCAACATCGAAAGCCGAGCCTCTTGCCACAACGACGCGCTGTCGGCTGAGGAGGAGCCGTCGCAGCCGAGGCCAACCGGGCACCCGGCGTGACGGAGATCGACGACCGGTGCAATACCCGACGACAGAATCATGTTGGAGCTGGGGCAGTGGGCAATGCCGACACCGGCGGCGCCGAGACGCTTTACCTCTTCCGGGTTGGGGCGAACGACGTGGGCGCCCCAACTGCGGTCGGACAGCCAGCCGACGTCTTCGTAGAGGTCGACGGGGCGCATGCCGAACGTGGCGAGTGCGTATTCGTCGTCTTCGGAGTTCTCCGCAAGATGGGTGTGGAGGCGAACGTCGAGCCGTTCGGCGAGTTCGGCGGTGCGCCGCATGAGGTCGGGCGTGACCGAGAACGGCGAGCACGGGGCGAGCGCGATTTGCACCATCGACCCATGGGACGGGTCGTGCCAACGGGCAACATGACGCTCGGATTCGGCGAGGATGTCGTCCTCATCGCGCACAGCGTCGTCGGGTGGCAGTCCGCCGTCTTTCACCGACAGACTCATCGAGCCATAGGTGGGGTGGAAGCGCATTCCGAGATCTTGGGCTGCGTTGATTTCGGCGCCGAGAAGATCCCCGGCCCGCACTGGGTGGAGATAGTGGTGGTCGCTAGACGTTGTGCAGCCCGAGAGCGCGAGTTCGGCCAAGCCCACCCAGGCCGCCAAATACTCTGACTCTTCGTCGATCGCGGCCGTCCACAAGGGATAGAGCGATTGCAGCCAACCAAAGAGCGGCGCGGCCGTCATCGGGGTGTAGGCGCGGGTGAGGTTCTGGAAGAGATGGTGGTGGGTATTGATGAGCCCGGGGGTGACAAGGCAGCCGGCCGCAGAGATTCTCTCGCTGGCAAACGGCGGGGGGGTCGTTGCATCACCAATGGCGGACACAAGGCCGTCGGTGACAGCGACCCAGCCGCCTTCGATCTCTCGGCGGTTGTCGTCGACCGTGGCCACCAGCCAGGCATCGTGAATGAGGAGGTCAGTCATCAAATCTGCATGTTATCAGGAACAGCTTTTTTACTTTTTGTAAAGTTCGTCTGATACGGTCTTCCGATGCTCGCGGATCTGCGTATTGACATCGACCGCTTGGTTGGCCGCTTGGCGGCGTTGGCCGAGATTGGTGCGATCGAAGGCACCGAGGGTTGCGCCCGTTTGGCGCTCACCGATGAAGACAAAGCCGGTCGAGATCTCGTCGTCACTTGGATGCTCGATCTCGGCATGGACGTACACGTCGACGGCATCGGCAACGTGATCGCGGTGCTTCCCGGGGCAACCAGCGGAGATCCGGTCATGACCGGATCTCACATCGACACCGTTCGAACCGGTGGCCGTTACGACGGCAACCTGGGTGTGCTCGCGGGCCTGGAAGTGGTCGAGACCCTTATCGGCGCCGGTGTCGTTCCCGAACGGCCCCTTGCCGTAGCGTTCTTCACCGACGAAGAGGGCGCCCGTTTTCAGCCCGACATGCTCGGCAGTCTCGTCTATGTCGGCGGTATGGCGTTGGAAGAAGCCCTCGATATTGAGGGCATCGACGGCGCGGTAATCGGCGCTGAGCTCGAACGAATCGGCTATGCCGGATCCGCGCCCGTTCCCGGGCTCGCACCCCGCGCATTCGTCGAGCTCCACGTCGAGCAAGGGCCCGTGCTCGAGGTCGAGGGCATCACGATCGGCGCCGTCGATGGGGTGCAAGGCATCAGCTGGCAAGAAGTGACGATCACAGGCCAGTCCAACCATGCGGGCACAACTCCGATGTCGATGCGCCGCGATCCCGGTTATGTCGCCGCCGCTATCGCCACGTTCGTTCATGATCTCGCTCTCGAGCTCGGCCCCCCACAGGTCGGCACGGTTGGCAGTTTCGAACTCTCCCCGAACCTGATCAATGTCGTGCCTGCCAGTGCCACTTTCACCGTCGACATTCGCAACACCGATGAAGCAGTGCTGCAGGTCGTCGAAGCCCGCCTTGCCGAGTTCATGGTGCTCACGGCGGAAGCCGAAGGCTGCACTCTTGAAACCCGGATTCTGGCCCGATTCGAACCCGTGATTTTCGATCCGGCCCTCGTGGCCCTCGTGGAACGAACCGCGGCGACGCTCGGCCATTCGGTCAAGCGCATGCCGTCCGGTGCTGGCCACGATGCACAAATGCTGGCCCGCGTGTGTCCCACCGCGATGGTCTTCACGCCGAGTCACAATGGACTCAGTCACAACCCCGCCGAATACACGAGTCCCGAAGATCTCGAGGCCGGTGCCAACGTGTTGTTGCAGGTTCTGCTGAACCTTGCGAGCAGTGAAGAAGGAGTCCTCTGATGCCGGAAGCCACACCGCCCCTCACGCCAATGTCGCTCAGCACACTGATGGGCCGAATCGACCACGAGTGGACATCACGCAAGAAGATCTTCGACCTTCCCACTGCTCGTATCTGGAAGCCCGACGAGAACGTCGATCTTTCGTTCGAGTTCCTGGGTCGCCGGTGTGAATCGCCAATCGGTCCGGCCGCCGGCCCCCATAGCCAGATGGCGCAGAACATCGTCCTTGCGTGGCTCGGCGGCGGTCGCCTCTTCGAGCTGAAGACGGTGCAAGTGATCGATGATCTCGAGATCGCTCGTCCGTGTATCGACATGGAGACCATCGGGTACAACATCGAGTGGAGCCAAGAACTCACCGTTCCGCAGAGCCTCGAGGAATACGCGAAGGCGTGGATGGTACTGGCCGTCCTTCGTCAGTGGGAGCCACTCCAAGAGTTCACCGGCGATTCCGGGTCCTACGTCTTTGACATGTCCGTCGGTTACGACCTCGCTGGCATCACGACCGACAAGGTCTCCACGTTCATCGCCGGCATGCGCAACGCGGCAGCTTCCATCGATGCCCAGCGAGATCAGCTCGTCGGCCCGTTCGCCGAGTTCCGGGATTTTGATTTCGATCCGGTTATCTCCGACACGCTCACCCTCTCGACGTTCCACGGCTGCCCGCCGGAAGAAATCGAGTCGATCACGAAGCACCTGATCGATCATCACAACCTCGACGTCATCGTGAAGCTCAACCCCACCCTGCTGGGCTACGAGACCGTGGCCGAGATCGTGAACAACGAGCTGGGTTACGCGTCCGTTCCGGTGCAAGAGGCGGCATTCGGTGCCGACCTCCAGTTCGAACGCGGTGTCGAACTCATCGGCGAGCTCAATCAGTACGCGAAGGATCGCGGCCGAAAGTTCGGCATCAAGCTCACCAACACGCTGGTGGTCGACAACGACCGTGGATTCATGCCCGACGAGACGATGTATCTCTCTGGTGCGCCGCTGCATGTCCTCGCGTGCACCCTGCTCGACAAGCTCGCCACGGCACTACCCGCAACGTTCATGATCCCCGGTCACGAGGGCGACGTAATGGTGTCGTTCTCCGCCGGCGTCAACAAAGACAACCTGGCCGACGCGCTGGCGACTGGTCTCAACCCGGCCACGATCTGCTCGGACCTGCTAAAGCCCGGCGGCTACGGGCGGATGGTGCCCATGTTGCGGGGATTGACGAAAACCATCGCGGCCGCAGGGGCCACCGATCTCGAGAGTTATCGAGCCACCCAGCAAGAAGCTTCGATCGCCGCCGGATTCGAATCGACGAGCAGCGCCTACGCATCGTCGCTTCGGGGCGACGGCCGCGGCCCGTACACGCTCGCCGAGAACGAGAAACTGTCCCGCTCAGTCGAAAATGAGCTGGAGATGTTTGGTTGTGTCGCCTGTAACTTCTGCATCACGGTCTGCCCGAACGACGCGTTCTTCAGCATCAAGAGCCTGCCCGAGATGCCGGACCGCCAGCAGTACTTGCTGCTTGCTGAGCTCTGCAACGAATGCGGCAACTGCATGGTTTTCTGCCCCGAAAACGGCGACCCCGCGCAGATCAAGCCGCGGCTCTATACCGACCTCGAACTCTACGCCGGCCGCCAAGATCAGGGACAGGGCTTCTTGCTCGAGAACGGGCGCATCGTTGAGGCCCGAGCCGACGACGAGACGATGTCGCTCGTCCACCGTCTCCTCGAGGGCGAGCAGGGTTCGCCCCTCCAGGAAGTGATCTCATCGTGACCCGCACTCTGACCGTCGGTGCCGCCCAACTCGGCCCGATCGCGCTCGAGGAAACTCGCGAGCAGGTCGTCGAGCGACTGCTTGTGCTTCTTCGACAGGGAGCCGATGCCAGCTGCCAGCTTGTTGTCTTTCCCGAACTCGGGCTCACGACGTTCTTTCCGCGTTGGTACACCGAAGACATCGGCGGGCACGACCACTTCTACGAAACCGAGATGCCGAACGCGGCAACGCAGCCGCTGTTCGACGCCGCGGCCGAACTTGGTGTTGGTTTCGCTCTGGGCTACGCCGAACTCACGGCCGACGGGCATCGCTACAACACGACGATTCTGGTGGAGACCGATGGCTCGATTGTCGGGCACTATCGCAAGATCCATATCCCCGGCCACGAAGACAACGAACCGTGGCGTGAGTTCCAGCATCTGGAGCGTCGCTACTTCGAGGAGTCCAACGAGGGCTTCAAGGTGTTCGAGGCGTTCGGCGGCCGCATCGGGATGGCCACATGCAACGACCGGCGCTGGCCCGAGACCTACCGGGAGATGGGACTCCAGGGCGTCGAGATGATTCTGATTGGCTACAACACGCCGATCCACTACGCCCCCGACCCCACGCAGAACCGTCTCCAGGGCTTCCATAATCACCTCGTCATGCAGGCCGGCGCCTATCAAAACGGCACTTGGGTTGTAGGCGTGGCAAAAGGTGGCTACGAGGAGGGCGTCGACTCGCTCGCTGAGTCTGCGATCATTGCTCCATCGGGTGAGATCATCCAGGTGGCGAAGACAGACGGCGACGAACTCATCGTCGCCGAGGCAAACCTTGATTGGTGTGCCGACTACAAAGACACCCTGTTTAACTTCGAGCGCTACCGACGCCCGGAGATGTACAGCCGCATTACCTCTCAAAAGGGAGTCGTCAAGTGACCGCCTTTAATCTCAACGGCAACGAAGTCCAAGCTGCTGGTGATCACGAGCATCTGCTCGCCGCGCTCCGCGACGAACTCGGCGTGTTCTCTCCGAAGGACGGCTGCTCACCGACGGGTCAGTGTGGCTGCTGCACGGTCTTGGTTGACGGAAAGGCGCGTGTGTCGTGCCAAACCTCGATGGAAAAGACCGAAGGTTCTGCGGTCGTCACCCTCGAAGGCATCGACGAAGCCGAACGCGATCGTATGGCATCAGCGTTCGCGGCTCACGGCGCGCTGCAGTGCGGTTTCTGCACCCCCGGCATTCTCGTGCGCACCAAGGCGATGATCGACAAGAAGGGCAGCGACCTCACTCGAGATGGCGCCTCTCGTTTGCTTGGCGCCCACCTCTGCCGTTGCACCGGCTACACGAAAATCCTCGATGCGGTCGAGAGCCTGGCCGCCGGCGAAGTGCCGGTCATGGTCTCACCGAAGGGTATTGGCTCCCGAGGTGTGAAATACGAGGCCACCGCGCTCAGCCTGGGCGACCGTCCGTACATCGATGACATGGTTGTCGATGACATGCTCCACGGCGCGCTGCATCTCTCCGACCATGCTCGAGCCGACATTGTCGCGATCGACACCTCGGCGGCCGAAGCCGTCGAGGGTGTTGAAGGTGTCTTCACTGCGATCGATGTCCCCGGCGCGCTGCGCTCCGGCATCATCTACAAGGACTGGCCGCTCTTCATCCCCGTCGGTGGTCGCACGAGCTACCTCGGCGACGTGCTGGCGTGTGTCGTGGCGAAAGATCGCCCCACCGCCCGCCATGCGGCCACTCTCATCAACGTCACCTACGACGTGCTCATCCCATTCACCAGCCCGATTGATGCGCTGAACAGTGACGAAGACGCGGTCTGGGAACTCGACGGCAACCGACTGTCAACCTCGACGTACCGGCGCGGCGAGCCCGAAGCATCGCTCGACACCTGCGACCACGTGGTGGAGGAGACATTCCAAACCCAACGCATCGACCACGCCTTCCTCGAGCCCGAATCGACGCTGGCTGTGCCAGTGGCCGCGGGCCAGCAATTGCCGACCACCGAAGGCGGCACTCGTAGCGAAGCGGTCGACTTTGATCGGTTGATGGTCTATTCCGGTGGCCAGGGAATCTGGGATGACCGCAACGACATCGCCTTGATCCTCGACGTCCACATCGACGTTGTTGTTGCCGAGCTCGTCAGCAACGGCGGTGCGTTTGGCGGCAAGGAAGACATGTCGAACCAGGGCCAGACCGCGCTCGCGGCGTGGATCCTGAAACGGCCGGTGAAGATCACCTTCTCTCGCGAAGAATCGTTCCTCGTTCACACGAAGCGCCACCCAATTCGTATGGCCTACAAGGCCGGCTGCAATGCCGATGGCAAGTTGCAGGCCCTCCATATTCGGATGATCGGCGACTCCGGTCCCTATGCATCCGTCGGCATGAAGGTGCTCGAGCGGGCCGCCGGCCACGCCTCTGGCCCCTATGTCGTCCCCAACATCGATTGTGAAGCGATCGCAGTTCGAACCAACAACTCGGTCTGCGGCGCGTTCCGTGGCTTTGGTGCCAACCGGGCGCAATTCGCCATGGAAGGGGTGATGGACCGGCTCGCAGAGAAGGTCGACATCTCCGGCTGGGAGATACGAAACCGCAACGTTGTCACGCCCGGTGTGGTCTGGGGACCAGGCCAGATCATGGACGACGGTTGCCTGGGCGCCCAGGAATGCCTCGACGCGGTGAAGGGGCCGTACGACGAAGCCATCGCCGCCGGCAAGGCCGTCGGCCTGGGCCTCGGGCTCAAGAACTCTGGTCTTGGCAACGGGTTCAAGGAGATCGCCAGGGCGGTCGTGCACTTCCGCGAAGACGGCATGGTCGAAGTGCGACACTGTTGGACCGAAATGGGTCAAGGCATTCACACGGTCGCCCAGCAGGTGGCTATCGAAGAACTCGGCATCACCGCCGAACAGGTCGTTGTGATCGTCGACTCCACCCGCGAACTTGGCACCGGTCAAACCACCGGTAGCCGCGGCACTCTCATGGGTGCCGGCTCGGTGGCCGACGCTTGTCGAAACGCGATGGCCGATGGCTGCAAGGTCGGCATCGACTACGAAGGTGAATATCGCGTCGACTGGACCAACTCCATGAACGATGGCCTTGAGAATCCGGTCATCCACTCGACGTTCGGCTACGCCGCCCAGATAGTGATCATGGACAAGGAGACCGGCGAGATCGAGAAGGTCGTCGCCGCTCACGATGTCGGTCGTGCCGTCAACCCGCTGCTCTGTGAAGGCCAGATCGAAGGTTCGGTCCACATGGGTCTTGGCTATGCGCTCAGCGAAGGGTTCCCGTGTGACGAAGACGGTCGCCCGGTCAACAACACGCTCCGCGGCCTCGACATCATCCGCCCGAAAGACATGCCCGCCGTCGACGTGATCCTCGTCGAAGCGCCGCAGCCCAACTCGCCTTACGGCATCAAGGGTGTCGGCGAGATCGGCTTGGTGCCGACGAGCGGCGCCGCGGCCGCCGCGATGCATGACCGTGATGGCGAATGGCGCAACGAGCTGCCACTCATCAACGAATCCAACCGTGAACGCGCCGCGGCATGGGAAAACGCATGGGCCTAGACGGCGAGCAGTCAGACCTGCAGCCCGATCAAACCGCCGGTCTCGTTTGCGCCCATCACCACCTCTACTCCGCGCTCGCCCGCGGCATGCCGGCCCCGCCGCGCACGCCGGGCGCGTTCATGGACATTCTCGAGCTGGTGTGGTGGCGACTTGATCGTGCCCTCGATGCCGACACCATCGAATGGTCGGCCAAGCTCGCCGCGCTCGAAGCGCTGGAGCGAGGCACCACGTCGATCGTCGATCACCACGAGTCGCCGTTGGCGATCGAGGGTTCGCTGTCGATCATCGCCGATGCGTGTGCCGAGGTCGGTGTGCGCGTCAACTGCACCTACGGCATCACCGACCGTCACGGGCCCGAGGGTGCCGCGGCCGGCCTCGCCGAAAACGATCGTTTCCTTTCCGCCGGTGGCCGAGGCATGGTCGGGCTCCATGCCGCGTTCACCTGCGGTGACGACACGATCGCCGCCGCCGCCGAACTGGCCGCGTCACATGGCGTTGGTGTTCACGTGCATGTAGCCGAAGGCCAAGAAGACACCTGGACACGCCTCGCCGGCCACACCGCCGAGAATTGGTGGCTCGTGCACGGTGTGTACCTGCCCGATGATCACGGCCTGCTCGGCACGCTGATTCACAATCCCCGCTCCAACATGAACAATGGTGTTGGCTACGCCCGACCCCGTCGGTTCGCCAATCGAATCGGGCTCGGAACTGATGGCATCGGCGCCGACATGCTCGACGAATTTCGGGTTGCCTACGTACGCGGTCGAGAAGACGACGTCACCATGTCGCCCGACGATGCATGGGAGTGGCTCGAGCCGGGCTACGACCTCTTCCCCGAAGCGCGCAACGATCGCGTTACATGGAATTACGCCCCGATGGACCCGTGGCGACTGGCCTACAGCCCAGGAATCACGCCTACTGAGGTTCAGATCGAGGGCCAGATAGTATTCGCCGACGGCGCGGCAACGCAGGTCGACGGCGAGGAAATTCGCAACAAAGCGGCCGAGGCCGCACAACAACTCTTTAGGAAGCTGGAGACGCTCACATGAGTAACGCCGACGCGACGGGCGGCCTCGCCGTATTTGGAGATTTCGCCCCCGACGGGCAGTCCGCTTATGACAACGCGGTCCAACGGTTCCGCGACAACAACATCGTGTTGCCCACGTTTGCGCAGCTGCGTGACCCGGCCACAATCCCGAGTGCGATCACCGATTCGCTCGATGGTGTCGACAAGAACGCCGCCGATCCACGCAACCTGTTCCGTTGTCACTGGTACAACGCGCTCGAAGGGTCCGGCCCGATTGATGTGCCCGACCACATCGAGCTGCCGCCGGAGCTCACCGGAGTTGATGCGCGCATCGTGCTCGCCTTCGGCAACCGCTTCCCGATGATCGGCGCCCACAAGGTGCTCGCCGCCTACACGTGCCTGGTGGCCCGCCTGGTCACCGGTCGGTTCGACCCGATCGAGAACCGTGCGATCTGGCCGTCCACCGGAAACTACGCCCGTGGTGGCATCGCAATCTCGAAGATCATGGGTTGTCGCGGCGTCGCGGTCTTGCCGGAAGGCATGAGCCGCGAACGCTTCGAATGGCTCGATCGTTGGATTGAACATCCCGACGATGTCATTCGCACGACGGGCACCGAGGCCAACGTAAAGGAGATCTACGACGAGTGCATGCGCCTCGAGAAGGATCCCACCAACGTCATCCTCAACCAGTTCAGCGAGTTCTCGAACCACATGGGTCACTACTCCGTGACCGGTCCCTCGCTCGAGGCTGTGTACAACCATGTCACCGCCGATCGTCCCGGCAATCTCGCGGCCTTCGTGTCCGCTTCGGGTTCGGCCGGCACCCTCGGCGCCGGCGACTATCTGAAGGACGAACACGGTGCGCGCATCGTTGCCGTTGAGGCTCTCGAAGTGCCGACGATGCTTTACAACGGCTTCGGCGATCACAACATTCAGGGCATCGGCGACAAGCACATCCCGCTCATTCACAACGTCACCAACACCGATTTGATCGTCGGCATCTCCGATCGGTCGACCGATGAGCTCGACGTGCTCTTCAACTCGCCCGCCGGAATGCGCCTGCTCGAAGAACGCGGTGTCGCCCCCGAATTGGCCAGCGTGCTCACCCACATGGGTTATTCGTCGATCTGCAACGCGCTCGCCGCGATCACTGCGGCGAAGCAGTGGGGTCTCGGCTCCGACGACGTCATCGTCACGGTGGCCACCGATGGTTCAGAGCTCTACAACTCCGAACGCGAGAAGGTCATGTCGACCCACTTCGCCGGCGGGTTCGACGACCGCGAAGCCGCGCAAACATTTGAGACTCACCTCGGCAACGTCGAAACCACCCACGCGATCGAGATGGACGAAGTCCACCGCAACCGGGTGTTTAACCTCGGCTACTTCACCTGGGTCGAGCAGCTTGGTATCGAGATCGATGACTTCGAATTGCGGCGCGATCAGTCCTTCTGGAAGAGCCTGCGCCCGCTCACCGCGAAGTGGGACGGGATGATCGACGAGTTCAACGCCGCTACCGGCGCGTCACACGGCTAAGCACTGATGGCCGTGAACCCTTTCGTTCACTATCGGGACCGGCTCGATAGCTATGCGGCGGCGCGGGCCGGTGGCCTGAGCGATGAGCAGTTTGTAGATCTTGTCGAGCGGCTAGATGCTGCTGTCGCGGTCGTCGATGGTCGGGGTTTTGTCATCACGCCAACGGTTGAGATGCCGGCACTTGCGGCCGCGGCCGGACTCGATGTGGATCTCCACGTCAAGGTCGAGGTCGACAGCGTTGGTGGGTCACACAAGGCCCGTCACCTGATGGGTGTCGCGATCCAAATGTTGGTCGATGAGGCCCTCGGGGCCGAGCCGCAGGGCCCGCTGGCCATCGCGAGCTGTGGCAACGCCGCGCTTGGTGCATCCGTGATCGCCCGAGCGATGGATCGCCCGCTGCAGGTTTTTGTCCCGGCCTGGGCGGACGCGCCGGTGATTGAGCAGTTGACCGAACTCGAGGCCGACCTTCGGGTCTGCGAGCGCCAGCCCGGCGAAGCCGGCGATCCGTGTTATCTCCGGTTCAGCGAGGCGGTCGCGGCTGGCGCCAGCGCGTTCAGTGTGCAAGGCACCGACACTCCGTCCGCATTTGATGGAGGCCGCACGATTGGCTGGGAGCTCGCCGATCAGGCGCCCAGTCTCGACGCGGTCTACATCCAAGTCGGTGGTGGAGCTCTGGCCACCGCCACCTCCATGGGACTCGGAGACGTGGCGCTCTTCCCGGTGCAAACCGAAGGCTGTGCGCCGCTTCGCCGGGCCTGGGATCTCCTCGCTCCCCACTTCGACTTTGCGGCTGCGGCTACCAACCCAGCGGCCTACATGTGGCCGTGGGAAGACGAGCCGTCGTCCATCGCTTCGGCGATCCTCGACGATGTCACCTACGACTGGCAACCGCTGCTCCAACGCACCCGCGCCACCGGGGGCGAACCGATCGTTGCCACGGAGGCCACCACTCTCCGCGCCTTAGAGCTAGCTCGGACTGAAACCGACATTCTGGTTTCTGCCACGGGTTCAGCCGGCCTCGCCGGTCCCCTTACTATTGCTCCGAGCGGCGGGCGTATCGCCGTGCTCTTTACCGGAATCGATCGCGGCTGATGGCAACGACCCCAGGCGAACTCCACGAGATCCAACGACCAGCCACCCCGGTTGAGCGGGTGATCCGGCCCGCGAGTTGGAGTGCCGCGCTGGAAGCGCTCCGCGACACGGCCGATGCTCGGCCCATCTCGGGCGGCACCGACCTGCTGCTCGACCTCGCTCGTTCCTCCGGCTCGCCCGTCACGCTGGTTGATCTCACGGGTATCGCCAACGCCCACGACATCACCGAAACCGCCACCGAGTTCGTGCTCGCCGGCGGCGTCACGCATAACGAGGTCGTGGCGAATACGCGTCTTCGCGAAGCCGCGCTTCCGCTCGCCCAGGCCTGTCTCGAGATCGGGTCTCCGCAGCTGCGTAATCGGGCGACACTGGCCGGCAATCTGGCCACGGCCAGTCCCGCCAACGACTCGATCAGCGCCCTCATGGCCCTCGACGCTCGGGTCGTGCTGTCTCGCCTCGACGGCGATGTGGTGGTGGATCGCGAAGTTGCCGTGGCGGGCTTCTTCCGCGGCTTCCG
>Ga0114997_10002793_pt1 | contig 13967 bp, 9 predicted proteins | sample ArcticOcean_MG_C_2_FD_87045 | JGI IMG/M metagenome (GOLD analysis project Ga0114997, IMG submission 87045) | Marine microbial communities from western Arctic Ocean - ArcticOcean_MG_CB4_136 | ecosystem: Environmental > Aquatic > Marine > Oceanic | place: Arctic Ocean: Canada Basin | collected... | reverse complement strand
CTTTATGAGAAATATGAACTTCATATTATAACCAACGGGTTTCAGGAAGTTCAGAATAAAAAATTAATCACTTCTGAAATTGATGGATATTTTAAAACAATTACTAATTCAGAAATGGCAGGTATGAAAAAGCCACACAAAAAAATCTTTCAACTTGCAATAAATAAAGCTAGAGCTGAGTTTCAATCAAGTATTATGATTGGTGATAATTTAGATGCTGATATTAATGGAGCATTAAATGCTGGAATGGATGCTATATTATTTAATTACCATAAAGATGTTGTCCCTGATGGAATTATTTCTATTGATAAATTGAGCGAATTAAAGAACTACTTATAATTAATCATTACTTTCCAAACTGCTTACTTAATTTTACAAATAATTCTTTTGATCCATTCTCAATTGGAATTAAATAGAAAGAATAGTGATGCTTAACGTCCCCATATATAAGATATTTTTCTTGTGGTTTTGAGTACCAACTATCATCGCCACCAACACCACGCTGAACAAGGTCAATGTTTAATTGTACTAAATCTTGTTCTTTAATATCTGTTGTATGTTTTGCATAATTTACTTCAAGAATTCCATCAATTTGATATTTTTTATCAACAGCTGTAGAACCGCCATAATCAAGCCCAGGAGTTGTATCAAAATCTTCGTTTGGCATATGTAAAGCACCAATTCCTAATCCGTTTTTAGTGTCTTCTGAAACAACCATTAATCCGTCTCCGGTTTTATTAATTAGAGACACCCATCTTACCTCTGTTTTATAACCATTTTCTGAAGGTCGAATATATGGGACATACTGATCTGAAACGGTAGACGTGTATAAATCTACAAAAGCAGAATGCTTTCTATCTTGATAATTCTCCCATGGACCTCTGCCAAAGTAAGTCATCTCATTATATTCCTTTGGTAATTGCATGCGCATACCAATTCTTGGTAAATCTTCTTTATAAAATGTCGTTCCTAATGTATTCTCAATTCGAACAACTCCATTTCCATTTATCGAATAAACACTTGTAAATTGAGTATCTACGCCTGGTAATCTGTAGCTTACTTTTAATTCAACTTGGTTCGCGGATAGTTGACTTGATACAATTGCTGTCACTTCAGAAAACAAGGATGCTTTCTTCCATTCAATATTCCTAACCTGCATTTGGTTTCCAATATCATTGTCTGTAACTGCTCTCCAGAAATTTGGTTTAGGCCCTTTCCCGTCTTTCAATAATTGATTGTTTTTGAATTTGTAAGATGTCAAACGTCCTTCTTCTTCGTTAAAGACCAACTCTAAATTTGCATTTGAAACTATGGTATTTAAACCCTCTTTCTTTACTGATAAATCGATGCCATTCTCTACGTTTACTGGTTTTTTATTGTATTTAGCATCTAATCTTATTTGCTCATGAGCAACTTCGAACCCTGCAGGTAATAACCCCCAATCTTTTTTAGTGCTTGCGGAAATTTCAACAAAATATTCTGTATTTGCTTGATAAGTAACATCTCCTAGGTTAATTCTAATTAATTTTCCTGTATGTGTTTCTACAGAAATCGTCTCAATAGGAATGGTTTTCAACAACTTTCCATCTGCTTTTATAGTAGCCGTGATATCAAAAATATTTAGGTCTGTAAAATCATATAAATTTTCTATTAAAATTCGAATTTCATCATTGCTATTGATTCCTTTTTCTTTAAAATTAATAAACTCATGCGCTTTTTTAACTTCATATAATGCGGGTTGAGGCGTACGGTCTGGAAAAACAATTCCATTATTCAAAAATGTACCATCTGATGGCATATCTTTTCCGTAATCTCCACCATAGGCATAATATCTCTCCCCGTTTTCAGCTGTTTTCCAGATAGACTGATCTACCCAATCCCAAATAAATCCACCTTGTAGGTTGTCATATTGCTCAATAATATCCCAATAATCTTGAAAATTACCAGTACTATTACCCATTGCGTGTGCATATTCACTAGGTATAAAAGGTCGGTCTGTTTTAGATCTTCCAACCTCTTGGAATAATGCAGGTGTCGGATATTGCGGGACAATAATATCTGTATTCCAATCCATGTCATACAAGCTTCCATCTTCACTTTTATAAGGTCTTTCGTATTGTACAGGTCTTTTTGATTTGTCGTTTGCTTTTATTGCTTTATATCCTTCATAAAAATTAACACCATTTCCTGCCTCATTACCCATTGACCAAATAATGACAGATGGATGATTTTTATCTCGCTCTACCAAGCGTACCATTCTATCTACATGTGCCTTTTCCCAGCTCTCTTTTTTTGCTAATGAACGTTCACCATAATACATGCCATGAGATTCGATATTCGCCTCATCTACTACATATATTCCGTAAACATCACACAATTCATAAAATCTTCTCCCTCTTGGATAGTGACTCAATCTAACCGCATTAATATTATTTTCTTTCCATAATTGAATGTCTTTCACCATCATTTCTTCAGACATAACATGACCTGTTTCGGGATCTGCTTCTTGAGCATTTACACCTTTTAAAGTAATTCTTTGACCATTAACTAAAAGAAGCCCATTTTTAATTTCTACAGATCTAAATCCGATTTTAGAAGCGGTAGATTCTATACGGTTTCCTTTTTTGTCTTTCAGCTCAATAACTAACGTATACAAATTCGGATGCTCAGCACTCCATTGTTTCACGTTCTCTATGGTTGCCTGAAAATTTATCTGATTTTCATTATTTTTAAAAACTGCCAATTCTGAAGATTTTGAAACGATTAACTTCTCACCAGAATCATATAATTTAAACACTACCTGCGATTTTTTATTTTTCGAAAGGTGATTTTCGATAACAATATCTAAATCTAATAATCCATTTTTATAGGCTCCATCTAAATTTGATACTACTTCGAAATCTTTTATTCTTAATTTAGGTTGCGCATAGATATATACACTACGCTCAATTCCGCTAATTCTCCAAAAATCTTGACACTCTAAGTAAGACCCATCCGTCCATCTAAAAATTTGAATCGCAATGGTGTTCTTCCCAGATTTAGCAAATTGAGTTATATCAAATTCAGATGGTAATTTACTCCCTTGAGAATACCCAATATACTCACCATTTAACCAAACAAAGCCACCTGATTTCATTGTGCCTATATGAAGAAAAATCTTATTGCCATCCCAATCAGAATTTATATTAAAGTCGCGTCTATATGATCCAACAGGGTTGTATTCTGAAGGTACTTTTCCTGGGTTTTAGGAACAGTTCTTACATAGCTTCCAGATGAATCTTTAATAAATTCCATATCATCTGAGACTGGCACTTTATAATCTGCAAATTCATATTGGTGATTTACGTAAATAGGAATTCCGTAGCCTTCTACTTCCCAGTTTGATGGTACTTTAATATTGTCCCAAGCATCTATATTTTCAGACGGATTCATAAATACAGTAGATCTATCTTTTGAAGATCGTACCCATTTAAATTTCCACTCTCCGTCTAAACTTTGATAAAAGTTAGCATTAGTAGGGTTAAAACTCAAAGCATCTTCATTAGTAGCATAAGAAGAAAATGACGCATGGGTTTCTAATTTATTCTCACTAATTACCGCTTCGTTTTCAATATAATGCGAGATATTCTTTTCTTGGCTATATATCAAACCAGTTAAAGATATTGAGAAGCAAATTATTAACATTTTACTTTTCATTTTATATTTAAACTTCATTCTTAAAATATTTGATTTAAAATTCTATCTATTTTTCTATGTTTTTTAATTTTATTTGGGAAGCGAATAACAAAAGATAAACGAATATTTCCCAAGTACTAAGAACCTTTTCCTATTCTTTATTTTTAATAATTTTCACTTCCCATATTGGATATAATTTTGATCTTTTACTCAGTACAAATCTTACTGTACTCATTTAATACAAACCTACTTCTGATAAATGTGTGAAAAATATATTTTCCCCAGAACCATCATCATAACCACTTATAATTGTAATTTTAAAATACTGAATAGTTATTGGAATTATCAATTCTATTAATTGTTTTGCAGTACCATCTCCCAATGTAAAATCACCAAGGCTTTCAAAAATTGAACCATCTGTACTTGTTTCAATTGTTATGTCTTTTGGTCTGCCGTTATACTTATCTATTCTATTATTGAATGTAAAACCGTTAATTATTTCATCAGTATTTAAGTTAATAGTAAAAGAATGCGGATAGCTAGGTTGTGAAGCAGACCAAGCTGAGTGCCAATATGTTTCACTATTGATATCTATTGCATGTTTTGCATGGCCATTCATCTCCCCTTGTCCAGAAGTTTCTTCAGAAGAAGATTCAGTAATCGTCCAGTTGTTGGTTTTATATTCTTTTATTTCAATCTTATCAATTATAAAATCCGATTCATTTTTATTATTTTTCACAAAACCAAACCAAGAATTGCCAGATTTAGATCCAATAAAAGTTACTGAGTATTTTTGAGTTTCTAACTGAGCCGCAATAATACTTTCAGATAAGATTTTAGTATCATCTCCTATAGCAAATGAATAATCATTTGATTCAGTTTGATATATAAAAGTAACAGTATATTTTTTCCCTGCTTTGAAACGTACATTTTGTGGAATTGTTTGCATCACAAGTCCATATACATTTTCCTGTAATTTCAAAGACCATTTTCCCTCAATCACATCATCAATCTTTTTTCCATTCCAACCTTTTTGAGTATAAGGAGAATGCAATTCAGCTAAATGAATTCTTGGGTCGTTCGATCCTCCAGCAGAACCTTTAACAAATGGAAAAATTCCTGAGGGTACATGTTCAAAGTTTTCCGCAAAATAGAGGCTGTCTGATTTTTTTGTTTGGGCAATAGCTTTTACTCTAATATTATCAAACCACACTTTACCACTCCCTTCATCTACATTTAAAAATAATTCTACATCTTCATGATGCTCTTCTACATCAAAATGCACATACATTCTTTGCATGTTTGTGCCATGTTTACTATCTGCTGCAATATAGTTTTCCCATAATGAGTTTATTGTATATTTTGAGGTTAAAGTATCTTTTGTTTTAACGGCTAAGGTTGCTTTTCTATTTTCTGAATTTACATAAACAGAAGCATAATAATGTCCCTTAGGTAACCTTTTAATGGTTTGACTTACACTAACCTTTTCTCCTTTATCTATTGACAATTCGTATTGTCCATTTTTATTTCTTTTAACAGCTGTATTTGTTCCATTTACCTTCCAACTATTTAAATCTCCACTGTTAAAACCCATATTTTTCACTAAAGAACCTTCTCCCCATACCATGATGTCTTTCTGCTGTTTCTTTTTAAAGATGACATAAGGTGTTTTCGCTTTGGCTGAAAGTTCAACTTGATTATTTACTATAGAAATTTTTTCCTCGCTTACCCTTCCTAAATCTGTTAATTGATATACATAAACAGTTGAAATATTTCTCCATGAAGCAGGCACTTCCCAAGAAGATTTTCCACCTTTATCATTCCAGTGATATAATTTTTCTTCGGTTTTAGGACTCCATGGTAACAAATACATGTTCCCTTTTAGCAACACTTTCCCATTCTTTGTAATAATTCTTTTTCCCGAGTTTATAGATACTTTTACCCCATTAGTAAAAGTGATGCTTTTTTCTTTCCATTTTTCAATAGGAAAATGCTGTAAATATTTTGTAGGCAAGTTAATGTCAAATGTGACCTCTATGCAATCATTATAATTAATTCTGCCTTGCCAACCTTCAAAATCTACCATTTCTGTACCGCCTAATAAAGGGTGTTTTGCAATCCAAGTGTCTTTTTGGTGATTTCTAATAAAACGAACAATTTTACTATTATATCCTTTGATAGTTTTTGCGCCATATTTATAATCTACTGCCCAGTGGTTCCAAATAGCATCGTATTCATGATCCTGCGGAAACTCTGTTGTATAATATAATCCTAAAGAGTGAATTTCCCTTCCTAATTGTCTACTATCCCAGCTTCCCTTTGCATACCAAACATCTACATACAAAAAGTCTAAAGCTGGCACTTGATCTTTCAATGATTTTAATCTTCTAAATCTATTACCAGAAATGCCATCATATCTTTTATCCATATAATAAGATTGATCTAACCAGTTCCAGCCTTTTTTTGTTTTATCTATCAATGTTTCATTAAAAGCTTGTGCTTCTGGATACGACTCTGTTCCGTTAATATGCACGCCAATTGATGTATTGTATTTTTTAGCTGCATTTACTAACACATTCATCTCTTCTGCTCCTCCTTGTCTATGCCCGATATCTCCATAATCTGGATGTTTAGAATCGTGCCCTTCAGATCCATATCCTTTTAAAATAACATATTGTCCAAGTCCATCCGTATTTAGAAATATACGTTTGGTTTCCTCCAAAGATTTTGTAAATGGATTGCTTGCTTGACTGCTAAAATTCATCGGAATTCTTTGCACAACCATATTTGGAATTTTATCGTAACCAAAAGGTGTGTTTAGAATATCTCTGTAAGCGATTGCACCATCTTGCCAATCAACTAAATTGTCATTATTTATATCATTGGTAACCACAATTTTTAGTTCTGGTAAAGGACTTGATTTTGTCATTCCTTTTGCTCTATAAATCCATGAACCACTCCACACTTTAGTAGTTTTAATTCTACCTTGTTTTGTTGTTTGCTTTTGTAAACGATTATTATCTGTCTTCTCTTCAACAGCATTAGACCAAATCGCCCCAGCTAAATTTTTTGTATTTACAATTGCATATAAGTATCCTTGTGCAATACTATCTAATGGCGTTTTTTTAGTTATTTTTTGAAAGACATCTCCAGTTCCTTTAATAGCAGTAAACATTTTTGAACCCGAGAACTGCGCATTTTCATCAGTGCTTTTTACGTTTAATAGGCTATGATTAGGGAATTCAATCGTATTAACTTTGAAAACACCGTTTTCAGTTATTGTATCAAATTTTAATGAAACTATATTTTTCTGAATCGAAATATGAAGTTTTAATTCTAAATCTAATTCGGTAATTGTAAGCGTATATCGTATTTTATTATTTCCTGTGTTAGAGCTAACTTTTGGTGAATAATTTTCACCATTGATAAGTATGGTACTTAATTGATTTTCATTAGCAGACATAATTGCACCTGATGCATTCCACTGATAGTTTACAATTCTAGGAAATGTTTCATCTACAGTTACACTTAACTGATTTGAATTTAATTTAGTTACTTTTTGCGCTTGTCCACTTAAAGAAATACAACAATACAAAATTAACGTATATAAGAATTTCATTGACTTCATTTATTCAGTTTTATTAATGACAGTTTGTAATTATTTCCAGCAATCAAAATAGCTTTTGATGTTTCTACTTCAGAACCATATAAATTACCTAATAACAAAATATCCTTCTTTTGATCATTATTGAAATCGTCAACTAAAATACTATTAGAATCTTCTACATCCAATGAGTAATTTCTGTCAAAGTCAGTAATAATTTTTCTGGATGTACCTTTTATTAATACAGTTACTCTAGATATAGGGTCTCCTTTTTCATCTACAACTTTAACTGTTATTACAGTTTGTTGTTTAGTTCTTACATTATCAATATTGATAATATCTACATTTTCAACTTTTAAAGAGAAGCCTTCTAAATACGCTTCATTTGCAAAAGTTTCAGTAATCGTAATACACAATAATACGACATAAATTTTCGTAACTCTTAAAATTGTAATTTTTGAAAAAAGGTGTTGTCTTTGATTCATACACTTATTTAATTAAACTCTTTAGTCTATAAGCTGCCTGTTCTGCCGTAATATCACGTTGTGGAGAACCAAACATTTCGTAACCTACCATAAATTTCTTCACAGTAGCGCTTCTTAATAATGGTGGATAAAAACTCATGTGCCAATGCCAATGCACATTGGTTTCTCCGTTTGTAGGAGATTGATGAATTCCACTAGAATAAGGAAACGAACATTCAAATAATTTGTCGTATACTTTTGTAATTTTTGAGATTGCGTCTGCAAAACCTAAACTTTCATATTCAGAAATATTAGTAATATTAGCATGTTGTTGCTTCGGAATGATCATGGTTTCAAAAGGCCATAAAGCCCAAAAAGGTGTTAGAACAACAAAATCATCATTTTGGTAGATCATGCGTTCATTGGTTTCTAATTCTTGCTTTAGATAATCGCCTAACAAACTACTTTTGTTTTTATTAAAGTAAGCACGTTGCTGCTGATCTTTTTTATCAACTTCATTTGGTAATGTAGATTGACTCCATATTTGACCATGTGGATGCGGATTACTGCAACCCATAACGGCACCTTTGTTTTCAAAAATCTGAACATAATTAATCATGTCGTTACCAGCTAATTTGGTGTATTCTTTCTGCCAAGTATTAACGATTTTATTTATATCTTCAATAGCCATGCCTGCCAAACTTTTAGAGTGATCTGGACTAAAACAAACCACTTTACAAATACCTTGCTCACTTTCAGCTTTAAACAAACCTTCGTTTATAGAAAATTTTGGCGATGTGGTCTGTAATGCAGCAAAATCGTTTGTAAACACATACACATCTTTATATTTTGGGTTCTCTTCACCATTAATTCTTGTATTTCCAGCACATAAGTAACAATTTGGATCGTAAGAAGGACGTTGCACATTTGAAATAGCTTCATTCTGTCCTTGCCATGGTCGTTTTGATCTATGTGGCGAAACTAAAACCCATTCTCCAGTAAGAATATTAAAGCGTTTATGCGAAAAGTCTTGTAAATCTGTGTTCATTTTATGTCTATTATATTATTTAACCAATTGTGTACCTTGAGTTAATTTCACACTATATACAGAGCAATCTTTTTCAAATCTTTTTTTAAACTTTTTAGCCGTATCTTTTTTAAACGTTTTGAATTCGTCTTTTTTTAGCAAAATAATGGCACAGCCACCAAAGCCTCCCCCCATCATTCTGGCTCCTAAAACATTTGGGTTTTTCCTTGCTCTATCGACTAAAAAGTCTAATTCTTCACAACTTACTTTAAATTTGGTACTCAAGCCTTCGTGTGATTGGTATAGTAAATCTCCTAGGGCATCGATATCATCTTTTTTAATAGCTTCAGAAAACTGTTTTACACGATTATTCTCATTAATGACATACAATGCTTTTTGATAATTTTCGTCTGTAATATCTGTTTTAATTCGCTCAAGATCTTCTTTTGATGCATCTCTTAATGCCGCAACATTTAATAGTTTTGATACTTTCTCGCACACTTCACGTCTATCGTTATAGGCACTTTCAGACAAATCGTGCTTTACATTACTATTAATAAGCATCAATTTGTAGTCTTTAAAATTTATTTTATAAGGTTGAGATTCAACCGCCCTACAATCTAATAAAAGTGCGCTTTTTTTAACACCAAACATACTTGCATACTGATCCATGATGCCGCATTTTACACCAGCAAAATTGTGTTCAGCTTTTTGAGACACTAAAATCATTTCGTTTTTAGTTAAACCTAAATCGAATAATTCATTCAGCCCAAAAACAAAACTATTCTCTAAAGCTGCAGATGAGGACATGCCTGCGCCGAGAGGAATATTACCAGCAAAAATGCTATTAAAATTACCAATTTGCATACCGATTTTTTGTAATTCTGCAACAACACCAAGAACATAATTTCTCCAACCACCATCTTTTAGAGGTTTTAAATTTTCTATTTTGAACTCGTATAGTTCTTCTTTATTAAAAGCATATGCATTACTGGTATTATAATTACTTTTGCTTATGGCAAGCGCGATACCTTTGTTTATAGCTGCCGGAAATGCAAAACCATCATTGTAATCGGTATGCTCTCCAATAAGGTTAATTCTGCCTGGCGCAAACACTATTAAAGGCTGCACTTTAAACTTATCTATAAAACTGACCTTAACTTTTTTAATTAACTTTTTATTCATAATAATTAGGCAAAATAAATATACACTCCTATTACAATTACACAGATAGTTATACTTGCTGGTTTTAGATACTTCCAAGGAGTAATATCAACTTGTTTTGTGTATTCTTGAACGTATGCTTTTTCTCTTGGTTTGAAGTAGCCAATGATTAACATTATCATGATATTTAGAACAAATAGAATAGCTAGAATGTCTAAAAAGTGTAGGCTAGAAAAGACTTCTGGCGAATAAATATCTATCAGCATATAAGTAATGTATAATAGACAACCAGAAAATAATCCAATTTTTGCAGCAATTGCTGGCACATACTTAGTAGTATAACCAACGATAATAATAGTTAAAATAGGAATACTGTATATTCCATTTACTTTCTGTAAATAATCAAACAAACTTCCTGCATTTGCAATTAGTGGTGCAATAAACATTGCTACAATTGCTAAAATGATACCAAACGTTTTTCCGTATTTTACAATCGTTTTTTCGTTAGCGTCTTTATTTATATGTTGCTTGTAAATATCAAGGCCAAATAAAGTAACAGAACTATTTAAAACACTATTAAAAGAACTTAAAATGGCACCAAATAAAACCGCTGCAAAAAAGCCAACCCAAGCAGTGGGCAATACTTTTTTAACTAACATTGGATAAGCGCTATCTGCACTTTCTAAATTACCTTCAAAAATGTGATAGGCAATTATGCCTGGTAAAACCACAATTAATGGCGCTAATATTTTTATAAATGATGCTAATAGTAATCCTTTTTGACCTTCTTTTAAATCTTTAGCAGCAAGTGCTCTTTGTATAATTTGTTGATTAGTTCCCCAATAAAATAATTGTACCAACATCATACCTGTAAAAATGGTGTAAAATGGTACAGGATCATTTTCGTCACCCATGGATTTAAACTTTTCAGGATTTTCAGTAGTTACTGTTGCAAGCCCATTTAAAAGACTCCCTTCGCCAATCATTATTAACCCAAAAATTGGAATCATAATTCCGCCAATTAATAAACCAATCGCATTAATAGAATCTGATACTGCGACAGCTTTCAAGCCTCCAAAAATAGCATATACAGAACCAATGATCCCTATTCCCCAAACACATATCCAAATGGATTTCGTGTGTGTTACGCCTAACAATTCCGGCACGTCAAACATGCCACTTATAGCTAAAGAACCTGAGTATAAAATTACGGGAAGTAAAACCACAACGTAACCTGTTAGAAATAAGCCTGAGGTTAATGTTTTAGTAGTCACATCAAAACGCTTTGCTAAAAAACCAGGCACAGTAGTTAAACCACCTTTTAAATATCTTGGCAATAAAAATATAGCGGTAACAACCATAGCAATGGCAGCAAGAGTTTCCCATACCATTACAGACAATCCGCTTTGGTATGCTGCACCATTTAAGCCCACAATTTGTTCTGTAGATAAATTGGTCAATAATAATGAAGCAGCAATGACGCCAGCTGTTAAGCTACGACCACCAAGGAAGTAACCATCTGATGAAGATTCTTCTGTGTTCCTCGTTTTGTAATAGGATATTATAGCGACTAAAGCTGTAAATCCAATAAATGTTAAGAACTGCATAGTTTTTTGAATAGTCGGTTAGTGTTTATGGTTTCTATAGCAATTAACCACTTCATATTGTAAGTTTCATTTGGTTGTAGTGTTTGTAAGCCAATTTTATTATTAAAATTATCTGCAGCGCCTGTCATAGGCTCAATTGCAATAACATTATGAACTTCAGGTGTGTAGAGCTGTAGGAAATTTTCTTTTGAAGTAGATCCTATATTGAAACTATATTCAGGTGTTGAGAAATCAATTTCATTTGTTTTTAGCGGATAACAGTCGTCTAATGTTACAGCCTTTAATTGAAAAGGCATTTCTATATTTAAGTCAGTTGTACCAGAAATAATTTGTTGATTATCAAATACGTATTTTTTGTTACTACTAAAATTTAAAGTGCTATTATCTAGGTTTTTACTATAAAAATAGGGATGCCATCCTACGCTAAAAGGAAAGGTTTTTTTATCTTTATTGGCAATATTAACTGATAATATAATTCCTTTTTTATTCAGGGTATAAGTTAACTCAATATTGAATTTAAACGGAAATCCTTGATGTTTTCCATTGTCTTTATATTGTAAAGTGACCGAAGCATAATGTAACGTTAATGCTTTTTTTGTACAAACAAAGGTCTTGTTGTAAACCAATCCATGTAAAGCATTGTTTTTGTCAACTTCGTTGCAATTGAGTTTGTATTTTGAATTATTAAATGTGTATTTTCCATCCTTAATTCGGTTGACGAATGGAAACTGAATAGATGAAGCATAATTATTTTCATAAGTTGAAGCATCAAAATCTGCCAGAACTTGAATACCTTCAAATACTAGATGACTCAATCGCCCCCCTTGATTCAAAGATATTTGTGCTTTAGAAGCACCATCAGAACTTGTTAATTCTAAATAATGTAAATCTTGTTTTTCTAATTTTTCGATTGTGTACAAACTATTATAATGATTTTCTAATAATTAGACTATTTGGGTTTTCAATTTGGGCAAATTCACTATTCAAAATCATTTCTGCTAATCGTTGCCCCATAAGGTTGAAATCTGTAGATATGGTTGTGATTCCTCCTTCAACTATTTCCTTTAAAAGTGTGTCATTATAAGAAATTATTCCGATATCCTCAGCAAGTGTTAACTGTTCTTCTTTTATTCGCTTTATGATTCGAATTAAATTCTTATCATCTAACAGCACGTATAACTCTCCTTTGGATATTGCTCTATCTGTTAAAGTATCAATAACTTCATTTTGAATATTATGATGTGTGCAAAACAATTTAAAACCGTCTAAAATCCCTTTTGGTTGACGCTCCTCACGATAAAGTAAAATTGCTTTTTGATAGTTTTTTATTTGCTTTAGTCCGGCATGTAAACCCTGGTAGATATCTTTCTTAAAATTTTGATGAATAGAAGGGTAGTCTATTAGCTCTAAATGCATTTGATCTAAAATATAAACTTTATCATTTGGTAGTCTATTAATCACATTTTTCGTTCCTTTAAGATTGGCGGGCATAATGATATAATAACTATAATCGCCAGCATTGTCATTTATTAATTTAGTAAAAACGTCAGTATTAAAATGATGGAAAAATATATCGACCTGAACATTATCTCCCATACCATTTAAAAAGGAATTATAAAGATCTTCCTTGAAAGAATTGAACTCATCGAACAGTAAAAATATTTTCTGATTAACATCTACATCTTCACTTGTAACATAATAACCTTTACCAACGATAGACTGGATAATTCCACGAGTCTTTAATTCATTAAACGCTGTAAGTACAGTGTCTCTAGAAAGGGAGTGTTGGTTTTTTATGCTATTTAAAGATGGTAATTTGTCACCTTTTTTTAGCGTACCTTTAATTATAGCATTTTCAATAGATACTACAATTTGCTTGTACTTAGGTGTGCCAGATTTATCTTTTATCGTTACTATTTCCATGACTCAAATATAAAACAAAAAATCAATTAAACAAACTGGTAGGTTCTAGTGGGTTTTTTTAATAGAACATTATACATTTATCTTCTTTCAACTTTTTTACTGAAGGAATACACTCTTAGGAATATCAACTTATATTAGTTCTTGCTTAATACTTATACTTGTCTTTCCATCTTAACTTTAAATATTCTCTAAGTTTATTTTCTTTTATATTTTTAGAAGGTTCATAGAATTTTGTCTCAATAATCTCATCTGGTAGAAATTCTTGAGAAATAAAATTATTATCAAAATCATGAGAATATTTATAGTCTTTACCGTAACCCATATCTTTCATCATTTTGGTTGGAGAATTTCTTAGAGAAAGTGGAATCTTTAAATTACCCGTCTCATTTACTACTTGCTGAGCTTTGTTAATTGCTAAATAGGCTGAATTACTTTTTTCAGAACTTGCTAAATAGATAACACACTGAGATAAAATTATTCTAGCTTCAGGAAAACCTATATTT
>Ga0114997_10002792_pt1 | contig 13972 bp, 12 predicted proteins | sample ArcticOcean_MG_C_2_FD_87045 | JGI IMG/M metagenome (GOLD analysis project Ga0114997, IMG submission 87045) | Marine microbial communities from western Arctic Ocean - ArcticOcean_MG_CB4_136 | ecosystem: Environmental > Aquatic > Marine > Oceanic | place: Arctic Ocean: Canada Basin | collected... | reverse complement strand
TCTTGCTCCCGGTGGGGTTTTCCATGCGTTTTTTGTTACCAAAAAACCGGTGTGCTCTTACCACACCTTTTCACCCTTGCCTTGATAAGGCGGTTTATTTTCTGTGGCACTATCCCTAAAGTTGCCTTCGCCAGAAGTTATCTGGCACCGCGTTCTTAAAGAGCCCGGACTTTCCTCTCCTGTCTATTAAACAGAAGCGACCAATCAATTGTCTGGCAGTAGCTTTAATAATGAAAAACTACAATAAAATCAAGGGTTTTTTATAGTTTTTTTGACAAGTTTTCTGCGATTATTATACATTCCTTATCTAGTTTTCCATTTATAAGTTCTTGCCTGTAATGCCTTTGGAACGCTTTAATAGTTTTAGTTAATAAAAAATTATTTGAATTTGTTAAAAAATATCCAATTTTTTTTAAATTTTTGATAAATATTTTTTTTTCCTGAATTGAAAAAATTCTAATATTTCTTAATTTTTTTATTTTGTTAATTTTGCAACTATGCCATATGCTAATATTATTTTTAGCTAATTTTTTCCAAGGAAACTTTTCGCCTGGGTCTTTTTTTCTTAATGGAGCAATATCTGAGTGACCTACTATATTTTCGTTCTTTATTTTATATTTTTTTATCAATATTTTACAAACTTTAATTAGACTTGTTATTTGTTTATTTTTAAAACTTGTATAACCAAACTCATGACCCTTATTTATTAATTCAATACCTATTGAATTTTTATTTAATCCTTTACATTTTTTCCAAGAAGATCTTCCTGCGTGCCAAGCAACATAAGCATTGTCGACCAATCTATATATTATGCCATTTTGATTAATAACAAAATGACTGCTGACTTTAGATTTGGGGTCACATAGTCTTAATAAAGATTCTCGCTCAGATTGCATTCCAGTATAGTGTATTACTATAATTTTTATTGATTTTTTTGAGCGTTTTTTTTTATCAAAGTTAGGGGAATATTTTTTTTTAATTTCCATATTTTTAAAAGTCTAATAAAAATTTATAATTCAACCTATTGTTGAAAATATTAAGTTAGAGATATTATACAAATACTGTATATAACATTAAATGGTTAAAAAAATTTTATATATAACGTTTTTTTCAATTCTACTTCATTCATCTCCTGTTATGTCTGGATCGACCGGAAGTGAAAGTTTAAATCAATCAAAGGAATTAAAGTCAGCAAAAGAATGCTTTGAAGGCTTTAGTAGAGTGATGTTTAAATTTAATCATACTTTAGATGGGGCAATATTTGAACCAATAGCAAAAGGGTATAGACTTATCCCTGCTCCGCTCAGAAAAGGAACAAATAATGCGCTTGGTAATCTTCGTTCCTTGTTAACGCTCTCAAATCATATTTTACAAGGAGATTTTGCAGGAGCGGGAGTAACAGCAGGAAGATTTGCGATTAATACAACGGTAGGAATTTTAGGAGTATTTGATCCAGCGGCAAAAATAGGATTAAAAGCTTCAAGCAAAGAGGATTTTGGTCAAACATTAGGGGTTTGGGGATCTCAAACAGGTTGCTATTTTGTTTTACCAATTTTAGGACCAACTACAGCTAGAGATGCTGTGGGTTTAGTAGGTAACTTATTTTTAGATCCAGTTTATCAAATCACACATAATAAAGAAATAAGTAATGGAGTGGTTGGTAATGGAAATTATTCTGAACATAATTACTATTATTACAAATCATCTGACGCAGTTAACTTTAGATCAAAAAATATAGAATCCTTTAGTAGCCTAGAAGAGAATGCAATTGATCTTTACTCAACAGTAAAAAGTGTATATTTGCAAGATAGAAATAAAAAAATATTAAATGCCCAATCATCAACAGAAGCAAATGATGATAGTGTTTGGGAAGAAATAGATACAAAATAATTTATAAATAATAAATTTATGAAAAAAAAATTTTTTATTATTTTTATTTTTCTATTTGCTCTAACTCAAAAGAGTTTTTCATATAGCGCTGACCCAAAAGAATTTATTTCTGAAATTGTTAATGAGGCAAAGGAAATATTAACAGAATCAAATACTAAAGATTTTAAAACAAAAAAATTGTCAGAAATGGCCTTAAAAACTGTCGATATAAAAGCTTTAGGTCTTTATTCGCTTGGAAGCTATAGAAAAGAATTAAGTGATGAAGAGATGCAACAATATCATATGTTATTTGAAAAATATTTTTTAATAAGTTTTTCTTCTAGACTATCTGATTATTCTGAACCTAAAATAGAAGTTCTTAGTGCAGAGGTTATAAATTCAAAATATACTATAGTCAAAAGTGTCCTTCTTCCTACCGATACAAGGCCAGAAGTAAAAATTGAATGGAGAGTTTATACAAAAAATCCTGATAAAATTTTGATAAGAGATTTAATTATAGAAGGATTAAGCCTTGCAAGAACACAAAAAGAAGAGTTTACGTCTGTTCTTCAAACAAATAATGGTGAAGTTGCTAAATTATTTGCTATATTAAATAAGTTTATAGCAAAATAATTTATTTGATTTACTTGTGGAAGAAAAACCGAGAATTTTAAAAAAAGCAAATGAAGATCAGTCGAGGCCAGTTTCCTTTAATGAATCTTTTGGTGGAAGCGAAAATCAATTAAGATTTCTATTAAAATATTTACCTGATGAAAACTTTAAAGATATAAATCTCATTTTAAACAACGCAAATTATGATTTAATTGAAAAAGATAGAATCAATGTGCTTTGGATACATCACTTTATAAATCAAGACGAAGTTCAGAATTTAAAATCAAAAGATTTTATTGATAAAATAGATTGGTTTGTATTTAATTCTAATTGGAATTTCGAAAAATATATCTATCAATTTAAAATACCAGAAGGCAAATGTGTGGTAATAAAAAATGCTATAGAAAAAATAAATTTTGAAGAAAAACCTAAGAATAAAATTAATTTAATTTATCACACAACACCATGGAGAGGTTTAACGCATTTGCTGAAAATTTTTAAAAATTTAAATTTTGAAAACGTTGAATTAAATGTTTGTTCTTCAACAGCTATATATGGCAAAAAATTTGATTCAGTTCTTGGAAAAAAATATGAATCTTTATTTAATGAATGTAAAAATACTAAAAATGTAAATTATATTGGATATTTAGAAAATAAAAAAATTATTAGTCTGTTAAAAAAAATGCATATATTTACACATCCAAGTATCTGGCCTGAAACAAGCTGTATCTCGGCAATAGAGTCCATGGCGGCGGGTTGTGAAGCGGTTATAACTAACTTGGGTGCTTTATATGAAACATGTGCACCTTTTGGCACTTTTGTTAATTTTGATAGAAATTTTAATAATTTAGAAAAAAGGTATAGCAAAGTGCTTGTTAATAGTATTAATAATTATTGGTCAGATGAAAATCAAAATATTCTAAAACTCCAAAGAGAAACTATAAATGCAAAATACTCTTGGGACACAAGATCTAAAGAGTGGATTAGTTTTTTTAACGAAATTAGAACATTAAAAACTTAAATCTTTAGTTTTTTCTTGCATATATTTAAAACTTTCAGCAGCTATTTTATCTCTTTTTTTAACTGCCTCTACTATATTTTTTCCATATATAGAAATAAGACCTGATGCAATTATCCCTGTTTTGTAAATTAGTTTTTTTTTTCCTTCACTATCTCTTTTAAGATGTTCTTGTAAAGAAAAAATTTTATTTTTTTTAAAAAAATATAAAAAATAAGATATCCATAAATCATCATATAAAAAAAGTTCATTATAATTTTTTACAACTTTATCATAAAATTTTTTAATACCTTTTAAATGATTTGTGTTAATAGCAAATCCATCGGCTCCTTGTCCTATCCCAAAATTTCCTAATGGATGTACATAAAAACTGTAAGCATTATTCGGTGCTTTAGAATAAAAATAAAAAAATTTTTCAACCATATAATCTTCATAAATATGATCATCATCGGCCAATATTATTAAAGAATCATCAGCAAGCTTATCTAAGGAGCCTAGTAGTTTGGTGCCTGGACCGCAATCTTCACATCTTGTTACTTCTACAATTTTGCTATCAAATTTAGGAATTTGACTATCTTCAATAACTTCATCGAAACGTTTGTATTTATAAGGTATATTAATGAATATTTTATCTGGTTTTCTACTCTGATTTAATAAGGATTCTACAGATTGACTTAAATTTTTAATTCTTTGTGGAATTGCGCTTATAGAAATATAAATCATTAATTATCCTTTCTTCTTAACCGCGGTACAATAAATAAACTTAGGAAGTACAATAAATATAGCAAACATCCTATGAAAGTTAGAAAGCTAATATAATTTGACAATATTTGTACACTATTTTGTTTAAATTTAAATTTTTTGTAATTTGTAAATTTATTTAATTCTGCTTTCTCTGAAACTTTAAATGTATCACCTGGGAGGCAATTATTTTCTTTTGGAAATAAAAAACAACTGGGCTTAAAAAACATAAAATGATCATTTTTAATATCAAATTTATCTGAATAAAGAAGATACGATTGATCTTGAAAAATTGTTTTATTGTTTAAAATAATTTTAGTTACATTTAACTTTTCAAGTCCGTATCCAAAAATTGCTTGGTAACACATAAGGGGAGAGTAGGAAAAAAAGAATGTATCGTTTTTATTATTAATTTTTTTAGGAGACCCAGATTCATCAAATAATATTGCCGAACCAATGATACTAGGAACAATCCCTTTTTTCATTTTCATTGAAAAATCCATTGCATTATTCATGCTGTATCTTAAATCATCAAAATGCCAGCTATTATCTTTTATTAAATTTTGTATTAACAGTATAAAAATTAAGATAACTGCCAAATATTTTTTTATCTTAAAATTAAATTTTAAATTCTCAATAATAAGTCCAGAAATAATTATTATAGGTAATATATAAATTGCCATCCATCTAAATTGAACCCAGGTACTATTCAAAATGGGAATTTTTGCGATTATTGAAAATTGATTTAAAAAATTTACATTTAATAAAACAGGTATTGAAAAAATAAGAAATATAAATAACAGAAATCTAATATTTAAATAATTTAATTTTAATAATTTTTTATCCATAAAAAAAATAAAAAAAACTAAAAGTATAGGAACTATGCTTACTGAATATTCCATTTCATGAACACCGAAGGGGAACATTGACTTTACGCTATCATTAAAATAATTTTGATCAGGGTTTAAAAAGAATGATAAAAAAATAGTTTTAATAAAAGAAAAAAAAGAGTCAAACTCTGTTGCAGGGTAGTGCCTTGGAAAATTTTTTAGGAAAAATAAACTTGCTGTAATCTTTGATAATGAAATTAAAGTCCCAAAAAATAAAGATTGTATAAATCTTAAAAGAATTTTAAAACTATTTTGTAAATGTGAATATAATAATAATACACATACAATACTTGAAAATATTATTAAAATTATAGGACCAGAGCCTGAGTGAAAAAAATTTGCAAAAAATATTGCTGATAATATTAAATAAATAAAACCAGATTTATTTAGTTTTTTTTCTAGGCTTTTGATTAAAAAAAAACAATAAAATGGAATAAAAATATAGCTTAGATAAGCGGCATGTCCAGCTATTGCTCGATACACGAAAAATCCATTAAACAAAAATAAACTGGCGCACAATAAAGAGACGTAAATATTAAATTTAAAATTTTTTCTTACTAATAAATACATACCCACATAACTAAATATAGAAAGTAAAAAAAAAACTATTTTTAGTGAGATGGTTGGATTAAAAATTAAAAAAATAATTTGTTGAAGTGAATAGTACATCGACTGTGGATCAGCAAAAAAAGGTATTCCACAACAAAAACTAGGGGTAAACCAAGGAAGAGATAAAAAATTATTTTGAAACCAAATTTTACCAAAGATAAAATTAGGAATAAATATCTCGTAGTCATGACCTACTAGGCCTCTTGGACTAGGGAAAAATTTTTGAAAAATAAATTGATGAGTAATTATAATTAATAAAAATAATGCTAAGAATAAAAAATTTTTTTTTATATTTGTTATCATTTGGTATTTAAGTTGGTGGGCCCACCAGGATTCGAACCTGGGACCAATACATTATGAGTGTACTGCTCTAACCAGCTGAGCTACAGGCCCCTTATATTTATATGTTTTTACTTGAGTTTATAAATTGTTGCAAGTTAGTAGATTCACTCTTTATTTTCCACAATTTAACCTTTTTGTGAAATACCTGTAAATTCATTTTTAAGAGAATTTATAGCATTCAAGCGTGATTCTGGATTAGCAATTTTATTGCTTAATTCTTTATTTCCTAACAAATTATAAATTTCTGAGATTAATTTATAAACTTTATCTCTTTCTTCAAATTCGGTAGCAATTAGAAGGGTGTCTAATGCAAGATAGTACAATTTGTTTGCAAAAAAAATTTTTGCTCTAGAATAAAGATAATCAGAATTTTTATAAAATTCAGATCCTAATTTTGATAATTCAAATTGAGCTTCTTCAATCTTTTTTGATTCTATTAGTTTTTCAATTTTTTCTAATGTTTTTTTGCTCATTGAATAATTTTATCCTTTATTAAATCTTGAAGATTCTTCTTATAATTTTTCCACCATATAGAACATTCTGACTGTTTATTTTTTATTTGATCTACGTTCCAATCTTTTATTATATTTTTTGCATCTGCCCATTTATCAATTTTTATAAATGGATTGCCTGGAAATAAACGATCATAATATTTATATGCATTTTCAACAATTGGAATACACTCACATTCTAAGGCTTCATAAAGTCTATAGGTTTCAGGATGAAAAAATCCATTTGGGCAGGGTAAAAATTCAGTTGACGATAATATGTCGCTCATTTTATCAACAGATATTATTTTAACATCAAATTTTTCTGTTTTATGACAATAAAAAGGTTTAATTTTTGAAAATTGAAATAGCAAGTCATGTCTACTAGACTTGTGCGGGGTTCCGGTAAAAGCCCACTTATATTTTTTATTACTTTGATTATTATATAAAATTCCAGATTTATATCCGATGGGTAAGCAATTAACTTTGTTGTTTTTAAAATATTTGTTTTGGCAGAAAGCTCTCCAAATATGATTACAATTATCATAAACTTCTGATAACTCATAAGTTCCGGTTTCATCACCCAAATGAAACAAAAATACTTTTGAACAAGTCATTTTTATTTTTGTATAAAAATTTTTTTTGTTTTCGATGCTAGAGTCAATAATTATAACTGTATCTTCCTGCTCTAATTCAGTCTCGTTTTGAATAATAGTGTATTGTATCTTTTTAAGAATTTCATAAATCCATTTATCAGAACTATTTTTATGATAAATGCCCCATCCATAATTATTTTTTTGAATTTTTCTCTCTTTTTCATATACTGAGTTGGGTAAAGGTTGATTGTGGGTATTCCAAAGTAATTTAATCATTGAAGATTAAAATTTTATTTTTCCAAGAAACTTTTAAGATGCTTTGATCTACTTGGATGTTTAAGCTTTCTAAGTGCTTTTGCTTCTATTTGTCTTATTCTTTCTCTGGTTACAGAGAATTGCAAGCCAACTTCTTCCAAGGTATGGTCTGTATTCATTCCAATTCCAAATCTCATTCTAAGAACTCTTTCCTCTCTTGGGGTAAGAGTTGCCAAAATTTTGGTTGTTGATTCACCCAAATTTGATCTTATTGAAGCATCAAGTGGCTGTAACGCATTTTGATCTTCTATAAAATCTCCTAAGCTACTGTCCTCTTCATCACCCACTGGGGTTTCTAGTGAAACAGGTTCTTTAGATATTTTTAAAACTTTTCTCACCCTGTCCAAAGGCATGGCGAGTTTCTTTGCGAGTTCTTCCGGTGTTGCTTCTCTCCCTTGTTCGCTCAAAATTTGTCTAGACGTTCTTACTATTTTATTAATAGTTTCGATCATATGAACTGGTATTCTAATTGTGCGAGCTTGATCAGCGATTGATCTAGTAATAGCTTGCCTAATCCACCAAGTTGCATAAGTTGAAAATTTATAACCTCTTTGGTATTCAAATTTATCTACAGCTTTCATTAGGCCAATATTTCCCTCCTGAATTAAATCTAAAAACTGCAATCCTCTATTTGTATACTTTTTGGCAATAGATATTACCAATCTAAGATTAGCTTCTACCATTTCTTTTTTGGCTACTCTCGATTCTCTTTCACCTTTTTGAACTTTGCTTACTAACTTTTTAAAATCAGAAAGAGGTAAACCAATTTTTTTACTAAATTCTATTAATCTATCTTTTATTTCTAAATATTCTTTACCTTTTTTTTTGAAAAAACTTTTCCATTTGTCATTTTCATTTAAAAACGATTCAAAGTTTGGGTTTATTTCATTACCAACATAATATTTAAGAAATTCTTCTCTACTAATTTTATTTTCAATCACCAATCTCATTAAAACGCCTTCCAAAGAAGTGATTTTTTTATTTTCTTCTTGGTGTATTTTAAGCAAATTTTCTAATGCACCAGCATTAAGTTGGAGGGTTTTGACTTTAGTGATTATTTCATTTAGCAATTTTTGATAGGTTTTTTCTTTTGCTCTTGAAAATTCTTTTACATTTAATACACAGTTTAATTTATCGTTTTGGGTTTTTTTTAGTTTTGCATAATCTTTGCAAAGAGTATTAAAAGTTAAAATTATTTGTGGCTTTACTTCTTCTTCCATGGCTGCAAGAGATGGATTAAACTCATCCTGTTCTGTTTCAGCTTTATCTTTATCTTTGTCTTTGTCTTTATTTTCATTTGCATTTAATTTTTCATTGTTATCTTTTTTTGGATTTGGAATTTTGTTTTTTTTATCACTTGTGCTTTCTTCTTCATTTTCAGACTCACCATAAGAAGAATCAATATCAATAATTTCTCTCACTAGCAGTTCGCCACTTTCTAGCTTATCTTTCCATTCAACAATTTTATCAGCACTTGAGGGACTTTCAAAAAGTCCATTGATCATAAAATCTTTCCCAGCTTCTATTCTTTTGGCTATTGCTATTTCACCTTCTCGAGAAAGAAGTTCAACTCCACCCATTTCTCTTAAATACATTCTTATAGGGTCGTCGCTTTTCTCTGTATTTTTATTTTTTTCACTATCTCCAGAAGATGTTTCTCTTTTTTTGTTTTGACTAAATTCAGATTTTTTAGTTACTAGGCAAATCTTATTATCAAAAATATGTAAAAAAGCCGCTTCCACATTTTCTTGACTAAAGTGTCTTTTTCCAAGTGATTTTGTTAACTCTTCATAAGTAATGAATCCTCTGTGAATCCCTTTGTCTAGAAGTCTTTTAAATGATTTTGTAATTAATTTTTCCACAGTATCTATTGCCTTTAATAACTAAATTGAACACTCATATATAATAATAAAACTAATAAAATCTAGAGCTTATTTAGCCCCCTTTTAGTTGATTTCTAAGAGATAAAAGCTCAGAATAAAGATTTTCATCAAGATTCGCTGACACTTTGTGTTCTAGCGAATCAATTCTTTCTTCTAATTCAATTTTTCTAACTCCTTCAACCACTTCTTTAAACATGAGAATAACTTCATCAACACTTTTGTTGTTATGAATTATTTTGATTGGAGCATTATCATTTATTATGTTTATTAAATTTTTGAATTTTTCTTCAAAATCGTCAACATGTAGTTCTTTTTTATCAAAGTATTTTTCTGACAATAAATAATCCATTAATTTATTTTTAAATTCATTTCTTTCATTGTTTAAAAAATTTACTTCTGACATTAGTTCTATATTTTTTCTAAAAATATCAAGATTATGTATAATCAAAAATAAAAGAGAAAGTTCTTTTAGATCTCTTTCCTTAAACTTATTTCTTTGTTTGTTAATTTCTTTGGTTTGCTCCAGTGGGTTTGAAAAAGATTTTCTTTTTAAATAATTATTACGTCTAAAATTAATATTGGGTGTAAGTTCATTAATTTTTTGAATATAACTATCAAGAAAATATTTTGCTAACACTTTATCTTTTATATCTTTGCATAGTATTTTAATTTTTTTTTCAAACATAGTTAAAGATTGTGGATTGTTTTTGTCTACTTCTTTATAATATGTATTCCAAATAAAGTTTTGAATACTCACTTTAGTCTCTGTAAAATTTATAAAAGCATCCTTTCCTTTTTCATTTATGAATGCATCAGGATCTAGATTTTCTGGTAAAGTAAGAAAATAAACATTTGTATCTGGTTTCATTATTGGAAATAATTTTTCAGCAGCACGAATTGCTGCTTTTTTTCCACTATCGTCACCATCTAAGCATATAATAGGGTTTTTAAAAAACTTCCAAATTAATTCGATTTGTCTTTCTGTCATTGCAGTTCCAAGATTTGCAACACTGTTTACTAAACCAAATTTATGTAAATTGACAGCATCCATGTATCCTTCAACTATAAATACTGAATTTTTTTTATCCCTAAATTCTTTGGCGGCATTTAAATTGTACAAATTATTTCCTTTTTTATAAAATTCGGTTTCGGGAGAATTAATATATTTAGCAAAAGTATTTTTGAATAATGATCTTCCTCCGAAAGCGATAAAGCTGCCATTTAAATTTTTAACTGGAAAAATAATTCTATTTCTGAATCTGTCTGCATATTGTTTTCTTTTTTCATCAAAATAATAAATTCCAGATAAACTTATTTGTTTTTCGTCAAAATCTTTTTTTAGCTTACTGTAAAAATCATTATTGCCTGGCGAATAACCAATTTTGAAAAAATCAATTTCTTTTCTTGTTAATTTTCTGCCGTCTAAATATTTAGAAATATCTGGATGTTTTCCTGAGATAAGTTCCTGATAACAGAAATCAGAATATTTCTCTAAAATACTTTTATAAATTTTCCATCTTTTTTCTTTTTCTTCATCTTGTTTGGTAAACCTATAAGCTTTCATTCCTGCATCCTCTGCAAGTGTACGCACTGCTTCTCCAAATTTGTAATTTTTTGTTTTCATTAAAAAATCAAAAATATTTCCATGTTCAGCTGTGCTAAAGCAATGATAAAAACCTTTTTCATCATTTATTGTGAATGAAGGAGTTTTTTCATTTGTAAAAGGAGACAATCCAATAAACTCTTTTCCTCTTTTTTTTAATTTAACAAATCTTCCAATTACTTGTGATACTTTTAATCTAAGTTTAATTTCGTCAAGATATTCTTTGGGGTACTTCATCAACTTAATAATCCTCTAACTATTTTATTAACTTTAGAAAAATCAATTGAATCTGAATACTTCTTTTTTAATAATCCCATAATTTTTCCCATATCTTTAATGCTTGAGGCTCCAGAAGTCTTTACCGTCTCTAAACAAATTTTTTTTGTTTCTTCGTCGTTGAGCTGTTTAGGGAGAAACGAATCAATTATTAAGATTTCCTCTTCCTCTTTTTTTAGCAAATCTGGTCTTTGACCTTTTTTATATAATTCTGCCGAATCTTGTCTTTGTTTCTTCATTTTTCTCAAAACTTTCAAAATATCATCATCTGTGGCAATTTCCTTTTTTTCGCTATTTCTTTTTTCAATATCCTTGTCTTTAATTGAGGAAAAAACTAAACGTAAAGTAGAAACCAAGTTTTTGTTTTTACTTTTTAATGCAGCGATCAGCTCTTCGTTTATTTTTTTTCGTAATGACATGAATTAATAAAATAACAATTTACTTTAATCACTTAAGTTCTTCAAAAGAAAAAGATTCTACTTTAACGAGATAAAAAATTATTAATACTAATGTTGCGCAAAATCATCTTTTATAGTAAAAACCTTTAACTCATGAGTTGTATTTGGTGGTAAAAACAAATTTAACCCATAAATCAAAAGATAATCTTAGAAAGATTAATCCCACAGGAATTTTAGTTTTAGAAGATGGTAGTTTTTTTGAAGCTCAAGGATTTGGTTTTGAAAGCACATCGACAGGGGAAGTGTGCTTTAATACTTCTATAACAGGTTATCAAGAAATAATATCAGATCCTTCTTACGCAGATCAGATAATTAACTTTACTTTCCCTCATGTCGGTAATGTTGGAACAAATAATGATGATAACGAATCTGATAAAATTTGGACAAAAGGTATAATCTTAAATTCAGAAATTTCTAATCCTTCAAACTATAGAGCTTTAAAACACTTAAACGACTGGCTTATAAAAAATAAAATAGTAGGTATTACTGGTCTAGATACTAGAAGTTTAACAAGTTTTATAAGAGACAAAGGGGCGCCAAAGGGAACTATTTCTTTTTCTAAAAAAGGAAACTTCAATATTAATAAACTAAAAAATTTATCCAAAAAATGGAGTGGATTAAATGGTCTAGATTTGGCAGAAAAAGTTACAACTAAAAAAAATTATAAATGGGCTGGATTTAAAACTTGGTCAAAGAAAAATCAATTTACCAAAAATAAAATTAAATCTTTCAAAGTTGTCGCTATTGATTATGGAATAAAAAAAAATATCCTAAGATATTTTTCTGATTTTAAGTGTGAAGTCACTATAGTTTCTTGTAAAACAAGTGCAGCAGAGATATTAAAGATAAAGCCTGATGGTGTATTTTTATCTAACGGACCCGGTGATCCTGCTGCAACAGGAAAGTATGCTATTGGAATTCTTAAAAGATTAATTAAAGAAGGAATGCCTATTTTTGGAATTTGCCTCGGACACCAAATATTATCACTGGCGCTTGGTGCTAAAACAAAAAAAATGAAACTTGGACACAGAGGAGCTAATCACCCTGTAAAAAATTTAATCAAGAATAATGTAGAAATTACATCTCAAAATCATGGCTTTGAGATTATTAAAGAAAGTTTACCAAAAAATGTTGAGATAACTCATAAATCTTTGTTTGATAATTGTATTGAAGGCATTAGGTTAAAAAATAAACCAATTTTCTCTGTTCAATACCATCCTGAGTCTAACCCAGGACCTCAAGATAGTGTCTATTTATTTCAAGAATTTATTAATCATATGAAAAAAAATGCCAAAAAGAAAAGATATTAAAAAAATTTTAATAATTGGTGCTGGCCCAATAATCATTGGCCAAGCATGTGAATTTGATTACTCGGGAACACAAGCTTGTAAAGCTTTAAAAGATGAAGGTTATAAAATTATTTTATTAAATTCAAACCCCGCAACAATTATGACTGACCCGAATGTTGCTGATAAGACTTATATTGAGCCAATAACTTTAGAAATCCTAGAAAAAATTCTTAAAAAAGAAAGACCTAATGCAATTCTTCCAACTATGGGTGGACAAACTGCATTGAACATAGCGATGGATGCAGAAAAAAATAATCTTTTAAAAAAATATAAAGTTGAGCTTATAGGTGCAAAATCTAAAGCAATCTCTAACGCTGAGGATAGACAGAAATTTAGAAAAAACATGCTCGAGATAGGTTTAGATTTACCTAAATCAAAAGTAATTAAAGATATTAAAGAGGCTAACCAAGCTTTAAAAAAAATTGGGTTGCCAGCAATAATTCGGCCTTCTTTTACTCTAGGTGGTTTAGGTGGTGGTATTGCCAAAACTAAACAAGATTTCCTTAAAATAGTTAAAGATGGGTTAAACGAATCTCCTTCAAATCAAGTTTTAATTGAAGAATGTTTAGAGGGGTGGAAAGAGTTTGAAATGGAAGTCGTTCGAGACAAAAAAGACAACTGTATAATTATTTGTTCAATTGAAAATATTGATCCAATGGGAATCCATACTGGGGATTCGGTGACTGTGGCTCCTGCCTTAACTTTGACTGATAAGGAATATCAAATTATGAGAAATGCTTCTATAGCATGTCTTAGAAAAATTGGAGTAGAAACTGGAGGTTCAAACGTTCAGTTTGCAATCAATCCTAAAAATGGAAGAATGGTTATCATTGAAATGAATCCAAGAGTATCAAGATCATCTGCTCTTGCTTCTAAAGCTACCGGTTTTCCAATCGCAAAAGTAGCTGCTAAACTTGCCGTAG
>Ga0114997_10002791_pt1 | contig 13977 bp, 17 predicted proteins | sample ArcticOcean_MG_C_2_FD_87045 | JGI IMG/M metagenome (GOLD analysis project Ga0114997, IMG submission 87045) | Marine microbial communities from western Arctic Ocean - ArcticOcean_MG_CB4_136 | ecosystem: Environmental > Aquatic > Marine > Oceanic | place: Arctic Ocean: Canada Basin | collected... | reverse complement strand
TTTATTTGGGAATTCATTTATTAATGATTTAGATACTATTTGCATATAGCGGGCAAGAACAATAAAATCTATGTTATGCTCTTTGAAAATTTTTAATTGTTTATTCTCAGCTTCTTTTTTATTCTTATTTGAGATTGGTATATGAAAAAAAGGAATTTCAAATCTATCTGCAATATGCTTTAAATCGACATGATTACTTAAGATAAATGGGATTTCTAGATTTAATTCGCCTGATTGATATCGTGATAAAATATCATATAAGCAATGATCATATTTAGAAACTAAAATACCCGTTTTAAGCTTTTGATTAGTGTCATATATACTGAAATTCATAGAATATTGAAGACCAATTTTTTCATTAAATTCCTTTTTAAAGAAATCATCTTCAATTTTTTTTAAAAAAATTTCACATTCTAATCTCATAAAAAATATAGAATTCACTCTATCAACGTATTGATCAATATATACTATATTTCCTTTATTTTGATGAATGAAGTTTGTCACATCTGCTATTATCCCATTTTGGTCTGGACAATTCATTATAATTGTTATACGAGTCATAATTTATTTATTCAAAATAATTGTTTACAAATTTAGTGCGTTTTATAATAGGTGTAAAATAAAATCTCCAGAAAACATGATTTGTTTTCTGGAGATAAAAAAATATAAGTATTAAAAATATATTTTTAGAATTAAAGACTAAAGACTTTAATTCTGATTTATTCTAAAATCAGCATAAGCATCCATGCCATGTTCAGAAAGATCTAATCCTTTGATTTCTTCTTCTTTGTCTACTCTTAATCCACCAGTAATCATTTTAACAATAAATAGAAGAACAAATGAAGATATTATAGATGTAACACCTACCACTCCAATGCCAATTATTTGAGCTATTAATTGTTCCATTCCCGCTAAGGCTCCAAATAAACCTACTGCAAGTGTTCCCCATATACCACATATTAAGTGTACGGATACAGCTCCAACAGGATCATCTAATTTTAATTTATCAATTAAAGAAACACCTAAAACTATTATGATTCCAGCAATTAATCCAATTATAATAGCGTCAGTTGGAGCCATTTGATCAGCGCCAGCTGTTATTCCAACTAATCCTCCTAAGATACCATTCATAAACATTGTTAGATCATAATTTTTATATAAGATATTAGAGAATATTGCAGCAGATACACCTCCTGCTGCTGCTGCAAGACAAGTAGTGACTAAAGTAAGTGAGGTTAATTCAGGATCAGCAGAAAGTACAGATCCTCCATTAAACCCAAACCAACCTAGCCATAAAATAAGAACACCAGCTGCGGCAAAAGGAATGTTATGCCCAGGTATAGCCTGAGCTTTTCCGTTAAAATCAAATTTCCCAATACGAGCGCCTAGAAGATAGATAAAGACTATTGCGGCCCATCCTCCAACAGAGTGAACTAAAGTTGATCCAGCAAAATCATAAAACCCTAATGCATCAAGAAATCCACCGCCCCATTTCCATGAGCCTATAATAGGATAGACTAGTCCTACATAAAGTATAGCAAAAAGCATAAACGCATTTAGCTTAACTCTTTCAGCCACAGCGCCAGACACAATTGTAGCTGCTGTTGCTGCAAACATTCCTTGAAATAGAAAATCAGTCCACCAAGTATAACCACCATCAGCATAATCAATTGTCATTCCTCCATCGGGAGCAGTTATTCCAAAACCAGCAAAACCAAAAATACCAGATGATCCTTCAGCAAAACCGGGATACATCATATTAAACCCTACAAGACAATATAAAAGAAGTCCAATAGTGATTACAAAAAAGTTTTTAAATAATATATTAATAGTATTTTTTTGTCTTGTCAGACCTATTTCAAGAAAAGAAAATCCTAAATGCATAAAAAATACTAGTCCAGTACAGACCATCATCCATACGTTATTAGCGGTTAATAAAGTTGTTTCCATAATTTAATTTTTAATTTTTAATTTTTAATTTTATTTTAATGTATTATTTCCTTTTTCTCCAGTTCTAATTCTAACCGCTTCTTCAATAGGTAAAATAAAAATCTTACCATCTCCAACTGAATCAGTAGCAGCAGCTTTAGTAATAGCTTCTATTGTTTTATTTACAAAGTCATCATTGACAACAATTGATAAATATCTTCTTTTAATATCAGAAGTACTATAAGTAATACCTCTGTAAACATGACCTTCTTTTTCATTTCCAACCCCGGTAACATCCCAGTAGCTGAAAAAATTTACATCAACAGAATGAAGTGCATTCCTCACTTCTTCAAATTTTGATTTTCGAATGATAGCTTCTATTTTTTTCATAATTTGTAGTTTTATTTTTAGATAATAATTCATTACTTTTTAAATGTTTTCACTAACAATATAATTAGAACAATTCCCTTTTTTATAAGAAGAGAATTGTCATAAAGCTTCTTATAATGATAAGCCAAATACTAAATACATTTGATCAGCTTCTGGATTATAAATTAAATTACCAGATACTGGAAGAGAAAAATCTTCAGTGATTTTAATTTCTTTTTCATATCCTAATAAGATTTCCATTAAGTCGAATTCTGAGTCAGAAGTATATGCTCCGTCTCCCATGCCAATTGTTAAATCAACACCTCTTAGTGAAGTTCCTGCTGCAATGTATGTGTCTCTAGAATCAAAGAAAGTCGCGTAAGTTAGTGCCACAGGACCTAATTCAAGCCCTATAGAACCTTCCCATCCAGCATCAGCTGCCCAATATTTAGTTGGAGCAGTAACTCCTGGTGTCATATTATCAGGAAAAACATAGTTAGTAACTGTTAGATCAACTGGTCCAATTGAATAAGAAGCGTATAGATCAAGTTCATCTGCAAGTGCATCATTTGCATATGCCCCCCAAAATCCAATTTCAAAATTTCCAGCTGCATAAGATATATATGGTTGAACAGAAGGTCCATTTGAATAACCTGAACCCCTCCAAACGTATCTACTCATAATATCTGCTCCAACATCGAATTGTGCTTTAATTTTTTGCGTTGACATTAATCCTATTATGGAAACAAATAAAATTTTAAGAGTTAAATCATTTAGTTTTAAATTTTTCATAATTGTTAGTTTTAATTAATTAATATATTTATTATGCTCTTTTTATTATTTATCACAAAAGTATATACGATTCATGTAGCCATAATTAGATTTTAATAAACAAAATTTAACTTTTATAAAGTTGAAAATTTTTATATCAAAAAATTATTGGGTCACTTAAAAAAGACTACTAAAAATAAGAATATGAAAAAAAAAGAGTAAATATCTAATTAAATTATTTTTGAAAACCACAATCCTAATGCAACCATAAGTATTCCGAGAATAATACTTGCAGTAATATAAATAAACAGTGTTACAAATTGTTGAGCTTTAAATAATTCAAGATTTTCTATGGCAAAAGTGGAAAAAGTTGTCAACCCTCCGCAGAATCCTATAAGGAATAATGATGTTACTTCATTTTTAAAGTATTCATATCTATACAATAGGCCTATTATTAATCCAATTAATAAACAACCAAACAAATTTACGATAAAAGTTGACCAAGGATAGTTTATAGTTTTAGCTTTAAAGATGAAGCTTACTAAGTATCTTAAAACACTTCCAATACCACCTCCAATAAAAACCAAGAAAAATGTTTTCATAAGTTTAATTGTTATGTGTTAAAGATTTAATAAGGAACAAAATAAAAATTCCTAAAATAAAAAAAAATAATATTTTATAAGTTCCTTTGTAATGAATTTTATGCCCTTTTGAATCTTTTTTATAGGAAAATAAAATTATTAATGAAAAAAAAAATATAAATATAAATGCGAAAATAATTTGACCTTGAGTAAACATATTTCAAAAATAAACAATCTATTTTTTAAAAAATATATTTATAACAATTAAGAACATTAAATACTTTGATTGAAGTTATTTTTTATTTTTGAAACATATAAAAAAATTAACAATTATAAAATATATGATAATTAAAGAGCTAAACGCTGTAAAAAAATTTCACAAAGCTTTTGAAATTTTGGTTAATGATATTCCTACTGCTGTAATTAAAAAGGAATTGATAGAATTACGATTTAAACTTATGGAAGAAGAGAATCAGGAATATTTAGAAGCTGCAAGGAATAATGATTTAATTGAAATAGCAGACGCATTAGGCGATATGCTTTATATACTTTGTGGAACAATAATTACTCATGGTATGCAAAATAAGATTCAGGAAGTTTTTGAAGAAATTCAAAAAAGCAATATGAGTAAGTTGGATAAAAATGGAAAACCTATTTATAGAGAGGATGGCAAGGTTTTAAAAGGACCCAATTATTTCAAGCCTAATATATCAAAAGCTTTAATTTAAAAGCATTAACTCACTTTGTATCTCCATTTAAATAGATCCTCAGATGTATTATATTGGATTGAAATTATTTTTTCTTTTAAGTAAGTTGAAATAGGGTCTTTAATTGTAGGTAGTTGATATTTTTTATTTTGATAACCAAAACTTTTTATAGGATTGATAACTACAGCTGTTCCGCAACCAAACATTTCTTGAAGACTACCATTGTTAGAAGAATATATTAGTTCATCAACACTTATAGGTCTAACTTCTACATCAATACCAAGATGATTCCCAATCTCTAAAATACTTTTCCTTGTAATTCCATCTAAAATTCTGTCACTAACAGGAGTTGTTATTAAGGTGTTATTAATTTTAACAAAAATATTCATTGTTCCAGATTCTTCTATAAATTGATGAGAATAAGCATCAGTCCAAATGATTTGTTGAAACCCTTCTTCAATAGCAAGAGAGGTTGGGTAAAATTGTGCAGCATAATTTCCGGCAGTTTTAGCAAATCCAACTCCACCAGTAGCTGCACGACTAAATTTTTCTGCAATTTTAACATTAGTTTCATCTATGTAATATGATTTAGCAGGAGAGCAAATTATTATAAATTTATATGATTTAGAAGGAGATGCTTGAATACTTTGTTCACTTGCAAAAACAAAAGGTCTTATATATAAAGAATTTCCTATTCCAGGTTTAATCCAATCACTGTCTAATAATAATAGATTTTTAAGACCATCAAAAAAGTAGGATTCAGGGAATTCTGGTATTGATAAGCGAATAGCAGACCTGTTAAGCCTTTCTATATTTTGATCTGGCCTAAATAACCAAATTTCTCCTTGACTGTCTTTATAAGCCTTCATTCCTTCAAATATGGCTTGGCCATAATGAAACACGCTTGTAGATGGATCAAGTTTCATGGCTTGATAGGGTAAAATCTCTGGCTTATTCCACTCACCATTTTCAAAATCACAAACAAACATATGGTCAGTGAAAATTTCACCAAATTTTATATTATTAAAATCAACAGATTTTATTGATGATAAACTATTCCTTTGTATTTTCATTAAAATCCTTATTAAAAGCAAAATTAATTATAATTTATTAAAAATTACATTTAAGTTGATTATAAAAAAAATTAAAAAAATTAAAATTATAACTAGTGACGGAAGCCCAACATTATATATTAAAGAATGGAATGAGTCTTTTCATTCAAAGCATGGTGCGATTCAAGAATCTAATCATGTTTTTATAGAAAATGGTTTTAATTATTGGAAAAGCATTAATAAAGATAAAAAAGTGTGTTCGATTTTTGAAATGGGTTTTGGAACTGCATTAAATACTTTTCTTACTTTAAAAACGAATATTTCAAAATCTCTTATCATTAAATATGATTCAATTGAAGCTTTTCCATTAAAAAATATAGATATATTTAATTTAAATTATAGTGATTTTATAAAAGATGAGATCCTCTCCAAACTATATTTAAAATTACATTCATCTTCATGGGAGTCTTCAATCAAAATTCATTCTAATTTTATTTTAAAAAAAAATAAAAGTCTTCTTAAAGATTATCATATTAACAAACAATATGATGTAATTTATTATGATGCTTTTGGGCCAAGAATTCAACCAGAAATGTGGGGGATTAATTCTTTAGAGCCTATAATAAATTCCTTAAATATTAACGGTGTTTTTGTTACTTATTCTGCAAAAGGAAGTGTTAGAAGAATACTAGAGTCTTTTAATTTAATAGTTGAAAGATTACCAGGCCCTCCTGGAAAAAGAGAAATGTTGCGCGGTACTCGAAAACTTTTATAGTATTTTTATAAAAAAAATGAAAATTTTAATAACAGGAGCTACAGGATTAATTGGTAAAGCTATTATTCATGAATTATTTTCAACAAATCACACTGTTAATTTTTTAACTACAAGTAAAAATAAATTAAAATTTTACACAAAAGCAAATGGATTTTATTGGAATCCTAATAAAGGTGAAATTGACTTAAATTGTTTTACTAATATAGATTCTATAATTCATCTTTCTGGAGTTTCCATTTCAAAATTATGGACAAAGAAAAATAAAAAAAAAATTCTAGAAAGCAGGGTCTTTTCAACTCGCCTTTTGTTGAAATCTTTGATTCTACTCAGTAATAAAATTAATCTAAAAAGTATTATTTCTGCATCTGCAATTGGAGTTTATCCTTCTTCATTTGATAAGATTCATTATGAAAATGATCAACTTTTAGTAGATTCTTTTTTACAAAAGGTGGTTAGTGAATGGGAAAATGAAGTTTTAAAGTTTTCTAAGTTAAATTGTTTTATTGTAAGGTTCAGAATTGGATTAGTCTTGTCTAAAAATGGAGGATTAATTAAATCAATTAAGACTCCAATGCTTTTTGGACTTGGAAGTGCTTTTGGTAGCGGAAAACAAATTCAAACATGGATTCATATAAATGATTTAGTGTCATTATTTATAAATTCAATTGAAAATAAATGGGATGGTGTTTATAATGCAGTTTCTCCAAACCCATTAACACAAAATGAATTGATTAAAGCTTTATGTCAATCATTTAATCGTCCATTTTTTATTCCACCAATACCAGGTTTTATAATCAGAAAAATACTTGGAGAAATGAGCGTTTTACTGTTGAGTAGCCATAGAGTGAGTTCATCAAAAGTTCAAAAAATGGGTTTTAAATTTGAATTCACAAATATAGATAAAGCCTTAAAAAATTTATTTAATTCTTAAAGCGGACATTTTGACAATTTTAGTTAAATGGCAACAATTTTGTTGTAGATAATAAAAATAATAATAATTGATGAAAAGTAAAGATGAAAACTCTTCTAAGGAAATAAAAAAAGATATCTCAAAAAAAATTCCTTTAAAAAAGAAGCTTCGAAATTCTAAAAAAAACAAAGTTGAAGCTGTTAATTTAGTTCAAATAGAAAAAGAAAAATTTATTCGTCTTTTCGCTGAGTTTGAAAATTATAAAAAAAGGACATCAAGAGAACGCATTGAATTATTTAAAACAGCAAATCAGGATCTAATGGCTTCAATTCTTCCAATTATAGATGATTTTGACAGAGCTTTAAAAGAAGTAGATAAGAAAAAAAATATTATTCATTTTGAAGGTTTTAAGTTAATCTATAATAAATTTAATGAAATATTAAAACAAAAGGGTTTAATGGAGATTGAAATTTCTGATGGAACTCCTTTTAATTCTGAGATTCATGAGGCAATTACTCAAATTCCAGCTGAAGATAAGGATAAAGGTAAAATATTAGATGTAATTGAGAAGGGATATAAATTAGGTGAAAAAATAATTAGATATCCAAAAGTAATTGTAGGTCAATAGTATTAAACAATAATCAATGAAACAAGATTTTTACGAAACTCTAGGTGTCTCTAAAAGTGCAAGTGCTTCTGAAATTAAAAAGGCTTATAGGAAAAAGGCTATTGAGTTTCATCCTGATAAAAATCCTGGAGATAAAAATGCTGAAATAGAATTTAAAAAAGCAGCAGAAGCATACGAAATCCTTAGTAATTCTGAAAAGAAAGCTAGCTATGATCAATATGGTCATTCAGCTTTCGAAGGAAGTCAAGGTTTTAGTGGTGGTGGCATGAATATGGACGATATTTTCAGTCAATTTGGAGATATTTTCGGAAGTTCTTTTGGAGGTTTTGGAGGAGGAGGAGGTTTTTCTGGCGGAGAAAGACGGATTAAAGGAAGTAATTTAAGAATAAGAGTTAAATTAACTTTAGAGGAAATATTAAGCGGTGTCGAGAAAAAAGTTAAAGTTAGAAAAAAAGTTCAAGCCGATGGTGTGACATATTCTAGTTGTGGAAATTGTAAAGGAACAGGTCAAACAGTTAGAATAGCTAATACTATTCTTGGAAGAATGCAAACAGCTGCCACTTGTGGCTCTTGTAATGGATCAGGTAAGACACTTTCTAATAGACCAAAAGGCTCAGATTCTCATGGTTTAATTGATAAAGAAGAAATGGTTTCTATAAATATCCCTGCAGGAGTTGAAGAAGGAATGCAATTAAAAGTTCCAGGAAAAGGTAATTCAGCTGCAGGTAATGGAATTGATGGAGATCTTATTGTGTTAATTGAACAATTACCTCATGATTTTTTCATAAGAGAAAGCAATAATATTCATTATGATCTGTACATATCAATTTCTGATGCTGTACTTGGCGTTTCAAAAGAGCTGAAGCTTCTAAATGGTAAAGTTAGAATTAAATTAGAATCAGGAATTCAATCAGGTAAAACTCTTAGGCTAAGAGGGAAAGGCATCCCTGATCTTAATGGTTATGGTCTGGGTGATTTATTAGTTCACATTAACGTTTGGACTCCTAGAGTATTAAATAGAGATCAAAAACAATTTTTTCAGAAAATGATTGATGATGAAAACTTTATTCCTAAACCTGAAAAATCTGATAAATCATTTTTTGAAAAAGTTAAAGACATGTTCAGTTAAGTTTTTTCTGTTTATAAAAATAGATTACATTTGATTAAACACTATTTATAGTGTTTTCTTTTTCATAGCAATTTTTTCCCATCCTCATTCGTGAGGGTGGGTTTTGTTTTTATCTGCTTTTTTATTTTATATTTATCTTTTATTATAATAATTAACTTGAATGGATAAAATATTTTATTATTTTAATGAAATCATTAATTTTGAAAAGGAAAAAAGTGATTTAAGATATAATATTTATAAAGTATTTGAAGACAATAATATTGAAATTGCATTTCCTCAAAGAATAGTATGGATTAAGAAATCTAATTAATGATGAATGCAGAAATATTAATTATTGAAGATGAAGAGTCTATTAGAAGAGTAATTAGACGAATCTTAGAAGAAGAAAGTGCTGGTTTTAAAATTACCGAAGCAATTGATGGCAAAGATGGCCTTTTTAAAATTGATAATAATCAATTTGATCTTATTTTATGTGACATAAAAATGCCTAAAATTGATGGAATAGATGTTTTGAAAACTGCAAAGAAAAACAATATTTCTTCTCCTTTTATAATGCTGACAGGGCATGGAAATATTGAAACTGCTGTGAATGCAATGAAAATTGGTGCTTTTGATTTTATATCAAAACCACCAGATTTAAATAGATTACTGATATCTATCAGAAATGCAATTCAAAATAAAAATTTATCAGATCAAAATGTATTTCTTAAGAGTAAAGTCTATAAAGATCATTTAATGATAGGGTCATCTAAAGCTCTTAAAAAGGTTAAAAACTTAATAAATAAAGTCGCCTCTACTAATGCTCGAGTCTTAATTACTGGATCTAATGGAACGGGTAAAGAGCTTGTGGCTAATCAATTACATCAAAAAAGTGATAGAGCAAATAATATCTTAGTTGAAGTAAATTGCGCGGCTATTCCTTCAGAACTTATCGAAAGTGAACTTTTTGGACACGTAAAAGGTTCTTTTACATCTGCAATTAAGGATAGAAAAGGTAAGTTTGAATTAGCTAATAGTGGCACTTTGTTCTTGGATGAAATTGGAGATTTAAGCTTAAGTGCTCAAGCTAAGGTACTTCGTGCGCTTCAAGAAAATAAAATCCAAAAAGTAGGAAGTGATAAGGACTCATACATTGATGTTAGAATTATTGCAGCTACTAATAAAGATCTTTCTAAAGAGATAGAACATGGAAGATTTAGAGAAGATCTTTTCCATAGAATAGCTGTTATTCAAATCCATTTACCTTTATTGACTGAAAGAAAAGAAGATATCCCTGAATTAGTTAATTTTTTTCTTTCCAAAATGGCTAAAGATCAAGGAGTTTTGGCTAAAAAAATTACAACTAAAGCTCAAAAAAAACTTCAAGAATATAATTGGAAGGGGAATATAAGAGAATTAAGAAATGTAGTTGAAAGGCTAATAATACTTGGAGATGACCCTATAAGTATTGAAAATATTAAAAGTTATTTATAAAATTTTAAAAATATATTATGAATTTTAAACTACAGTTACTACTTATAGTCTCAATTACAACAATATATGACACTAGAGCTCAAATTAACAGTGAAGTTGAAATCAATATAAATAAATTATACAATATTTCTCTTAGTAAAGGACAAAGCTATAAATGGTTAGAACATTTATCTAATCAAATAGGAGGAAGGCTATCAGGTTCTTTAAATGCGGAAAGATCCGTTTTGTGGGGAAAGCAAGAATTAGAAAGTATTGGATTAGATTCTGTTTGGCTACAACCTGTTATGGTGCCTAAGTGGGTAAGAGGAACTTTTGAATACGCACATATAGAAACAAGTCCAGGTAACACTATAAATGTTCCTATATGTGCACTTGGAGGATCAATTTCTACATCTTCTTCTGGAATAAGAGCGGAAGTAGTTGAAGTTAAAAATTTTCAAGAGCTTGATAGATTAGGCAGAGAAAAAATAAAGGGAAAAATTATTTTTTATAATAGACCAATGCCTCCAAGCTTAATAAGTACTTTTGATGCATATTCAAGTTCCGTAAATCAAAGATATGATGGCGCAAGAATAGCGGCTAAGTTTGGAGCTATTGCTGTAATTGTTAGATCAATAAATCTTAGATTAGATGATTTCCCTCATACTGGAAGTATGAGTTATGGCAATTTACCTAACAATCAAAGAATTCCGGGTGCGGCAATTAGCACAAATGGAGCTGAGCTATTAAGTTCAATGTTATCATTAAACCCTAAACTTAAATTTTTTTTCAAACAAAATTGTAAAAATTATCCTGATATTCTTTCTTACAATGTAGTTGGTGAGATTAAAGGGAATGATCAATCTAATAAGATCTTATTAGTTGGTGCTCACCTTGATTCTTGGGATTTAGGTGATGGAGCACATGATGATGGAGCAGGAGTAGTTCAGTCTATGGAAGTTCTTAGGTTATTTAAAGAAATTAATTACAAGCCAAAAAGAACAATTAGGATTGTTTTATTCATGAATGAAGAAAATGGAACTAGAGGTGGAAAGAAATATGCGGAATTAGCAAAAAAATTTAAAGAAAATCATGTTTTAGCACTTGAATCTGATGCTGGTGGATTCTCTCCAAGAGGCTTTTCTATTGACTCTAATGATGAAAATTATAAAAAAATAATTACATGGAAACCATACTTTAAACCATATCAAATACATTATTTTGAAAAAGGAGGTAGTGGCTCTGATATAGAATTTTTAAAAACAAAAAATAATACATTAATTGGTCTTAGACCTGATTCTCAACGTTATTTTGACTATCATCATACTTCGATTGATACATTTGACGCAATCAATAAAAGAGAACTTGAATTAGGCGCTGCTACTATGGCAGCTTTAATATATCTTGCAGATTATTTTGAGCTATAAAAGTTTTCTGTAATCTACTATGAATTGAATATTAAATGAATTTTATAACTCAATATACAAGAGAGTTTAATTACAATATAAGCTTAGCTTTTCCAGTAATTATAGGTCTTTTAGGGCATACATTTGTTCAAATTGTTGACAATGTAATGGTTGGTCAATTAGGAACAACAGAATTAGCTGCAGTTTCTCTTGGAAATAGTTTTTTTTTTATTGGTATGTCACTAGGGATTGGATTTTCCACGGCTATAACGCCTTTAGTAGCTGAATCTGATGGTTTAAATAATATTAATAGATTAAAAAAAATATTATCTCATGGAATTTTATTATGTCTTATTCTAGGAGTTATTATGTTTTTATTAGTTTATGGCTCTAGATTTTTAATGTTTAGCATGAGTCAGCCAGAAGAGGTGGTAACCTTTGCATTTCCTTACTTAAAATGGGTTTCTTTATCTTTACTTCCACTAATTTTGTTTCAAGGATTTAAACAATTTTCTGATGGTCTTTCGTCTACTAGACCTGCTATGTATGCTACTTTATTCTCAAACTTAATAAATGTTATTTTAAATTATTTTTTAATTTTTGGTTTTTGGATTTTCCCAAAACTTGGAGTTGAAGGAGCTGCAATTGGCACATTGATTTCTAGAACAATAATGTTATTATATATAATGTTCTATTTTAGGATTAATTCTAAGTTCAGATGTTACTTTGATAAAATTAGAAATTTTAAAATTGAATTGAATTTAATAAAAAACATTCTTAAACTTGGCCTTCCCTCTTCTTTACAAATGGTCTTTGAAGTTGGTTTTTTTACTGCTGCAATATGGCTTTCTGGTTATTTAGGCCAGAACACACAGGCTGCAAATCAAATTGCTTTAAACTTATCAACGGTAACATATATGGTTGCGATGGGATTAAGTGTTACTGCTATGATTCGTGTAGGCAATCAATATGGTAAATCAAATTTTATAGAGTTAAAAAGAATAGCAAATTCAATTTTTTTATTAATTTTTTTAATGGATATCTTCTTTTGCATAATATATTTAGTATTTAATGATTCATTGCCATGGCTGTACTTAGATTCAGAAAATAAAGTAAATATTAATGACACACTAGAAGTGATTAAAATCGCATCAAATTTATTAATAATTTCAGCTATTTTTCAAATATCTGATGGAGTTCAGGCAGTGGTTTTAGGATCTTTGAAAGGGATTCAAGACGTTAATGTTCCAACAGCAATAACATTTATTTCCTATTGGATTGTTGGCTTTCCAATTTCTTATTATTTAGGAATAAATACTTCATTAGGCGTAATTGGAATTTGGATAGGACTTCTAACTGGCCTAACTTGTTCAGCAATTTTAGTTTATATGAGATTTAAATATAAAATAAAAAAATTATTAATTTAATTGAAAATTAAAAAATGGAATTACCAAAGTTTTTTATCGCTGATAATTCTAATCTAGAAAATGAATTATTTGTTCTTCATACTCAATATCCAAGATTTTTAATAAATGTTTATGACGATTCAATTAATTGGATGGAAGAATTTGATTCTGATGATAAAGAGGAATTAGAGAAATTACTTCCTGAATTGATTGATCAGGCCTTAATATTTTATGATGATGAAATTAAAAAAATTGAATAGTGCTTGATCAATTAATAGAATTTGATATTAAAGCTTTTCTGTTTTTAAACAATTTAGGCTCAACTACTTTTGATTTTTTTTGGGTTTTATTGTCAAATAAAACATCAAATATTCTTGTCTACGTTTTAATAAGTTTTATGTATTATAAAAAGAAAGGAATTAATTCTTTAATTTTAATTTTATTTTTTTCAGTTTTAATGATTTTAGTGACTGATCAAACTACAAATCTATTTAAATTTTCTTTTGAAAGGTTAAGACCTTGTCATGATGAATCTTTATATAATTTATTTAGATTGCCTAATAATTATTGTGGAGGAAAATATGGCTTCTTTTCTGGACATTCATCTAATTCTTTTGCTTTAGCTACATTTTTTGGATTAATATTTTTAAATTTCAATAAATACATAACCTATATTCTATTTTTGATTGCTTCCTTAATAGCTTATAGCAGAATTTATCTAGGTGTTCATTTTTTATTAGATGTTATTTCTGGTTCAATTTTCGGAATTATTTCTGGGTATTTTTTTTATAAAACATCTTCTTTTTTATTTAAAATATTTTATTCCAATAGAACTAATAATTTTTAGTTCTATTCCTTGAAT
>Ga0114997_10002790_pt1 | contig 13978 bp, 8 predicted proteins | sample ArcticOcean_MG_C_2_FD_87045 | JGI IMG/M metagenome (GOLD analysis project Ga0114997, IMG submission 87045) | Marine microbial communities from western Arctic Ocean - ArcticOcean_MG_CB4_136 | ecosystem: Environmental > Aquatic > Marine > Oceanic | place: Arctic Ocean: Canada Basin | collected... | reverse complement strand
TACCTTCTGTACTATAATAAATACACAAATACGTGATGCATGCGGCGGGTCCTCGAAAGAGTACTTTGTCCTCGGCGGCTATACTACTAAACTACTATCTATGCTTTCAATTGTTTCTGGAGACTGATCTATACTCTTCGTTGAAATGCGTGACGCACTAGTTGCTCGAATGCACAAACTCTTCCTCGGCGTCTGAAACTCGTAAATTATGATGGGCCAAATCCTCCGCGCTATAATTTACAATCGCTCTCGCGATTTCTCTCCCTTCTTCATCCTCGACGATTATGCAATCTTGAACTTTATAGCTGTTGCTGCTACTCTTAGTACCATTGCTATCACTGACTAAGACGTTTTTCACCAACAGCGGTTCTCCTGATTTTATATCCTCCTCACATTCTTTGTTCACTCTCACGCGATCTTTCACCGGCACGGAAAGCATCCATCGTTTCTTGCCTTTAGCGGCATCCGCGGCGGCTAAAAATAACGTGTATTCTTTACTGTTAAGAGAAGGGGTCACTTCTCCTCCTCCTTTTCCTCCGTTTAAACCTAATGCACACTCGACAATCTTTTCCATGTCTGTGCTTTTCCCGATGACCGTTTTGCACCCGGCTGCGCTCGCGATTCTCGCGGCTGTAAGTTTAGTCACCATCCCGCCGGTCCCACCCGCGGATCCAGCGCCGCTGGCCACGTCCACTTCACTCATCAACTTGTTTATATCATCTACCACCTGAATTCGTTTCGCGTTTGGATCTTTCATCGGATTCGAGGTGTATAAACCGTCCACGTCTGTGAATAAAAACAAATACTCGGCAGATATCAAGGAAGCGACGTGCGCGGATAACGTATCGTTATCGCCAAATCGTAACTCCTCGACCGCGACGGTATCGTTCTCATTCACGATTGGTACTACGTCGTAATCGAATAAGGAGGAAAACGTATTCATCGCTCTGTTATATTGCGATTTCTGCGAGAGATTTTCCAACGTCAATAACACTTGCGCGGTTTTCACTCCCAGAGTGGCAAACATGTCTTCGTAATAATGCATCAAATGCGCCTGACCGATTGCCGCTAACGCCTGTCGTTTTTGTAACTCTTTCGGTTTTTCTTTGATGCCGAGCTGGAGCATCCCCGCGCCGACTGCTCCCGAGGTCACGATCGCGCATTGGAACTCGCTCGATTTCTGCAATTCGGTTATCTGCTCGCATATTTTCGCCAGTTGCGAGAGATGAATGACTCCAGTATCCGCTTTGATTAAAGAGGACGTGCCGACTTTAATCACGATTCTTCTTTTTTTCTTCTTATTATTAGTATTAGTATCCATCATAAGTTCCTTCTTGACTTCTTCTCTCTTTCTCTCTTTCTCTGTCTCTCGGTAAGTAAGTTCGTTCTTTTTGCGACACGCAATAACAACGACGAGAGAGAACAACTAACTCTTCGTGTGTTGTTAATGTTAGAATACAATGCGGGTTAAATCGGAAAAAAGCGAGTAACTGTAATAAGCAATTTTAGGAAAAAAATGTGTTTAGGGCTTTTACTATGTGATTTGTTTACACAACTAAACCCTACTGGAGACACGCATACAAAAGCGAACTGGCGCAGCGGAAGCGCGTTGGGCCCATAACCCAAAGGTCGGATGATCGGTACGAGACTCACTTTCGAAACGGAACTTTCTCTTATATAACATATCTAGAAACATCCGTTCGCTAAATGATCTTTTTTTTTGCATTTCCGCGTTGTATATGCACGTGCGCGGCGATTGGCATCGTTTAGAGATGTATTTTGGTTGTTCGTATGAATATTGTTTGGGTGTGTCTCTCTCACAACAACTTCTTGTTTTTTGTGTAGTATTATTTCTCTCTCTCTCTCTCTCTCTCTTTGTGTATCCGAGCACGTGCTTACGACGTGTGTAACTCTCCATCTTCGATAGACCAACCATCTAGTAAAGGACAGTCGTTGTCGAGGAGGTATTGTAAACACTCGGGGTGTTTGTTCTTGTGCGCTTTTCGTACGGCCCAATAGTCCCAAGGCCATTTGGCGGTTTCGCGCAAGTACTTCAAACAGTCCAAGTGGCCGTTCTCGGCCGCATACTTACACGCAAATACGTTATATTGATCAAACTTACGCTCAACAAGATATTCGAGTACATGAAGATGACCATTTAAAGCCGCCCATTCGGCAATTCTCAAATCCCAAGGAGCTTTGGCTTCTTCGCGTAAGTATTTGAGTACCTCGAGATGACCGTTTTCGGCAGCACATGCACACGCGTCCTCATAGGACACTCATTTGCAACGCAATACTTGACCATTTCCAGATTACCTTGTCCTGCGGCCGCATTAATCGGCCCTACACACCACTCACACTTTTTCTCCTCTCGCGCCCACTTGAGCAACTCGAGTTTATTCGTTCGAGCAACTCGATAGCAGAAAGCTATTTCTTTATATATCAACCAACTCGGCCACAACGATTTATTCTCCCACGCAACTTCCAAAGTCGATATCGACGACATCTCTCCAATATTAAACCTTCATTTCAAATCACCCGCGCGAGACGATCTCTTCACCAACTTTCTCGTCTCCGTATTCACTCCACACAAGAATTTAAGATCCGTTCGATTCAATCTCGGAAGAATATGAGTGAAACAAATATCATCGTTCTTCACGATCACATCCCACAGCAGTTTCGGAGAAAAAGGACAACAACTGCTCTTCCCCTCCATCGCGAAAGTATATCCTCTCCTCCCCAACAAGGTTTATTCTTCTCTCTCTTCTCTCTCTTTTTCTGTGCGTGTCTTTGTGGTGTATACAAACACACATCAGACATGCGAGATTAGAAAACGGTTCCCCTAAATGCGACTGTATTAATGAAACAATTTCGGCTTTTTTTCTGTTCGAGCCTCGTTTACTCGTACACACGCGGCCGACGTGCTTTTTCTTTCCTTTTTTGCGTAACGTAACGTATGTGTGGGTGTGGGTGTGGGTGTGTCTATTTCATCATCTACAAGTACTATTCTTCTTCTTTTTTACCGTCGTCGTTGTCGCTCTCATCAAGTCTTCGAACGCGACGCGTTTGGTCGCCGCGGAGTTCCCAGTGGTTTCTTTTTTCGGTGGAACGTAAAAGTTCTTCTTCTTCTTCTTCTTCTTCTTTTCAACATTCTCTCCTTCGCGTTTACCATCATCAGTATCATCATCATCAGTATCATCATCATCATGTACGGTACAACTCGCTCTTACGACGCACTGAACGAGACGCGTTTCACTCTGGCAATCCATCAACGCCAAAGAGTTCGTAATCAACGCTTCGTGCTTTTGTTTCCTCAATCGCATATCTTTCCACTGCTCGTTGTGGCCGTATCTTTTAAACTCCACGAGTTTTCCAACTTCCTCCTTTTCTAAACTAAACTCTTCTTCTTCCTCTTCTTCTTCTTTTTCTTCTTTTTCTTTTTTTTCGTCCATCAACAGTGATTCCTTGCCAAGTTGTCTCAACAATACGCGTTCTTCCACGGTTCCTAAACTCGCCAATCGATACACAAACACCGGTTTCTGTTGTCCGTCTCGCCATACTCTCGCCATAGCTTGTCTATCGTCTGCGGGGTTCCAACTCGCATCCATCAATATCAAACAATTTGCACCAATCAAGTTCAAACCAGCGCCGCCGGCGCGGACGGAAAGTAACATGACATCTACGTTGCCGGTGTTGAAATTTCGAACCATCTCGGAACGCTTGTCCTTGTCAACGGAACCGTCCAATCTAGTCGTCGTTAATCCTTCGCGCTTGCACAGCTTATCGGCGTCGTCTAACTGATCGGAATACCCAGAAACAATCACTACGCGCTGGTAATTGCCATTATTTACGCTTCTATTTTTCTCGTTTATACCTTTCAAAGATTGCAAAAGCAAACGAAGAGCGTTTAATTTGCCGCTATATTCTTCTTCTCCTTCGTCATCTTCTTCTTCTTTCTTCTCTGCTGCATCGCGAATGGTATTCGAAAACGTCTTATCGAGCACGGTTGATCGACCGATGGCATCTAAACAGTGTTTTGCAGAATTCGCGCACTGCCTCAAAATGCCAATCGCACTCAACGCGTTGTTATTCTTGTTCGTATTCTTTTTAAAATAGTTTGAGCCAGCTTCGTAACATCTTTTCTGCTTCCCGGACATGTTGCACAACATCAAATACTCCGTTTTCGGCACCAAATACTCTTTTAATACGAGCTCTGCTTTCCTCCTCAGGATTCTTTCTTTCGTCACTTTCCTCAACTGAGCCTCCAACTCTTTCCCTCTCTTCTTTTGCTCCGCGTTCGCCTCGCTCGCTCTCGCTTCCATGATTGGTCTCTCGTACATTTCCTTGAACTCTTCCAACGAGTTCCAACCAAAAATTGCTTTCGCGCGCGGTTGTACGACGTCTAAAATTGCCGCAAATTCCATCAAGTTGTTCTGAATCGGTGTTCCCGTCATCAACACGCGATGCTTCGCGTTTACCGCTTTCAACGCGTCTACGGTTTGATTCGAATCGGATTTCAATCTGTGTGCCTCGTCGCAACACAATAAATCTGGTCTGGCGTGATTCGGTATTCTGAGAGCCATTTTCCTCATAGTTTCGTAAGAAGCGATCAAAATCGGAAACCTATCAAACGATGATTGCATTGGTTTCTCTTCCACGTTTTCGTTCGTCTCGATCCATTTCTGAAACGCCCGTTCGACGTTCTCTGCGCCGCCGTCCGCAGTCACGCACTGCGCTCGAACGTTACCGATCCATTTCTTACTCTCATTCCCCCAATTCCCAACTAACGTCGCTGGACAAGTGACTAAGATTCGTTTAAACGGTTTCTTCAACGTTGGAAACGGCGTCTGTTTCAACACTGTCCACGCCAGCGCGAGCACTTGCAACGTCTTGCCCAATCCCATATCGTCCGCGAGTAACACTCCAGAGTTCTCAATAATATTGTTATTACTATTACTATTCCTACTGCTAATCTCGCTGTTGTTGTTGTTGTTATTTTCATCATCAAACCCGAACAACTTCCGATACATCCATCGAACGCCTTCTTTTTGGTGCTTTCGTAACTTTCTCGCAATGTTCGGGTCCATAACGACCGCCACGCAAGGCACTTTGTTTTTCTCCCTCCCAAAACCACTCTCATCCTCTAATTTCTTTCTTGCCTCTTCAGAGGTGACCAAAACTAACGCGTTCGGGGCGCACGGGTCGTGCAACGGTTTATAATTATAAACTTTTCCATCCTCCTTCTGTGGTTTTTTGTGATGAACAACAACGGGACCTCCTCCATCGTCATCATCGTTGTCATCGTTGTCATCATCATCATCATCGGTATCTGGAACGACCAAAATTTGCGGGAGGCTCTTCTTGTTTTTTTTAGGCGGAGTGGCGAACATCATTATCTCTTTTTTCTCTTCTTCTTCTTCTCTCTCTCTCTCTCTTTCTCTCTCTCTCTCACCCTCCGGGTGGTGAAACGTGTAATAGTAGTAGTTTTGGAGACAAGAAGAGCACGAGAAGACCCGAAAGAACGTCTTTCCCCGTTCTAGATAGAAGAGAGAAAAAAAGTGAGAAATTTTTTGAATTTTTCGCGACAAAATCATCAAAAATTTCACCTACTCGTAAAGCACAAAGCAAAAAGACGACAGTTGTTCTTCTTAGATATACGAGCAGCGATGAAACGAAAACACGGAAGAAATGCGAGATAAAAGAAGAAGATATCATGCATTCATCTTCATCTGTATCTGTATCTTCTTCGTCTCTCTCGGAAATACTCGACCGATTCGAGAGACTGACGAAATCGTTCGGGGAAAACGAACGCGCTTTACGATTGGCAACGAGAGCTTTGTGCCAGGAATGTGTCGAGAGTAAGAAGATAAAGATTAAGAAGGAGAACGAGAACGAGGAGGGCACGAGAATACGATCGAGAGATGAGAAGTCGCTCTTGAGAAGGTGTTTTTTACACGAGAGCAGAGTCGTGGTGGACGAAATATCTCGACGCGTGTGTGATTTGGTCGAGCACAATGTTGTCGATAAAGAAGTCGTTACGAGCGAGTTACTCGCGGCTTTAGAAGCGACGTCGGATGGGACGAAAGGGAGGTTTTTAGTGAGAGGGATATACGATATTTGCGTTTCGAACAGCAACATCAATGGGAGCGGCACTTTCGCCACCGCAAAAGGAGGGGAAGATGGTTATGATGATAGCACTTACATGCCTCTGTATCGAGCGATGAAATCCGGCGGAGCGCACGTATGCAGCACGTTCTTGTATTACGCGACTTTGAAAGAAAAGGACATCGAGCGGTTCCAGAGGCTATTTTATCGAACGATTTTGGAGAGGAATGTGAGTGGAGCGATGGTATCGACGTCTTCGTCATTACTTCCGGGATTAGCGCGAGTTGCGCTCGTCAGGGACGGGTCTTTTGCCGCGCTGGAGATATTGACGAAGTGTTTGCCATGGTATAAATGTTCGAGCGCGGAGGATGTCTCGTGGGTGAGCGAAGCCATCGCGGATATTGCAGATTGGTGCGAAATGAAAGTAAATGATAATAATAAGAAGACAGAGGAAGAGGATAGAATAAACACGATCGTTGAGAGAGCTGAATTGGGTGCAATGGCGCAACTGTGCGATGCAGTGAAGAAAGGCGAAGACGTCGTGAGTCTTTCTTTCCACACGCACCGAATACTACGCATATCGCGGCGCGATAGTAAAACAAACGCACTCGCCGCGTGTGATTTGATTTCAAATTGTGTTGGGAAACTTTCGATTGAGGACCAATCTTCTTTGTTTTCGTTGACTCAAACGTGCGTTCGTTCATACCCGGATGTCCTTCGCATGCACTTGCTCGAACTTTCGGCGACACTCTCAGAAAATCACCTAGGCGAGAGCGAGACGGCGTATAACGCAGCAGAACAAGGCTCTTTTTCTTCTTTTGCTTCAGATATCTCTGAAAGGTATAATATTTATCCATTGACTGAATGCTCTGTCTTGCACGACCTTTGTCAGGCGATAGAATCAAACCAAACGATGGCTTTGGAAACAAAAGAGAGTATCTTCGAGCATGCATTGCGGAGAAACGAAGAGAACGACGCCTTGTTCACACTCGCGTGCATGTTTTCACCGATATCGCTTCGCGTGCGAAAGGCGGCTTTAGATTCAGTTAGAACGCGGTTTAGGAAGCGTCCTGAGCTTGCAATTTCAGGACTTCCAATCGTTTCTCTGGCGTTGGCTAGTATTGAAAAGAATTTTTTAGTCTCTCCCCCGCCTGCGCAGGATGTAGCGCTCGCGACTTTGAGAGGATTGAAAGCTGCGGCGTCTTCGGCGTCCCATCCTCTGAGTGCAAACGCAGCTTTACGAACACTACTTCCTATTGTTGAACACATAGATAACGAGGAGGACGAGGAACGTTCGTTGGCATTAGACCTAGTTTTATTAGCGGAAGCGTGGATTTCTGCGCCTTCCAGTGGGAGTCAGCTTTCGTTTCGCTTCCAACAAGCTATCGAGCGCGCAATAGCGAGTCATATCTTCGAAGAAACGTTAGCTGGGGCAAAAGCTATGTTGGAAGTTTCAAAAGCTGATCCATTTAGAGCGGCAGAAACGTTTGCAAACGCCATACAGACGTGTATTGAGCAGAAGAGACCTTCGTGTTGTCGAGCGATTGGATTGGAAACAATCGAAGTGTTGTTTCAAGCCGAAGCTTTGGATTTTTATCCTGCGTTTAAAATAGTAACGAAAGAGATGCCAACGCGGCCAAAAGATTCGAATTTAGTCGCCAAACGGTGGTTACGACTTTTAAAATACGGAGTCGAGGATGCTGATGTCGTACCAGAGGCCGGTTCTCTCGTCGTCAATGCTCTCATAGATTGTGCGCTCGATCAATCAAAAACAACAGACGATTCACTCAGAATTGAAGCATGGAGTTCCTTGAATGAATTCAACATCAAACAAGTAAAGAATTTGCTTAATATTTACGATGGAGAAGACGATAACGAAAGCGAGGAAAGTAAAACGAGTTTCCTCGCTTTCACACGTCTCGTCAACACATTCATAGAGGAAGAAAATGAGGATGTTGTGAGAGCGGCTTCAAAGGTGATTGCGCGGATTGTTGAATTGGAATCTGAATCCGTGAGTAGACGTGCTCGCGCGTCCCAGAAAAAGCGAATATCTCTCATCGGAGGCAGTTCCATAAATCAAGATGAAGAGAAAGTTTTGATGGAAATTTCCGATCCGTTCTTGTATAGGCTCGCTATTGGAACGGCGAAACGACTGCGAAAAAACACGAAATCGAAAGACGATGAGCTCATTTCGCCTTTGCTTTTACTTTTACTCTTCGACGGCGATTCATACGAAATGCAATTCTGTGAATTCGTGAGGAGAAATAAATTTTCGCACGCGTGGTGGAACGAATACGTTATTGAAAATACGATGATGCAGTTTATGGAGCGGTGGATGGTTTCGTGGAGCAACGCGGCTGCAGATGACTCGAAAAGTAAAGGAGAACGTATTCTCGACGCTGGATTTTTCTCGAGCATTACAGGTGAGCGGCTACAATCGCCAGATGCCATACAAACGACCCGCGTTGCTACCAAAATTGTAGATGGGTTCAAAAGCGATGCCGTGAGTACGCGCGCGAGAGAAGAAATCGGCATCTTACTTTCTAAATGTTTGCGCCTAGGGTGCTCAAAGCTTATTTTCCGAAGCGTTACTCGCGACGAAGAAGACAGCAGCGCAGGCACATTTTTTAATGATTTCAACGAGCAACATCCCGAATATATCTTTGTTCGATTAGCAAGTTTTGTTGAAGCGGTGGGAGACTATGAACTCGCATTGAAACTATTTGCGAATTCAATCGAATACTTGGAAGAGAATGATGGTAAGGAAGATGAATCGTCATGGCGTCGCGCTCTTCTTTGCGCGCTTCCAATTCTTGCGAGAGTCGTGAAGGAAGGAGAAGGTGATAACAATGCTCTCATAAGTCGAGCTATAAAAGAAACTTTAAGCGCATTTTTAGTTGAAGAGCAGGCATTCAGCTTAATGTCGTTAGGCGCCCTCGCGAGTCTTGCATTGGAGAGAGGCATTCCCGTGGGAAACGCGCTTTGCGAGAAGATTGTCACCGTCCTGATTGTCACCGCGATGGATGCGCATCGCAAATGTAGCTCTGAAGATAGATGCTCTGCTGTACTTGGCGCAAGTGCGTTACTCGGTGGCTCGAGTTTGTCGTGGTGTTGGCTACCGTCTCCACCAAAGCAGAGTACTGTTCATAAAATGCCCTCTTCTTCTCTCGTTGACGATGCAAACTTCTTCGTTCGCCCGTTACTTTTCGGGAGAGGCCAGGATTTGGCCAAGAAACTTCTCAAGACTTTGGAAAGCATATCATCTTCTTCCGCCGCCGGCGGCGGTAAGAATTGTCGAGTTGGCGACATCGCATCTTTGGCGTTGGGATTCGCTTCTATTTCGGCGCGAACACTCATACTATCTGCAGGAGATGTCTCGAAACAACATAAGAGTGCTAGCGTGGACGCCACCAACAATTTCGGCGCGTGTTCCTTGAGACTTCTCGATTCACTCTTTGCCGTAGACACAGAGTTTCGTAAGAAGTCAAACGCACTCGAAGCTCTCGCAGCGCTCGGAAGAAGTATTCCATTACCAAACGGTGATGGTCCGTACCAATCTCTGTTGCGCCGGTATTACGGAGAGAAAGAGTTGGTCGACTCTGTCGTGACCTTCGCCTCGTCTCGGCCTGCGAAACACATCGGAGGCGAGATTGTAAACCGCACTATTGCAGATTATAAATGCGCTCATAATAGCATCATCAATAACGTGAATGTGCTTAGTGCCGTTCGAGCGGCAGCAAAGAGTGAAGATGTAGATCTTCTCCGCGCCGCGCTCGCGCTTCACGATCAAAAATGCGAGAATGACTCCGACGCTACGCATGTATTGAAACATATGTGGCTCGGTTCTCTTGAAATCAACGCGGCGACAAGTTTTGCAGAAACTCTTCTGATTGAGCTTCTGAGACGCACAAGTCTTAAAAGTGACTCTTTGAAACACGCGACGGAAGGATTGTATCAGATTGCGGCCAATATGGCAAAACACGTCGAAAAAGACTCGATGGTGAGATTCTCGACGACGCTTCGCGAAGGGTGCGAAGACGACGTCTTACCTGTCTTGGCATCTAGGCTCGTCTTACTCGGCGTAGAAATAGTACGTTCGGACGATCTCGTTTTACCACTCGCACGTTGGAATACAAAACGATTGCGTCGAGATGAACTTTTACACTTTGCGCTCGACGTTCGCGAAGTGGAAGGCTTCTTTGAGAAGCAAAAATTGGGCGCCAGAAGCATCAAGAGGATTTTCGAATTTAAGAAAAGGTTGATTGATGACGCGTGTCACTTGATCAAAAGAATCAGTGAGGATGCGAGCACAAATGATGGAGAATTCGAGGCGTGCTCTTGCTTAATGCTTCTTTGCTTGCGCTTCGGTCGTAAGACGAACAGAGGGTTCATCTATGCACAAATCGTTTCTTCTTCATCGTGGGACTTCCGAAAGAGATTTTTCCCTTTCGCCCTCTGCACTGCGCTTGAAGAAGAAGACGATGTGAAGAAGAAGGAGAAGAGGACAGGCGAAATCTTCTTATTTAATGCGAAAACAATCGTCGATTCTCTCGTCGTTCCAAGCGCGAGTGGTGAAAATTCAACGTGCGCTCGAGCTTTGCGAGAAATTATGGGTAAGTTCGATGTGAAAATCTCTCTCACGTCGTACGAATCGGTTGCACGGCGCAACTTCCACGTTAAAAAGTAGTAGATCTAATAAATAGTTGTATAATATACAATACTCAGGTACTAGGTAGCTTCTCTATAGATTTCTAAACTAAATCGTTGCTAAAGGCAAAAGAATCGTGCGATCGTCTGATCAAGTTTGAAGAGTCCGGCGCCTGATTTTGCGTCGATGGCACAGACGATAGATTTACCGAAAGGTTTGAATAATACCTCCGATCGATTATCTCTTTAAAGAACGCGTCGAACGAGGAATGATCCACCCGCCCGTGTAAAGCAGAACACCTCAGACCTCTTGGTATTGGCCTTTTATCCAACGCGCCTCTCGGTACTCTCGGGTCTAAGAAGTAATCCATATTATTCCCGCTCGAGCCTTGGCGATGATGATGATGATGATGCGAATTTCGAAATCCGAGCGTCGGCGAACCTCCTTGCGAGGAAACTAAATCATTATAATCCTCGTCAATGAGTCCCATGGCGTTGTTGCTACTACCGCTAATATTACTATTCGACGTCGTCGTCGGAAGTATTGGCTGTAATTTCAAGCCAATCTTCTTCAAAAATCCGCCAAACGCCGTCTTCGCTTTCAATCCAGCCACGTCCCCTTTCCCGAGAACGTACGCTTTATCGCTCTTGTTCGAAATCACCAAACACGGCACTGGTAACCCCCCAAACCCGTATATAACGTGCGGATCTCTCGTACTCGTCACCCACGGATTTGGTGTGTGCGTATCCGGTGCCACAAACGTCCCTTGTTGCGCAATTTCTCTCGCCCATCTTTCCAACGTCAACGCGCTGTTTTTCTGCGACGCATCGTGCACTAAAATGACAGCATTTATGTCCCTAAAAAACGCCGCTCGATCGTCCTTAAACTGATCGTGACCGCCAACATCCCACAATTCCACGAAATGCTCCGTCCTCGCGTGTTCGTGGAATATCAATTTCACGTCCGCGGAGCATCCAATCGTCCTTTCTACGTTTTCCACCAGTAAGGAGAGATTCTGTTGGTGTTGTTTCAGCATTTTTGTCTCGTTCTTTTTATTTTCACTTGTGCTGCTGCTCGTCGTTGAAGTCGTTGAAGTCGTCGTCTGAATCGTCGTCTGAATCGTCGTCGAAACGTCCACTTCGTCTCTCACGTGTCTCAATAACGTCGTCTTCCCCGACCCGGCGTTGCCGCAGACGAGCACTCGCACTTTGCCTCGCTTCTCCGCCGCTTCCATTACGTTGTATTATTAATTATTTTTCTTTTTATTTATGCAGAGGTCGTTTGATGTTTGTGATGAGAGCAGTTGCTCCTGCGATGCGAGGAGAAAAAAAACTGATTTTTGATGTCTTCATGATGAAAAGTGACAAAAATGATGAGTCAGCTGAGAATTTTTTGGCATCTTCTTCTTCATTTTTACAAAAAACGAATTCTCAACACAACAAACGAAACACAAACCCTTCATTCTTTTGTTTAAAATAGAATACAAACACATAATAAAATAATAATGGCGTCGTCGGTTTTAACAGCGGCGCGCGCGAGTGCTACTACGAGCACTCATCGCTCGAGCGGTGGTGTAGCAACGCGGGGAAAGTTTTCTTTCAGAAAAAGTCAATTACAACAAAATTTTGCGACGATGACGATCCCTAATAATAATAATAACAGTAAACGGCATTCTTCTGTCGTTCTTCACGCGATGATGAAAGTCTCCGCTAATGCTGCTGGAGGAGGAGAAAATGTCGCAGCATTTCAGTATAAAAAACCACGAATTGACGAAGGCTACAACTGCGTGGTTACAGAGAAAGGGGCGATTATTTCCGAAGATATCCCCTCAGGAACGTACGAAGTCTCCGCCTGGTGGGGAGGGACGAAGAAGTCAAGAGACGATAAAGAGGAGGAGTTTTTAGCGCCCAGGTGCGACACGGAGAGACAGAAAGGGTGCGAGGTAAAGTGCGAAGTCGTGGAGGAAGGATGTTTGGTCTGCGAAGGATTAGCGGAAGGGACGTATCGAGTGACCAACGTGAAAGATTTGAACGAAGAGTGCGAGGTGAGCTACGACGGAACGAGCATAAGTTGCGACGAAGCCGACGCGGAAACGTTTGACGTGGGCGATTTGGAAATGCAGGAGAAAGCGGACGACCATAGCATTCGTTTAGGTGGATAATAAAAACGAGAGGATAGTTTTGATACGTATTGAGTTGATATCGCGTTTGTTTTTGTAAAACTTATTGATGATGTGTGCTATTTATTTGAATGCGCTAAAATCTAAAAATCTAGATATAAATACATAAATCATCGTCTTCGATTGAACGACTCAAAGCTCGGTTTCATGATGTTCAACAGCGAGTTTGGATTGTCGATGTGGACCCAGTGACTGCTATTTTCCAAGAAGTGTATTCTCGCTCCCGTGTTTAATAATCTGTTCACGTCTTCCTCGGCCCAAACGAACGCCGACCGTTCCGCTCGAACGAAATCTACCTCTAAACCTTTCGGTTGCGTTTCGAGCATTGGCCATAAATTCGTCGCCTCGTAACTCGAATACATATCTTTAATCCCGTCTAAATCAAACACCCAATCTAATTCGCCTTTGTTCCCATCTTTCGCGGGCTTTAAATTCGTCGTCATCCACTGCGCGCCTTCGATGGTAAACCCGGCTCCAGTCAAGGAATCCACCAGATGTTTCCTCGACGCGAACGGCGTATCCAAAGTTCGAACAAAATTAATGGTATCTTTCGGATGGTCGCCTGTCCTTGCCCAGGCATCTCCCGGGACCGTATCTAACACCCACACTTGAACCGGTCTCGGCAAGACCTTATTCCTTTCGCCTTGCGAGAACTGATGGACCATAGACATGGCCACCTTCCCTCCGAACGAGTGCCCGACCAACATGTGCGGGTAAAACTTTAGCGACTGCAGCGTCTCGATAACATCTCTCGCCGCGCTTTCTACGCTATCCTCCCCGAATCGTCTCTCCCCACTCTCCGTGCTCTCCGTGTTCGTTTGTCCGTGGCATCGTAAATCCACCAATAAAAATTGCCAACTCGGCATCTCTTCCGCCATCCGTTTCGCGAAAGACAACAAGTTCCGTCGAGAACCGAGAATGCCGTGGAGGAAAACGCACGTCGGTGGATGCGGTCCTTTTTTCTCTTCCACCGTGTATTTCACCAGAGCGCCTTGGACTAACTCGTACGATAACGGTGATGAAGTTTTCTTTGATGATGATGATTG
>Ga0114997_10002789_pt1 | contig 13979 bp, 9 predicted proteins | sample ArcticOcean_MG_C_2_FD_87045 | JGI IMG/M metagenome (GOLD analysis project Ga0114997, IMG submission 87045) | Marine microbial communities from western Arctic Ocean - ArcticOcean_MG_CB4_136 | ecosystem: Environmental > Aquatic > Marine > Oceanic | place: Arctic Ocean: Canada Basin | collected... | reverse complement strand
CTCTTCCTCTTCCTTGGCTTTCATTTCAGCTTCGATTCTCGCTCTTTCTTCTTCCTCAGCCGCTCGAATTCTCGCCTCTTCCTCTTCCTTGGCTTTCATTTCAGCTTCGATTCTTGCTCTTTCTTCTTCCTCAGCCGCTCGAATTCTCGCCTCTTCCTCTTCCTTGGTTTTCATTTCAGCTTCGATTCTTGCTCTTTTCTCTTCTTCCGCCGCTCGAATTCTCGCCTCTTCCTCTTCTTGCGCTTTCACTTCAGCTTCGATTCTTGCTCTTTCCTCTTCTTCCGCCGCTCGAATTCTCGCCTCCTCCGCATCTCTCTCAGCTTGTTCGGCAGCTTCCGCCTCCGCTCTTTTCCTCGCAATTTCCGCCTCCATCGCTTCTGCCACCGCTCTTTGTTCCGCCTCAATCTTCTCTCGCTTCGCTCTCGCCACCTCCTCTTCCATCTTCTTAAACTTCGCCTTGACATCTTCCGCTTTCTTCAGCGCGGCTTTCATTTCAGCTTCCTTCGCGCCTTCGTCCGCGCTTTCGTACGCCCCGCCTTTCCTCTTTGCGATGGACTTTTTCACACCTCTCGCCAATTTGCCCGCATCGGGCACTTCCGGCACTTTCACCGACTTCGTCTTCTCCGCGACCGTCTCTCTCACCTCTTCCACGCTCGTCGGTACTTTTGGAACGTCGATGTTTCGCTTCGCGAACGACTTCTTAATCCCATCCGCTAAACTCGCCAAGAACGGTTTCGCGTCCTCGACTACATTCTCCAGCCGTGGAAGTTCAATCTCCGGAAGTTCCGGAATGAACTCTTTCGGGTCTCTTGAAATCAACTCTTTCACGTCCTCCGCGTCCGGTAAATCCGGCAACGACAGATTCCTCTTGTTCAGCGATTTCTCCACGCCACTGGTCAAATCCTCCGCGGTTGGGATTTGTTGCACAAAACCGTCTTGAGAGATATCCCGGTACGTCTTAAACGCCCGACGCAACCATTTCGTGTTTCTCCCTTTGTTTGGATTGGATTCTTCTTCTTCCACAGGTTCTTGTTCCTCCTCCTGCTTTGCGCGAGGAACGAGAACAAAGACGCTCTTTCCTCTTTTATCCATCATCTTCCTCTGCTGACGAGGGGAAATTTTTCTCCACGATGAAGAAGAAGACGCGCAAAAATCGCTTTTCTCGCCTCTCATCGCAGAAGAAGAAACGTTGTTGCAACTCGTCATTCTTTACGTTCTTCTTCTTCTTCTTCTGTGTGTGTGTGTGTGTGTGTGTTCTGTTTTCTGTGTATAAAAAACAAGAGAAGAGATGATAAAGAGGAGTAAAATGCGGAAACAGTCACGTAAGTAAGTGTGTTTTCGAGTAAACGACGTGCGAAAAGAGATATGGATTTTCTTTCTCTCAACGAGAGAAGAGACACACAGGAAGAGAACAGAAAAGTGCTCACATTTTTTTTTCTCTTTTGTCCAACTGAAACACAACAGAAAAAAAAAACAAAGAGAAACTTTAAAGAGAAAAAAACTTTGGTCATTTTATTTGCGCGCTCGTTGCAAACTGAGAAGGAGAAGAGAGAGAGAGAGAGAAATGCCCGGCGGTCCTCCTCCTCCTCGTCTCCTTTTACCGTGCTGGCAAGATGTCATGCTCAATTTAGGCACAGATTCTTTGAGAGAGTGTCAGAGAGAAATTTTAAATCGAGCCGGGTTTCCAACGTAATGCGATTTTAGTGTTCTTCTTCCCCGTTTTTGGTTTTACTCATCATCGTGTGCACATTAATGCGCTCTCGCGTTTTCTTCTTCTCTGCGCGTTCTCTCTCTCTCTCTCTGAAAACCAAGACTAACGACGCGTTACAATCGTTTGTTTGCAGGGACGAGCGAGGTTTTTTACTCCTTCCCGGGGGGATGGTGTCTTCGGATGAAGAAGACAAAGAAGAGGTGGAGAAGAGTTTGTCTACTTCGGCGCCGATCGACTTGACGCGAGAAGAGGAAGAGAAAGAAGAGAAAGAAGAAGAAGAAGAAGAAGAGGAACCGCAACCGCTGGCGTGGCGGTTATTGAAAAGAGCGGCGGAGAAGAGGTGCGAAGAAAAGCAATTGCGCAGAAGAGAAGACCAACAGACTTTGGAGGCGGAACCAACACCTTTGGAGGAGAGTTCTTTTCTGCGAAACGACGACGACGATGAGGAAGACGACGACGACGCGCAAAGGGGGCGAGGAGGAGGAGGATTAGGAGCGCCGCTCTCGTCGCCTCCGGATTACTCCACGAAAACCGACCAAGAGCTCGCGAAAGAGTTGGCGAAGTTTGGTATGAAACGACTCGGTTCACGAACGGCTATGATTGATTGTTTGATGAACATTTGGACGGAAAAGATGGTGGAGAGAGGCGACGGCGCGACGTATTCGCAGCGGTTGGAGGAGGAGTTGTTGAGTTTAAGTCAACGGGATCAGAACGCGTGCATTAACAACAACGCGACGAACGCCGTCGTCGTCGGGATGGCGACAAAGAAACGGAAGAACACGACGACGAGTACTTTAAGAGGAGGAGGAGAAAGAACACCGAGAACGGAAGAAGAACAAGAACAAGAAGACGCGCTTGAGAAGACGGACGAGCGAGCGCTCGCCGCCAAACTCACCGCCTTTCTCAAATCCTCTCGCGACGTGTACGCGACCATCTTGCGCATGGAACCGCTCGACTTGGACGAGGTCAAGACACTTTGCCAGAATGGTTTACGGATGAAATGCATATCGAAGGTGAAATTGGCGAAGTATTTCGAGAGTAAAGGCGTGGCTGTTCGACACAATAGTCACAACGCGGCGAAAGTTAGGAAGAGGAAGAAGAAGAATACTTTGAGTAGTACTATTAGTCCGATTAGAGAGGAGCATCTTCAAGGCGGCATTTAAAATAGCACGATAGAAAAAATATTACATATTTAATAGCAATACAACCATAGTTTAGAGAGAGTTAGTGAGAGATACTAATAATGTCATTCTCGTCGTTCCGAACAACAACGACGGCTTCTTCTTCTTCTTTTTGTTCTTCTTCTTCTTCTTCCGATTATTCGAGGACGAAGTTGTTAAAGAAGAATCATCATCCGAAGAAACGACGAAGAAACGATGATGATGTTCGAGCCTCCTCTTCCTCCTCCTCCGCTTTTGAAGAAAAGAAACGAGAACTTACGTTGGAGTGGTTCAATTTCGGTCCGAGAGGAACGATGTTGCCACAAACCTTTCAACAACAAAAGAGTGGTTTTTCCTCGACTTCTGGGCCGTTGCACGTGTCCACGCCTTTGATTTATTCGCAACCGCTCTCGGAAATAAACGAACGGAAAACGTACATCAAAATGGACAACTGTCAACCGTCGGGGTCGTTTAAACTGAGAGGTTTAGGATACGCGTGTCAGAAGGCGTTAGCACTGGATGGAAAAAAGACGTTCGTTTCTAGCAGCGGCGGGAACGCGGGTTTGGCGGTGGCGTACAGCGGGTCTCGATTGGGCGCGAAGACGACCGTGGTCGTTCCGGAGACGACGCCTGAGTTTATTCGAGATCGGTTGGAATCGTACGAAGCGAAAGTGATCGTGCACGGAAAACAATGGTCGGAAGCAAACGAGCTCGCGGAAAAGATTGCCGCGGAGGAAGATGCGTTTTTCGCGCACCCGTTTGAAGGCGAAGACACGTGGACCGGGCACGCGACGCTGGTGCACGAGATGTGCGCGCAGTTACGAGACGCCGGCGAAACCGTCCCGCCGAGTTTTATATGCACCTGCGTCGGTGGTGGCGGTCTACTCCTAGGCATCGCGCAAGGTTTACGCGAAGTCGGTTGGGCGAAAACCGACGTCGTCGTCAGCGAAACCGTCGGATGCGACTCGTTGTACCAATCCGTCCAAAAAAACGAGCTCGTCACTTTGCCGGCGATCACCTCCGTCGCCAAATCCCTCGGCGCCGCCCAAGTCTCCCCATCCGCGTTCGATTTAACCAAACAATGGAAACGCGAAGGCAAATCCCCCCGAATCATCTCCACCACCGTCACCGACGACCAAGCGATCGACGCGTGTAAAAACTTCGCCAACCACCACCGAGCGCTCGTCGAACCGGCGTGCGGCGCGTGTTTAGCGCTCTCGTACGAAGGAAAAATTCGCGAGATGCAAAACGATATGAACAAGAACGGGTGCGTCGTCGTCGAAGTCTGCGGTGGTGCCATCACTGATTTGAGCAGTTTCCTCGCGTAGAAGAGTCGCAAATCATCATCAGAACAGTGCGTATTTGTGTATTATATTTAAAAATCTCATCAGAATTCCTTCTTTTCTTCTTTCTTTCGCTCAAAATCTGCTCTTTTTTCCTTCACACGAAACGCAAAACGCGCGCGCAACAACGTTCGCCTTTTGCGAATTGCGAATAAAATAATCGACACTTCTCGCACATCGCGCGAAGAAAAGTCTCTCCTCGAAAACACCGCCGATTACACTCTTTCTTTTTACTTTCTTTCTTTCCTTCCGCAAAGTCATCGATCAAATCGAACACGTTTGAATACTACGAAGAAGAGAAAAGATGGTCGAAGAACCGACGGACGATCGCGAAAACGCGGAAGCGGACGAAGACGGTGCCTCCGCGCCAGTTCCAGAGAAGGTAGGCGAGTATCATCTTTTTCGCGCTCGACAAAGTTTTGTTTCGTTTCGTTTCTTGAACTCTGATTCTCTTTCGCAATGTTTCGATGAAAGCTTTTACCGCATTCGAGCGCGTCGACGGACACATATGAGAGAATCTGATCTTAAATTCTCTTAAACGTAAAACAGACACAAGTCGGCTGCTCACCGGTATACATAGTGGAAAGGAAACTCGGGAAAGGCGGTTTCGGCCAAGTGTACGTGGGGAGAAGAGCGACGACGTCGACGGCGAAAGGCGCGAACGAACACATCGGTCCTGGGGCGAACGAAATCGCGCTGAAATTCGAGCACCGATCGAGCAAAGGGTGCAACTACGGACCGCCGTACGAGTGGTCGGTGTATAATTCTTTAGGCGGAATTTTAGGTGTTCCGAAAGTGCATTTTAAAGGGAGGCAAAGCGAATGGTACGTGATGGTTATGGATTTACTCGGACCTTCGTTGTGGGATAAATGGAACACGTGCGGACAATCGATGTCGCAAGAGATGGTTTCGTGCATCGCGGTGGAGGCGCTGGCAATTTTGGAGAATTTTCACAGACAAGGGTTCGTGCACGGGGATATTAAGCCGGAGAACTTTTTACTCGGACCACCGGGGACGCCGACGGAGAAGAAGCTGTATTTGGTTGATTTAGGTTTAGCGACGAGATGGAGAGATCCAGTGTGCGCGGCGCACGTCGATTACGACCAAAGGCCGGACGTGTTTCGAGGGACGGTGAGATACGCGAGCGTGCACGCGCATTTGGGGAGAACGGCGTCGAGAAGAGACGATTTGGAGAGTTTGGCGTACACTTTGTTGTTTTTGTTGAAAGGGAGATTGCCGTGGCAAGGCTATCAAGGCGATAACAAAGGCTTTTTGGTGTGTAAGAAGAAGATGGCGACGTGCGCGGAGAGTTTGTGTCGGTATTCGCCGCCGGCGTACAGACAGTTCATGGAGGCGGTGATTAACTTGAAATTTGACGAGGAACCGAAATACGCGGCGATGGCTGCGTTGTTTGAACCGTTGTGTGGTCCGCCAGGGAGACGACCGATTAGCACGGACGGCGCGAAGAAAGTTGGAATGAAACGAAAAGCGACGGATATGGGCAACTTGGAAGAAGACGATAAAGGAGCGGCGAAGAAGAAGGTTAGAATTGGAATTCCGGCGCAACAGTGGATCACCATTTACAACGCGCACAAAGCGATGAAGCAAAGATATCACTACAACGTGGCCAACTCGAGAGTGGAGCAACACATTGAAAAAGGAAACGACGACGGTTTATTCGTCAGTTCGGTGTCTTGCGCGCAAGAGTTGTGGGCGTTAATCATGGACGCCGGGACCGGGTATTCCGCGCAAATGTGGAATTTGAGCACGCAATTCTTACCGAAAGAATGGATTTTGGAGCAATGGGACGATGGCTATTACATCACCTCTTTGGCTGGATCGACGACCGGGTCCGCTTTGGTCATCATGTCCAAGGGCACGCCGTACACGCAACAATCATACAAAGTTTCTGACTCGTTCCCGTTTAAATGGATAAACAAAAAATGGAAGGAAGGGTTTTACGTGACTTCCATGGCCACATGTGCTACGAGATGGGCTATTTGCATGTCCAGAAATGCCGGTTTAGTAGATCAGTGCGCGGAGTTGGATTACATGTACCCGTCCGAAGGCATCCACCGCAGATGGGATTGCGGTTTCAGAATCACGTGTTGCGCGGCCACTCCGGACCAAGCCGCGTTCGTTTTGTCCATCCCTCGTCGACGACCAGGAGACGAGACGCAAGAGACGCTGAGAACGTCCGCGTTTCCACGAACGCACGTCAAGGAAAAGTGGGCGAAAAATCTCTACATCTCCGCGGTCGCGTTTGGCCGCACCGTCAGTTAAAAATATCACGCACGAATACGCGTCAGAAAAGAGATACACACAGGTTGATATTATATATATATATATATATATACACACACACACACAAAGAGAAAGAGAAAGAGAAAGAGAGTAGTTTTGTTGAGGGATTCTTACATTCACATCCCGTTGTATTACTATATCGGAAAACGTACAAAAGAGGCACATATTTTACAAAACGCACAACAGCTTTTGCTTTCCTTTTCGCCCGGTTCATAATACAATCAAGAAAAACAGCCAACAAAAAAGATCTCTTTTCTCCTCTTTCGTCGCTTGAAAGAGATTACGAAAGAATTCGTCGTCTGGTCGTGGTGACTGTACTTTTTTTGTTATTTCTCACGTGTCACTCACTTTCCCCAAGAAAAAACGTACCAAAGAAAAAACACTCACAACAACGCGCGGGGCAAGAACATACTCTGTCTCTCTCTGTTATGCGTTATTCTCACTCCATCGCGACGACGTCGTCGTCGACGTCGCGCTTCGTCGGAAGTGCGACGAAAAGATACCCACAAAAAAACGTACCACGCCGTACCCGTTGTTCCTCCTCCAATATAATTTCCGTGACCACAATTGGACCTTTCCGAGAACAATCATCATCAACGCGAGACAGAAGAAGCTCGGTCTCGTCGGCATCCTTCAGCGGCCGAATAACAAGGACATCGTCGTCGTTGAGAAGAAGAACGGAAAGGACGAGCAGAATCGAAAGTAAAAACAACAACGAGGACGACGAGAGGACGAGAGATGAGAGCAAAACCTCAAAGGAGGAAGAGGAGGTTGAAAAGTCATTCGACAAGGCGCTGTCGAAGAAACTGACGACGATGGCGATCCCATCGGCGGAACGTAAACAGAATATTTTGTTACGCACGCTCACGGCGGTGGCGATCACGTGCGCGGCGATTATACCGCAGATTTCGGAACGGCCGCCGACGCCGGCGATGTCGATCGGGACGGCGCGGACGAGCACGCTGGTCGTCGGCGCGACGAAGAGCGTTCTGGACGACGCCGGTTTGAAGAAGGAGAAGGACAGGAAAAGGTCGAGTTGGTACGCCGGAACGATTAATCTGTGAGAAGAGAGCGATGGAGAGAGGATATACTTTGTTGTGATGTACACTTTTTTAATAATACGTGGCAACTTTTCTAAAGTGCGACGCCGTTTTCGCGTCTTTGTTGAACACGCCGCCGTCGATGGCTTCGCTATAAATCACCCAGTGATCGTTCGCGTCCATTCTGGAAACGACTTTACACTCCACGTAACTCACGGCGTCGGCTAAAATCGGCGATCCGCACGGTGCCGGTTTCCAATCCACGCCTTCGAATCGATCCGCGCCGGGAGGGAAACGTTTCAAGAAGTGTTTCATCGGCGCTTCGAAACCGTCTTCGCCTAAGCAGTTCAAAACAAAACTATCGCCGACTTGCATCAAGGATTCAATCGCACGATCTTTCGCGACGGCAATGGTAAATCCTAAGGGTTCGAACGACGCTTGCGCGATCCAAGAGGCGACCATGGCAGATTTCGCGGTCCCTTGCACCGCGGTGACAATGTACAATCCGCCGGAGACTCTCCCCAACGCTCTCGCGACGTCCGCGGACATGCTCGATTTCATCTCCTTCAACTTTTCTTTTTGCGTCAACAACTGACCCAAATCCGTTCCAGCTTCCTCGTACAACTGGTACGTGCCTTCTGTCGGCGATGACTGGCATTTCAACGGCGACTGCGATTCTTGCAAACCAATCTCGGCGAATTTACGCATCAACGGGTCCACCGGTTCGTCGTCGCCGCCGTAACTCTCGCACACCAAAATCTTTTGCTTCCCTGGCTTCACCGCGCCTATTAAAACGCCTACGTTATCTTGTATCTCCTCCTTCGCGTTCGGCGGCGCTAACAAAACGATCCCGCTCGCACGACCAACCTCCTCGACGATTTGCTGCGCGTCGCAGGTGGACAAATCCAACATCGCCACTTCGCAATCGGTTTTCACCACACCTCTGGCGATTGATTGCGACAATCGATCGCTAAACCCGTAATCCGCGGTATAAAAAACAACCACGGACGATTTCGCTTTCTCCAAAGCTTTCTCGGACCACTTTTTATAGTCCCCGATGAGTTCTTCTGAGTTGCGTTGTAAAATTGGCCCGTGTCCGGTGCACACCGTGGACAACTTCACTCCGTCTGCCTCGCACTTCCTCAAAGCCGTCAACACCGATCGCGCGTTTGGTTTCATCAAACACTCGTAGTAAAAACTAAAATGCGGCATCAGTTTCGGTAACTCTTCGTCGAATACGTCCTTTGTGCAGTAATGCGCGCCAAACGCGTCGCACGTGTACACGAACTCGCTCTCCGTGTCGTAACTGAACATAGTATCCGGCCAATGAAGATTCGGCGCGGGAACAAATTTCAACTGCCTCCCATCGCCTAATTCGAGCACGTCTCCACCTTTCACGACTAACTTGTTGAACTCCTTTTGCACCAAGTTATCTAAAAACGCCAAACACACCTTCGTCCCGACCACGGTCGCGTTCGGCGCTCGTTCCAACACTTTGCCGATCAATCCGGAATGGTCCGGTTCCGTGTGCGAACACACGACGTAATCGATCGAACTCAAATCGTTTCCAACGACCGAGACTAAGGAATCCATGTATAACTGTTCGAATTTCTCGTGACTGGCATCGATTAAAACCGTTTTTTCTGATCCTTTAATTATATACGAGTTGTACGTGGTGCCTTTCTCTAGTCCGAATTCGATATCGAATCTGTCCCGGTCCCAGTCTAAGGAGCGGATAACCGTCGTATCGTTGGTGAGCTTTAAGATTTGCGTTTGGAGTTTATAGTTTTCGTTATTTGCTGGGTTTGACCAAACGGCCACATCCGAGAGCTTTCCAAAATCAAGCTCAACGTTGCTCGGTTCCGCGACTGCTCCGTTGTTGTTCTTCTTCGTCGTCGTCTTTGAGAAGATACGCCGGGGAGAGTAGGGAAAATGACGTGTCACGGCGGAGTTTTTGTTGTTGTTGTTGTTCAAAGAAGACAAAGACAAAGAAGAACGAACCCTCCTCCCTCTCGAAGTCGACGACGTAAAATCAACGACAGAAGCGCTTCTGTTGTTCAGCGCAAAGGCCATTCTTCTTTTGCAAAAGTGTGGTGCTGTGTGTGTGTATATATAAATGCGCGTTCTTTTTATAACGTCACATCGCGGGGAAAAATCACCTCTGTTTTTGCGGGTAAAGATACACACATGCCCGTTTCTTTTGCACTTCCTTTCGGTGAGAAAAAGGAAGACGAAGAATCAAACGAACGACGAACTGTTGGGAATACGAGTATTGCGACCGAAAATCGAGAACAACAACAAGAAACGGTTGGAACCGCGTTCGGGAAAATCTGGGAGTGTTACTGTGCGTTTTGTTCTCGCTTTTCCTCTCTCTGTGAGAGTACAGACTGACCTCTTTATCGTTCTCTCTCTTTCTCTCTCGAACGCAATAACAATGAAAATTACAGCGCCGAGATTCCAACTGACTCGATACTACCGATACGGCGAGATGGACAACTGCGAAGAGTTTTGGCAGGACTTTTATAAATCGATTGAAAATCACACCGGGAAACCACTCCCGACGAGAAGGAGCAAAAGTGGTTCGAGCGAGAACGACATCGAAGACATCGAGAAGAAGAAGAACAAGAAAGGACAATTTTTATCCTCTCTGAAAACAAAATGCGAAACCTTCTTGACGAAAACGAAAGAAAAAGAAGAAGAAAACACGAGAGAGGAGGAAAGAGAGGCGCGCGCGTTCGCGCGCGCGTGGCAAATCATGGATCCGAACGAGGCGAAAGTTTCGTGGAGGAAGAGGTACCGGGACCTCCTCGCCACCGAGGAGAGCGGTGGTGTCAGCGTTCTTTCCACGAATAACAACAACAACGAGGATAAGGATAAGGAAAGTCCTCGGTAATTCTTCATTTTTCGCGTCGTGTGGTCGTAGTTCTCGGGGTAGGTAGACTCGTAGCGTGTAGCGTTCTGTTATAGTAGTAGGAGTGAATTGCTTCATTTTTCCACATAATCACATGCGCTTTTCGCTCTCCTCGCGTCGTTTTAGCGTCGCTTTCTTTCTCTCTACTAAGTGTGGTTTTCGTTCTTTGTCTTCTTCTTCTTCTTCGAGCGGGAGAAAAGCTTTTACGAGAAGCAGCAGCGGCGAAACGGCGTCTTCTTCGTCCGTGATGGAAGTTGGGGAAACGTTCAGGAAAGAAAATATCCGGGTGATTTTAGGGAGCAAATCGGCGACGAGAAAACACATCTTGGAGGAGATGAAGATTGAATACACAACGATATCCGCGGATATAGACGAAAATGCGATTCGATTCGAGGATCCTTCGCGGTTGGTGGAAGCGTTGGCGAGAGCAAAAGCCGAGGCGATTTTGGAACGAATCCGGAAGGCAGAGGAAGAGGAAGGAGCGAAAGAGAAGAGAAGGACGCTGTTAATCACGTGCGATCAAGTGGTGGTTTTTGACGGTAAAATACGCGAGAAACCAGAGACAGAGGAAGAAGCGAGGATGTTTATGCGGTCGTATAAGGAGAATAATCCGTGCTCGACGGTTGGTTCGATCAGAGTGACGGACGTGGCAACGGGCGCGTCGGCGAGTTCCGTGGACGTGTGCACGATTCACTTTAAGGAGATCTCGGAGGAGGCGATGGATTTTTTGATCAATGAAGGCGAGGTCATGTGGTGTGCGGGAGGTCTGATGGTAGAACACGAGAAAGTGAGGCCGTTCGTGACGAAGATTGATGGGAGCGAAGATGGAGTCATGGGGATGGATAAAGAAGTCTGCGCTCGGCTACTGCGAGAGGTTTTTTTATTTTGATGTCAATGTATATTTAATACGCGAATTCTTTTGATAATGCTGCGTCGTATGTTTACAATCGATGAAGTGTTTGTTCAACACTTTGTCACTATCGCTCCTAAAAATGATGTTGCTGCTGCCAACGCTCTGCATTGACATGCGCGTTCTATTCTGTTTTTTTTTGTACCGCGAGTATAAAACACCCCTAAAATTTAATTTTCTTCTTCGTTGTCGTCGTCGAAATCATCCATCTCGCTTCTTAAGCCTTCCACGTTCCGCATTAGCGCGTATCGTGCATCCTCTTCGTACTTTATAGATAAGAAGTGCTTGGCAAAATCAAGTTCAGAAACGTTGTTGTATTTTGCCATCGCGCGTAAAGCTATGTCTTGTACCGCGTGCTCGTGCGGATCGAGCGCGTTCTTCTTTCGGTTTCTGATAGAGAATCCTCCTCGTTGGCCGCCTTCCTTATCTGCCGCTTCCGCATCTTTCCTCTTCTTAGCGAGGCGCTTTAATAGCTTTTCGTTCTTCGAAGCTCTCTCGGCGTCCTCAATGCGCTTCTTCTCTTTTTCGCTCACGCCGAAGATCTTGTTATGGTCCATGGTGTGCAACGCTTGGAGGTTCTTCTCGTTGTTGTCGTTCTCCTCCTCCTCCTCGTTGAGCAAGCCTTCGAAGATGTTCTCGCCTCGCTTCGCTGCCGCTTCCCGTTCCTCTTCTAAAGCGTTACCGATATCACGAGCTTGGTCTTGATCTAAACCTTTTGCAACTCTAAAGTTAAATCCGTCTTCGCCTTGGTGCCCTTCCTCTTTGATGATGTCCTCTTCTTCGTCTTTCCGTTTCTCTTCTTCTACTTTTTCGCGAACCTCAACCTTTCCCGCCATGTTCAGTCTGAGCAAGTTCACGATGCCCCACAACTCGCCTTTCTTCTTGTCGTCACCTTGGATACCTTCGAAGATTCGTCGTTCCATCTTGCCATCCGTCATGATCGATCCCATTTGCACTTTATAAATCTGACGAGAATACACGAGCTCTTCTAGAGTACCGGCGGAAATTAATCTGTACACTTCCACATTGCGCTTGTTGCCCAATCTGTACACGCGATCTTGCGACTGCAAATCTTTAGCAGGATTCCAGGCCGGATCAAAAATGATCACTTTATTCGCCGAGGCGACGTTAAGGCCGACACCGCCGGCTTCGGAGGACATGAGAAACAAGAAACAACTGCCCCGTTTGTTAAAATCGTCGACAATTTTTTGACGCTCTTTCACCGCCGTGCCGCCATCTAATCGTACGTGGACATATCCCTTGCGCTTGACGAATTCATTCATCACGTTTAGCAATCGAACGGAATACGAAAATAAAACAACTTTATCGTTTCTCTTGTAAAACCGCTCGAGTAAAATACTGAGCGTTTTCATTTTACCGCAATGGTCAAAGTTTGAAGCGGCGAGAAAGTTTTGTTGCGGTCGCAATCCCCCGAGCGCATCGAGCTCGTCGCCGAGAGCAACTTTAGCCACCGCTTGTGCGCGTTTGAATTTTGACACATCTTCTTCTTTTGGGTTTGGGGGTAAATCAAACGGTTTTAAAAGCTCGAGATGGTTCGAGATGTTGCGACAGGCAAAAACGCACGCGAATCCGACGCACATCGGACATGTTCTGTGTCTACCGTGCGGTCCGTAAGCACACCACATCTCGTCCCCATCATCGTCGTCCAAGCCATTAGCAGGATAACAACACTTGTTCCTTTCCTCACCACTTCCACAATCGCACGGACTATCTTTATTCAATATCAACTGTACACTCGTCGATTCGCGGATGCGTTCGTACGCTCTTCTTTGTGCCGGAGCCAAATCACAAAATACGACTTTCTCTGTCTTTTTCTTCATCGTCCCCGCTTTCAAGACGCGCTTCTTCTCTCTCTTCAGCATATAAATACTCAGTAAACCATTCAACTGCATCGCACGTTTTCTGCCGAGTCCAATTTCGAATGCACTCGCTGATGCGCTTCGCGCTTTGTGCATCGGTTTCTCGTAATACGATTTGAAATGAGATAACGAACCAATACAGTTCGTGTTCAATGCATCAAATATCGTGTGCAATTCCTCGGCTTTATTTTGATAAGGCGTCCCAGTTAAGCCAAATTTTTGACATTTCATTTGGCGCATTGCTTTAAACGATTGCGTCTTCGGGTTCTTCATCGAATTGTGCATTTCGTCGATGATGCAAAAATCCCAGTTGGTGTTCGTCCAAATGTTAAAATCTGGATTTGATTGGATATCTCTGGAGATGATGTTTACCGTCGTGATCACCACGTCCACACCGCGATGGTTCTCAATGTCGTCGTACACCACTTCTCTGTTATTCCCGTGCGCAACTGCTACGTTGACGTCCCATATTTCGTCGTCACCGATAGCCTCGCCCCACTTTTCAAACTCGTTCTTCCAGTTATCAATCAACGTCGCCGGGACGATGATTAAAATTGGTCTTCGATTGTTCGCGTTGACGCCTCTCCTCTTTGCCTCTTCTTCGAAGAGCACCTCACGCTTACCCCATTTGTCATACCTTGTTTCCTCCATATCTATCACTTCTTCATCTTCTTCTCCTCCTCCTTCTTCTGCGCGTTCCTCTTCGTCGTCGTCTTCTTT
>Ga0114997_10002786_pt1 | contig 13987 bp, 8 predicted proteins | sample ArcticOcean_MG_C_2_FD_87045 | JGI IMG/M metagenome (GOLD analysis project Ga0114997, IMG submission 87045) | Marine microbial communities from western Arctic Ocean - ArcticOcean_MG_CB4_136 | ecosystem: Environmental > Aquatic > Marine > Oceanic | place: Arctic Ocean: Canada Basin | collected... | reverse complement strand
CTAACAATTCCAATGTATCCATTATCGCTGGACGGAGCTCCAAACATTTGTTTCTTGAAACTTACAACCCCAATGTATCCATTCGTCTCTGTTTCATCGGGGTTTTCGTCATCTTCGCCGTCTAGTTTATCATCATCTTTACCGTCTAGTTTGTCACCAGGTTTATCATCATCTTCACCGTCTAGTTTGTCACCAGGTTTTTCATCTCTAACTTCGACATCTGTAACTTCGACATCAGAATCCGACGCAACAGTTGAAACATCTTCTTCTGAATCGGTTCTATTCATTTTCGTATCGAATACGCTTACGCCGTCTTCCAGTGCTTTGATAACATACGGATCAATGGTATATTCGTCATCAAATGAAGAGGACACGTCGCTTTGTACGGATTCAGCGTCGCTTTCTGACATTGTGAAAGAGTATAATCCTTGGTTTCCACTTTCGGGTATTCCTAATGAATTAAGTTCGTTCTCAGGCGATACCGGTGCAAATGGAAAATCTACGGTGTTCATATGTTAAGGGTAATATTTTTTTCACAAAAAATGAGACGAAAAAAGAATACTAACTTTAATTCGCGTCATACTATTCAAGTAATATGACAAATAATAAAACTTCAGCAATCTTAATAAGCGTCGATGGAAATATCGGCGCAGGTAAATCGACAATTCTAGACATGATTTCAAACTGTTTTCCACGTGAAAAAATCATCACCCTTCTTGAACCCGTAGAATTATGGGAAACAATCAAGGATACGGAATCGGTTAATATTCTTCAGAACTTTTATCGCGACCAAACCAAGTACGCTTTCGTGTTCCAGATGTGTGCGTACATTTCCAGACTCAGTGAATTAAAGAAATGTATTCGAGAAAATCCAGGTAAAATCATACTTATGGAACGCAGTGTACTCACGGATCGTCATATATTCGCGAAAATGTTATTCGACGATAATAAGATCAACGATATCGAGTACCAAGTGTATTTGAAATGGTTTGATGAATTCCTGCAGGAGATACCCGATATATATAACGTATACTTACAGACGACGCCCGACGTGTGTCTTGAAAGAGTACATAAACGGAACAGAGAAGGAGAAGGCGGTATGTCATTAGAGTACCTTACGAAATGCCATACGTACCATGAAAACTGGATGAAAAGTACATCGGACAATGTCCTTGTTCTGAACGGCAATGAACGAAACAATACTGTTCATCTTCCAGAAATCAACGCGTTTCTTCAGCAAATAAGTTCGTTGTAATAAGCATGGAAGATCTGAAAACAGGAGATATTATTTTTTGTAATTATACGAAAAAAGGAGGATGTATGAGTATTTTCACACGACTTATTAAGTATTTCACGAAGAGCGATTATTCGCATATCGCTGTTGTACTCAAAGACCCTTCGTTTATTCAACCGCCATTAAAGGGAACGTACGTTTGGGAATCAAGTTGGGAAGGGAAACCAGATCCACAGGATGGGAAAGTGAAACTCGGAGTTCAAATTACGCCGCTTGAAGAGTTGATGGATGAGTACCGAGAAAAGGGTCATATGTATGTACGTAGAGTTCAGTGTCCACCCACATTATTTTCAAATAAAAACATGAAAAAAATCCATGACGTAGTGTACGATAAACCATACGACATTGTACCCAGTGATTGGCTCGAAGCTCTTTTGAAAAACGATCCGTCGCCGCAGAAAATCAGCCGTTTCTGGTGCAGCGCTCTCGTGGGATATATTTACACAAAATGCGGATTACTCGATAAGAAAACCGACTGGACGATTCTGTCGCCCGCTGATTTCTCTATCGAACACGAAAGCGTCCGTTTCATAAATAAAACATCGCTTGCGGATAAAATTGAAAAAATCATCTAAGTCTCGTGAAGAACGAATCAATGCGCTGGATACCGTTCAAACGATTCACGATTTTTTTATTTTTTGTCGTAAACTTTTTATGATACACACGGAACAGTTCCTTTACATTTTTCGAACACGGAGAGTAGTACACGATACGTAATACGGGACTCATGATCTGCGTCGTCATGATATGCGCCATATCAATATCCAACCCTTCCCGTTCAACGTACCCTGCATCCTCGACTTTCTCATACAGTTTACTTTTCTCCCCTTTCTTCGTCACGATCGGAATGTACGTGATGTACGTACCTGGAACTGCAACGTAATCTTTCTGTCTAGATTTCATCTTTGATATTACCGTACACGGAGGTAATTTATATGTATTATACGTCTTTTTCAAACGTACACGTACACTTAAATCAAACACCGATACGTTATTTTCATCCAACTCAACAAGTCGCGACCTTATGTATTCCATAATATCACACTTCGACACTTGCTTCGGCTCTTCAAGTATCAGGGATAATACACGTCGTACAGTTTCCCTTGCAAACGGACAGAAATCCGAACGTACATCTTCCAATCCTTTTGATTCCACTTCGCCAATCGACTCCCGTGATTCATACTTCAACCCAGCATACCGTTTCTTTCGTAACAAAAGCATGGGATAATACACCTTCTCAAGCTCGATCTTCATACAACACTCTTCGCCTCCTGCAATAATACGATTTATACGTTTCTCAAGTACTTCACCGTACTGGAAACACGACCGAATCTGACCACGTATCGAACACGCGCGATTCACGTCATACTGGATGAATATACTATCCGTGTCCCCGTACACTATATCACACTTGTACTCTTTCTCAAGAAACTCGATCGTATTCCTCATAAGTCCCCGACCAATACGCGTCACTGTTTCCGCAATCCCTTGACACGGTAAGATTCCACGTGGCCCTGTACCCGTAAACCCGTAAATACTATTCGCAGATATCTTCAACGCAAGTTGACGACAATGATACAACTCGTACGTTTTCACATCTCCCGTCTCCTTCGCCTGAATCATCTTCTGTTTTGCCCGTTTTCTGGCACGCAACAGACCAGATAACATATCCGGTAAAATACCCGGACATTTCGCGAACGTATGTTGTCCGAAAGCGTGCAATTCCGTGGTCTTGATATACGCTCCTTTCCGTATCAAGGTGGAATAGCATAAATTCTTCCACTGAATAATACTCGGGTACAGAGATTTGAAATCAAGAACAAGAACGGGCGAATCGAAATAACCGCATCGTGGTTCAATTACCTCGCCGCCTTTATACGGTCCGATGCATGTATCGTACATTTTATCCACTACAAACCCCTTGATATAGGCATGGTACACCAATTGATTCAGTACTTTGATCTGCTGTCCACGTGTACATAAATCCGTAATGGACGTCCGTGTCACACGAGACATCTCAATGAGTCCAGGTAAAACACTGAGTTCTCGTATTAATCCAATACAATGACGATGATAATTCACGCACCCAATAGTATCATGAGTATCAGTCAATTTTCTCTGGACAACAGCGTCGTAATCATACGATTCATACGTATGATGCGTCTGGATGTAATAACACACGTCGACTGAATGAATGCCGAAACATTTCACTCTTACTAAGTTATTATCTCCCAACGCCGTGCTGTTCAAAGAAACGCTACGGAACATTGATACATCCTTACGAAGCCAGGATAAACATTGAAGACATTCCAAGCGAAGCGTCGAACATCTGGCGCGGATAATCGACCAGTCTCGTGTATTGATATGATACCCCGCAATCAAACACACACAGTTTTCACATAATATCTTTACGAATTCCTGCAGTAATTCACGTTCACTGGTGAAACATACTGCATTATCAATGCAAACGTTTCCAAGGTAAAAAACGTACTCTTTCGCTTTACCATTATTGAAATTCCAAATACTGAGACTGACGTACTTGATCATTGCATTCTCGCGCTTTTGAACGTCAATGTGTGCGATTCGAAAATTACACACATCGTCGCATTCAACGACTTGAATATCGCTCACCCAACACATATATTCCTCGTCACAGTACGATTCACGGTCAAGTACGATAGTAGAAGACGTCAAAGATATCCAGTCACCGTACGCTGCGCCAGTATAATTACAGAACTTATTCTCAAGGGAACACAGTCCGATTTCGTTCATCTGAATACCTCGTAATGTTTTCCATTTTTTCACACAAATATCGTACGATTTCACATTGGAAAACAGTAATCGGATAAACCATCGTCTTCCACGTTCACCGACTCGATTCTTATCCTCGTCGAACCTTGAGAATCTGTACTTTGATACCCATTTATACCGCACCGCATCGTCGTTGCATAATTGACGCACTTGGCTTAAGATACGCTCTGCGCGATTCTCAGATACACGTTTCTCGTAATATGACGCATTCGCGTTCACGTATACGTCGGGAACGTACCCTTTGACTTTAATAAGAACAGAAACGCCGTCACGTGTATATCCGCCCATGTAACATATGGATTCACGCGACACATCACACACTTTCACATCGAATATTTGAAGTTTCATGTCGATTCACATAAGTATGCTTTGAACTGAAAAAACTCATTTTTTATATTTTTTTCGAACATGAAACCGTGAACGTGTTATTCTCCACATCGTCTCCTTTTTTCCTCGCTCTTATTAATTCACGGTACAGCAACGAGGAAAATTTCTTGATACGTGATACGGAAAACCGATCTATATTTTCACGGAATAACGTACTCAACGAACCTCCAGGCGTATGATTGAAATTATCCGTTGTTCGTTGATCGTCTCTTGCCGCTGAAATACACGTGATCAATCCGTCGAACGTATTGTTATTTTCCCTTGATAGTTTTTGAGTTTTAGTATCGTAACTGTACGGTAAATCGAATAACGTGTTCGAATGACAACAATCCAGGAGTATAAATAGAGATTGATCTTTACGTACGTTTCGCGCAATTGACGCCAACGTGTTATCCCTTATACTGTTGAAAAAGAAATCATTCGATGGAACTAAATATTCAGTACTGGTATCGCTTTCATCCAATCCTCCTTGACTTGAATACCCGTGACCCGAATAACTAAACCATAAGTCGGTATGATCAGAGGCAATTAATTCGTGCAAGTGATAAAGTATTTTTTTCCGCGTAGCCCTTTCAATACGTACGTTATCAAACAAAGGATCGGATCGAATCATACGCCTTGATCCATCTGTCAAGAATACGATCTCAGAAGCTTTGTACGTTCCGTGATTTATCAGTGATCGTACAGTATGCATTCCGTCAACTAAACAACCAGGTTGCGTACTTCGTGCAAGGTTTAAACGATATGTTATTGATACAACAAGCGCCATAACTTATTACTTTTATTTTTCATCGCGTGGATTTTATGAAGTAAGATAATGAATAATTTATCCATTATTTTCCCCCTTTTCATGAAAGAATACAATAAAATTAGTCCAAAAACCGTCTTATTACTTTGACTTAATCTGAAATTTGTTTTTTTCTTAGCTTTCTTCAATGTATTCACATGTTTCAATATCATTCTCGAAGATTTCCCGTTCTGAATGAAATGGCGTGTATCATTATGCCCTTTGAGTACAACGGCGTCGATATTCTCATCAATGCATTTATATTTTGCCTGAATACCGTACTTCGGGGCTTTTATACATAACGTGGCCCGTTCAAGTTTGGGTAATTTCGGACGCATTCCATCTATGTAGTATGAATTGCCTATTCTATGTGAAAATGATGGACGAGACACATACGGAATCATACACGACGCGGCAATACAGTCAAGGAGATGATCATTACTTTCATACTTTGAAAAAATAACGCTTTCAAGTCCCGTCCATGTTAATTTCCGTGCGTGAATGAACACTTTATCGGTACATAAAAGGTATGCATTACTGGGTAGTAATTTACGAAATAAAGTTTCAAATGCTTCCGATAGATATTTACCACTTGACATCTGTTCCTTTATGAATGTATATTGAGATTTCCAAACGTCCATTTTGATATTACACGCGAAAGCTACTGCGCCCACAGCGCCAGAACTTGTTCCGAAAATACGACGTATTTTCACTTTATTCTTCAACTGATCCAATGCCATAAATACACCAACGTAATAATACGCACAAAGTCCGCCTCCAGGTATAGAAATATCCATTTCCGAAAGCTTGTCGAATTCTGATGAATACGTGATACGTTCCATCATACGTTTTGTTATTTCATACAAAGGGGTCGTACATCCAAGAGAAGTTCTGTCCATTTATATCATACACATTTTTAAACCTTAAACCGCGTTTTAATTTCGTATTTATTTTCAACGCATTTGTAAATGGGAAATAGATACGGGAAGAAACAATCAACATATTCCACTAGTATGGATAGAATTGATCTTATTGAACACAATCAACGTACGAGTAGGATAAGGGGATGTGTGATGAAACACGGGGGAAAGATATCCCTTGAAAGGAAAAAGATCAATTATACGATGAACGAAAAAGAGTACAGAAAAACGACTCAGAGAATTGATGTATCCGATTTAAATCATATTTTATGCATTGATAGGACGCGGATGTGTGCTGTTGTTGAACCCGGTGTTACGATGAAGAATCTGTATGAACACACTATAAAGGAAGGAACTATACCTTTGGTTTTACCCGAATTTGAACATTTATCGGTGGGAGGATTAATTCAAGGAACGGGTCTTGAGTCGTCTTCATTTAAATACGGTCAGTTCAATGATACGTGTTTGGAGTATGAATTTATTAATAGCAAGGGGGAAGTACGCGTTGCGAACGAAATAAAGAATTCCGATTTATTCTACGGTACTTCTGGAAGTTTCGGATCTCTAGGTATTCTAACCTCGGTGATCATAAAGCTGCGTCCCGCCAAACCGTACGTTACGGTTCAATTGCATTCGTATTCTAAATTAGGCGTGGGAATCGGTGTCATGAATAATCTTTGCACGAAGGAAGACGACGATTATATTGAGGGAATAGTGTACAATAAGGAAAAGCTCGTGATTGCGTCTGGATCTTTGAGCGATAGAATCGGTATTCTTCCGTTGGTGAATTTACGTAAATGGTACTCTCCTTGGTTTGTAGAATGTGTGGAAAACAGGACCAAGAATAAAAATATTGCGTTTATACAATTGAAACTTGAAGATTATTTATTTCGTCACGATAAAGGAGCGTTTTGGGCGGGTATGTATGCTAGATGGAGAGGGGTTCAAATAGGGAAGATGAAGTGCCTTCGTAAACTATTAAGTAAATATTTCACTACAAAGGCGCTGTGGAAGAAGTTGAACTCCAAGTCCCAGTCCGTGAGAGAGAGGAAATTCGTGTTTCAAGACATTTACGTTCCATTGACGAAAACAGAAGAGTTCGTTACTCAAATTAACCGAGAATTTGCAATTTACCCTTTATGGCTGTGTCCAATGAAAAGCACTGCGACGCCGCAATATTATTCCCCACATTACGTTCCCAATCCAAAAGAAAAATTTATGGTCGACGTAGGTGTGTGGGGGATTCCTACAACCTTTCCCGTCCCGTACAATGGTTTTGAAAAAAATCGACGTATTGAAAATATTATGAATTCATTTGAAGCTAAGAAGATGTTTTACGGCAAGGCGTATTACACTGAGACGGAATTTGATACCAAGTATCCTTACTTTACCGAATACGACCAATTAAGAGAAAAGTATGACTGTGATAAGTTTAAGACGATCAAACAGAAGATTCTGATGTGATAGCTGAGAAAAATGCTGATAATAATAAAAAGGAGTGTATATATCGAATAACGTTTTGTTGATCTTGATACGTGCAATATTCGTTCATGTATAGTTTACACATAGAATAAGTACAAGAAACGCGCGCGCTTCATTAACGTTAAGATTTATCATTCAATACAACATGGCACTTATAACCGAAACGGATGAAAAACATCCCCAACCTAGCGGAATCATTCGCCCATTGTACAACCATCAGTTGGCTGGATTGTATCAGATACAGCAAAGGGAAAAGGATTCGTCGTGCGAAATACCTTACGGGGCGTTGAGAAAATACCAAGGAATTATGAAAACGCGGTGCGGGTTCTTATGCGACCCGTTAGGGTCTGGGAAAACCCTTGTTGCTCTGAGTTTAGTATTATTAGATTCTCCCCCTGAAATAGAAAAACGTAGAACAATACATTCAAGGTATATCGGTAAAGTGGACGTCAAGAATTACTCGGACAACACGCGGTACGAGAGAACGAATGTATTTGTGGTACCCCACGGACTAATGTATCATTGGAAAGAACACGCAATTAAATATTTTACAGAGGATATTTCCAAAAAAATCGTTTTTCTCGTGAAACGAAAACAAGTGGACGAGTTCAATGAAAAGTATATTGATACATGCACGGATTTCCCTCATATTGTCATATGTTCCTCTACGCGGTGGAGAACATGGGGCAATGTTTTACTTGAACGGGGTATCATGGTAGATCGTATTGTGTACGACAACGCGGATAAATTAAAAATACCCCAAAACCCGTGCGTTCTTTCGAGATTTTATTGGTTTATAACGTCCTCGCCCGAAACGTGGAATATGAGAACGTCTGGGTTTCTAAGACAATTGATTTATGATTTAACAATACTATGTATGGATTGTCGTATGTTTGATAAAAACAGAAGGGTGCAGTACGGGAATATGTTTATTCAATCGTGCGACTCGTTTGTGAAAACATCTCTGAAGCTGCCAGATGTAAAGGAAATAACCATGTACTGTAAATTAGATAGTAAAAGTAGTATTTTCGGTAGTGCTCTGCCGTACAATTTAAGAAAGGCGTTGGAAGCGGGTGATATGAATTTCGTTCTTCAACATCTGGGATGCGATACTGAACAGGAGATTTTTTCAACCCTGACTAAAAACATTACCGACGCAATTGGACGTAATAATCGCGAAATTGAAAATTACAAACAATTGAAATACGATACTGGACCACTTATGGAAGAAAATGCCCGTCTGACAGAGAGGATGGGTTATTTAAAGGAGAGGATATCGGATACAACGTGTGCTATTTGTATAGATGAGATCCAGAACACGAAATCTGTTCTTTCGTGTTGCAGTAATACATTTTGTCTAAGGTGTATTCTCCGATCCACTGAAAAGACTCGAAAATGTCCCATGTGTAGAACCAACACGACGGTCGACGAAATCCGAATCGTATCTGATAAGTACGAGGATACCAAGGTTCGGCAAATACCCACGAGATGGGAAGTTCTTGAGCGTCTTATGACTGAAAAGGATGAGAAAACGATTATCTTCAGTAATTTCGGGTTTTCTAAAGTGAACCAAATTTTAGAACAAAAATCGATACGTCACGCGGAATTAAAAGGAACGTATCATCAAATAAAAAGGGTGTGTAATGAATACATGTACGGGGATTTGAATTGTCTTTTACTGTGTACGAAATATAAAGGCTCGGGGCATCATTTCCCCCAAACGTCTAGAATCGTATTTCTCCACGAAGTTAGTCGACCATTGAGAGATCTTATTATAAACACGGGACAGAGAGTGCATGGAAGTAGTTCGCTGGAGGTATATACCATGTCGACTTCAATTGAAAAAAATGATTCATTACTGTAACCTCAGTAATATCATAAGTACTATATTATAATTTAAAATGCCAGAGAAACAAATAGAACAAGTAGCAAGAATCCAATTCGGGGTTTATACTGAAGGAGAAAAACACGATACGAGTGTCGTGAATGTTCAAGAGGCGACAACGTTGGATGTGAATGGAAATCAAATCCCGAACGGTCTTGCAGATAAACGAATGGGTGCGGGTAATTCGAATGAACGTGGAACGACGTGTTCAACGTGCGGAGAAAACTACGAAAGTTGTCAGGGTCATAGTGGTAGGATACCACTTAAAAACTGCGTATTGCATCCTTTGTTTGTCATTTATCTTAAATTATTCTTACGTTCATATTGCACCAAATGCTTTGAAAGTTTGTTGTTGAAAGATTTACCTGAAGGGTCGACATTTAACCAAATGAAAGAGGCGAAGAAAATGAAATCTTGTGTGTCTTGCGGAGAACCCGTGCCATCGTCTATTAAGATAGACGTTGGTACTGGTATTACCCGACTGGAGTACACGGGCAAGAAGGGGGGAGATAAAATTGTGCAGGAATTAACCCCCTCTGATATACATACTATTCTTGATCAAATCCCGGACGAGGATATATCTAAGTACGTGGATATAAATAACTTCAGGCCGTCTAGTTTAGTGTTGAAATCTCTCAATGTATCCCCGAACTGCACCAGGCCAAGGATGTCGTCTGCCAGCGGACACAGGGAGTCGACATTCACACAGGCTTTGGCTTCTATTCTAAAACTTGTGGATAAGTTGGAGCGGTCGAACAAGAACTCGGAAAATAAAGGGTTGGGCTCGGCGCGTATCGCAGTAGCGTATAAAAACCTTCTTTACTTGTTCATTAACCAATACTACAAGGGGTCGAACGATAACTCGGTACAGGGCATTGCGCCAGGATTACAAGGAAAAGGTGGGACGTTTCGAGCGAATCTGAGCGGTAAACGAGTTGATAATGCTTCACGGGACGTCATCACTTGCGCGGGCACGAGCGTGAGTATCGACGAGGTCGGTATACCTATGGCTATTGCTACGCAACTGACACAGATCGTCGAGGTTACTTTGTTGAACAAACATTACCTTCAGTCGCTTGTCGATAAAGGGCCCGATTCTTACCCTGGCGCGAAGAGAGTGATTATTACAGACGATACTACATATGACTTGAGATACGCAACAGGTATCACTCTAAAAGTAGGGTGGAGGGTTGAGCGATTTTTACAGAATGGAGATTACGTGTTGTTGAACCGTCAACCGACGTTGCATCGAGGGAGTATGATGAGTCACCGAGTGAAAGTGATTCAAAAAGGCGATGCTATTAAACTTCACCCCGCTCATACCACACCGTACAATGCCGACTTTGATGGGGACGAGATGAATGTGCATATTCCCGTATCATTGGAGACGTTCATTGAATTAATGTTCGGTTGCCCAGTGTCAAGTATGTTGCTGAAGTCTATTGGATGCATCCAGGATTCTTTGTTAGGGTGTTATATGATTACAGAAGACGGTGTTGAAATATCTGGAGATGATATCCAATCTCTTATTTCCACAACGAATATATCTATTTGGGATAAAATTAAATATTTCGGTGATAAGAGGAAGAAGTATGACGGAAAGGAGGTTATCTCTTCGTTCATCTCGAAAGAGGTGAATATGAATAGAGAAACAAGAACTCCAGGAGAGTTTATGAGGATAAAGGGTGGGGAGATTTTACCTGGTTCTGGGCGGTTGGATAAGAAAACGATCGGGACTGGATCTGGGACGATTCATCGTCAAATATTCAAGCGTGTAAATGACACCGAAAGTTCCATTTTCCTTGGTAATATCGTTCAATTGTCAACGGATTACTTACAACTAAAGGGGTTTACTATTGGATTGAAGGATGTCTATGCGGACGAAGCGTTTAGAAAGAAGACGGCAAAGTACGTTGAAGAAAAGAAGAAGGAAATTTCGGAAACAGTGCTAATTATGAAAAAAGAGGGTGAATATGACGACGTGGATGCTTACATCCTGATCGCCGCTCAAAACATGACGCAGGAGATTGCCAACAACACGATTGATAAGATGGATACAAATAACTCTCTTTACAATATGGTTATGGCGAAATCCAAGGGCGATAAAGTGAATATATCTCAGGTTATTGGAATTGCCGGAGTTCAGATGATTGCAGGTAAACTTGTAGAGAATAAGCTTAATGGACGATCCCTGCCTCATTTCTATAGTGGACAGGATGATTTTGAAAGTAGAGGCGGGATTGGTAATAATTTCACAGAAGGATGTACTTCCACCGAGTTCTTCTTTCATTTAATGGCAGCACGCGAGGGATTGGTGGATACGGCGATTAAGACTGCTAAAAGTGGTTACGTTTCAAGGAAACTTGTCAAATCTCTGGACGATTTATCAACGAACAGTGAATTACAGGTAGTTGATTCCCAGGGGACTGTGTACCAGAATGTATTTGGTTCGTGTGGCATGGATCCCGACTTGGAAGGGAATCTTGTGTCGGATTTAATTGGGTTGTCGGACAAGGATATAACCCAAAGGTACTTGTTCTCAGCATCCGAGATGAAGAAGTATAAAAAGTATGGAAACAAGAGGCAGGAGGAGTTGCTGAGTACTCTAAAGCGGGAGAGAGAGTACATGCGGGCGTCGTATTTGTGGAAAACGGTTCAACCTAGAACTGTGTTGGAGAATGTGTTCCCTATCCCTGTAGAGTTGAAAAACATTATCAATTCTTGTGCAAATAAGAAGAAGTATGCGGGGAAACCGGTTGACCCCGCGACCGCGCAGGATTTGGTGTCTCGGTTTGTGAACACCTTGGAGAAGAATTACGCGCCTACCGTTGTGGGTTTACTTCCATCTGGTATATGGACGTTGCTTTGTCCTAAAATGTGCATGACGCACAAGTACACCTTGGAATTATTAGAGGTTATATTTCAGGAAATCTGGGTCAGTATGAAGAGGAATTTAATTCGTCCAGGTACATGTGTAGGTATCAGAGCGGCACAGAAGATTGGTGAGAGGATTACGCAAATGACGTTGAATACGTTCCATAGCGCGGGAAAGAAATCACAGGAAAATCTCGGTATTCCCAGATTTACCGAGTTGTTTGAGCTGCAGAAAAAACAGGCAACCGTAAAAACGTGGATTGACGCGGGAACAGAAATGGACACAGCAATAATGCTAGTGTCGCGTATATCTCCGTGTCTTATGAAAGATTACTTTTGCAAGGCATCGTGGATATACAAACCTACGAAGTCTATGTTAAAGAACGACCTTATTAACGAATTCTTTCTCAAAGAGGACGAAGATGTCGAGGAGTACGCATACGCTTTAAGGGTGGAGTTTGATATAGAGAAGTTGAATGAAGGGGTAAAGACTGTATTGGATATGGGAAAAGGACTTGGGGCGCACATTTTAGCCAGAACCGAGGATACCGGGGGTGTGAAGAAAAAGGTTGCGAAGAAATTGTTTCCTGTTAGTGGAAGCAAGGGGTATGATTTGACGGTTGAAAATATGGCCGTATCGATTTCCGAGACGAGCGATCGCAATCCGGTGGTGTATATTCACACGAACTTTGTGGAGGAGACCATCAGGCAGAGTTATTTGGTGAAGTTTATGGAGAACGTTGTTAATAACACGCTTATCAGCGGTTTTGTTACAAATTATTCTAACGGAGGGTTTAAATATGTGCATGATGCCGAGATATATACAGATGAGGTGGTTATGTTTCACTCCGACGGATCGATGTACAAGGAGAAACATCATGTGTTGGAAATGAAAGGAACGAATCTATTGGAATTGATTCACGTGTTGGAGATCGATCGTGAACACATATCTACGAACTGTGTACTGGACGTGTATGACGCGTTTGGTATAACGGAGGCTAAAAGAGTTCTTGAGTGTGAAATTCAGAAGTGCATTGATAACGCGTCGAGTCACATATCGCGACAGGATCTGACTTTGCTGGTAGATTTCATGAGTCATACCGGAGAGTTAGTTGCATTAAACAGACACGGAGTGAAGAAGCTTGATATGCCCGTTCTTTCGCGCGCTTCGTTTGAGAATACGTTACCCGTGCTGGTAAAGGCGGCGGTGAACGCGGAAGTGGATAACTTGAAATCTGTAAGTAGTTGTGTGATTATCGGGAAAGTTCCTCCTATCGGAACGAATTACGAAAAGTACACGGTTAATTATACCAAGTTGCAGGAGATATCTCGCGCGTCAAAGGAGAATGAGATTGAACATAAGTACGGAGGAATTAGGTTGTGCGGAAGAGATGATCTGGACGATTTCTTCTAATAAACATAAATTTTTTTATTACACAATCCCGATCTTCCGCGTATCCCAATCGACCCCTATATCGTGCTGCATCATCCATCGATTCCCGAGTATAACCAGTCTCGGGTGAATGTCTAACGGATCTATGTTGTGT
>Ga0114997_10002784_pt1 | contig 13989 bp, 14 predicted proteins | sample ArcticOcean_MG_C_2_FD_87045 | JGI IMG/M metagenome (GOLD analysis project Ga0114997, IMG submission 87045) | Marine microbial communities from western Arctic Ocean - ArcticOcean_MG_CB4_136 | ecosystem: Environmental > Aquatic > Marine > Oceanic | place: Arctic Ocean: Canada Basin | collected... | reverse complement strand
CACTTATCTAGATTAAAATCCAAAAAAGATTGTTCTTAATATAAAAACTTAAGTTTTAATTGCTCGTGACTACGTCTAAAGTTATTCCAAACACTAATCAGCATAGTAAATAAAGAGAAGTAGGAGAGTGTGTAGGGGCGTTCTGTTACCCGGTGCCCCAGTCCTATCTTTGTGAATCTAGCTAAACAGTGCATAAACACTCCTATATATTCCCATACATGGAGTCTGGATTCAAGGACTAATTACGACCCAACTACGACTCTATCCTGTCGGTGCTGTTGCATCTCCTGTCCCTCAATAGAGGTACCAGTCCGATCTGCAATTTAGAATCACTTTTAAGAGGTGGACCACCTTTATTGCAAAAGAGACTCCTAATAGTTTGGTATGTAGGTTTGATCTAGTCATTTAGAGTCAATTTTTTTCAAATGAGTCCGAGAGTCCAATCTCAAAAATTTTGTCTATAAATTTAGTTTAAAATAAAGTTTCGTTGTGTATAATTAATTATGCAATTGACGAAAAGATTTTTTTATAAATATTTTTCGTATCTTTTTTTTTTTCCAGTATTGATAATTATTAGAATTATCAAACCTTTTATTCTGGTTAGATTAGACGACTCATACTCTAGTAGGTTTGGACACTTTAGTGGGATGACCTCATTATATTTGTCAAAAAAACAAAACAAAATTGATCAGCCTAAACAGAAATTTATAGATTTTTTTATTTTAAATAAAAAAATATCAAATAATCAACTTTATAAAATTTATAAAAAAAAATTAAATTATCTACCATGGTTTTTTTACTATATCACTGATTTAAATAGAAAATTACCAGCAGCAACGGTTCACAGTATATATTTTCATAAAAACGAAATTCAAAAAAAAATAAACTTCCAACACCATGATGTTGATCATTTGATTGATGTCACTCCGCCTCCAATTAATTTTGATAAGGAAGATATATTTATTGCTGAAAAAGAGATGAGTCAACTTGGCTTGAAGAAGGATGATAAAATTGTAATGTTAATTGTTAGAGACTCAGGTTATTTGAGTCATGAATTTCCAAATAAAGATTGGTCATATAAAAAACAAGATGCAAATATAGAAAATTTTGAAGCAGCAATAAATGAAGCAATTAATAGAGGATATAAAGTAATAAGAGCTGGGATTTATCATAAAAATTTTTTACAAATTAAAAATCCAAACTACATTGATTTATTTAAAATAAATAAAAGAACAAGTTTATTGGAATTATATTTATTTTCTATTTGTTCATTTTGTCTTGGAACTTATAGCGGTGGATCAGTTGCTGCAAATTTTTTATTTAGAAAACCAACAATAATAACTAATCAAATACCTTTAGATGAAACTCGAACATATTCTAAAAATAACTTTGTAATATATAAGATTATTTATGACAAAATAAGAAAGAAAAAACTTAATTTAAGTGAAAATTTTGAATTAGCGAATAGCAAACTAGGACAAGAGGTGTTACATGCTGCGCCAGTTGAAAAAGGATATGCTGATAATAACTTTTTTGACTTATATCAAAAAAAAGATTTTGAGATAATTGAAAATTCATCATCTGAAATTTTATCAATTACAGAAGAAGTTATAGATTATTTAGAGAATAATTTTACTAAAATAAATTTATATGATAAAAAGTTTAAAAACATCTTTTTAACAAATTTAAAAAACTACCCTAATTCAAGACATAAACATGGAAAAGATATAAAGTGTAAAATTGGACATGATTTTTTAAACATGTATAAAGATTTAATTAATTAACTATGTATGATGTTTGTATAATTGGAAGTGGCATGATTGGATCATTAACATGCTTAGAAATATGTAAAAATTTTCCCAAAAAAAATATTGTTTTTTTTAATCCTGAATTAGATGGTTCAGCTTCAAAGGCAGCAGGTGCAATGTTAAACGTTTTTGGTGAAATTGATTACGGAGAACAATTTGATGATTATCAAAATAGAAAAATTGATATAGGTATCAATGCTCAAAATAGATGGAAGAAATTTTTTAAAGAAAACAAAAACTATAAAAAAGCAAAAACAGCAGACGATACAATAATTTATTGTAAAAAGAATTCAACAAACCTTGAAAATAAATGTTTTAAGGAAATTAAAAAATACGTTATTAAACATGAAAAAAATAAAAATTTTAATCTTAATAAATTAAAAAAATTAAAAAAAAACATTTTAGTTAAATCTGATTATGCTTTAATAAAAGATGAAGGTGCAATTGATACAAACCTTTTCTTTAAAATAATCAGTAATGAATTAGCAAATAAGAAGAATTTAAAGATAATTAATCATAAAGTAGAAAAAATTTTTTCAAAAAATGATTATTTAAAAATCAATTTTTTGAATAAAAGTATAACAACAAAAAAACTTGTTTTATCTGCTGGTGCATTTTCTAAAGATATTTTAGGAAATATAGGAAATAAAATACAAAATACTTTTTTTGGCATAGGATCGGCTTTAGAAATCAAAAGTAATAAAAAATCAAAACTATATAACGTGATTCCCAGTAGGACAGTTATAAGAACACCAAATCGTGGAAGTACTTGTGGCATACATATTGTACCAAGAAATGATAATATTATGTATTTAGGAGCTGGAAGTAACATTTCAAAAATACCAAATTATCAATCTAGAATTGGTACTGTAGATTATTTGCTTTCTTCATTAAAAAATGAAATTTCAAATGAATTGGATAAAGATTTGATGAAAAATGTTATTGGTTTTAGACCAATGTCTTTTGATGGAAAACCTTTAATTGGTTCTTTAAAAAATAATCCAAATATTTTTTATATAAGTGGCACTAAAAGAGATGGTCTTACATATGCTCCTATAATATCTGAAGTAGTTATAGGTTGGTTAGAAGGCAACAGAACTAAATTAGATAATTTTTTTTATGATTGGCATCCTGATAGAGAACCAATTTCATATGGTAATTTAGAATTTTCAATAGAAGCATATGTTCAGAATAAAATTGCAGGATTAATAGAGCATGATCTAGTAAAAATTAAACTTAGCAGATTAAGAAATCAATTATACGACGAAGCTTACAAAATGAATAAAAAAATTGTTAAAAGATTTAATCTTAAAGATAATTTTGGTATTCATCCAGAAATTTTAAATGTTATTTAAAGATTTAGAAATATCTTAAAATTAATGGATTATAGCTTCAATCTTTTAGTTTAATGAAAAATAATAACTTCAATAAAGGTATTGCATTAACAGCCCTAGGTTCCTTTTGGTGGGGTGTATTTGGGGTTATTTATTTTAAATATATTTCTTTTGTAGGTCACATCGAAGTAGTTTTACACAGATGTATTTGGACTGCTTTTTTTTTGATAATTACGACATCTTATTTCTCAAAATGGCAAACTTTTCTTAATACTATAAAGAATTTTAAATTATTAATTACTCTTTTTTTTTCAGGATTGTTAATTTTTATAAATTGGACTGTTTGGATTTATGCTGTTGCAAATAATCAAATTATTGACGCAAGTTTTGGGTATTTCATAATGCCAATTTTAAGTGTTTTATTGGGAAATATTTTTTTTAAAGAGTTTTTAAACACAAAAAGGAAAATTTCAATAATTTTAGTTTTAATTTCAATATCATTTTTACTTTTTGTAAGCTTTAAATCTATACCCTGGGTTGGTCTTGTAGTTGCGTTAAGTTGGGGCTTTTATAATCTATTAAGAAAAAAAATAAATGTAGATACAGATATTGGTCTTTTAATAGAGAGTCTTTTTATTTTACCATTTGTTCTAATTGCTTTTTATTTAATTATTCAAGAAGGATTAAATGATTTTAATTTTTCAAATCCTTCTTTAATGTTTTTACTATTATTAGCTGGTCCAATGACAGTAATTCCATTATTTTTGTATGTTAGGGGTGTTGAGTTGTGTGGTCTAGGTCCAACTGGCATGATATTCTACATAACGCCTACTTTTCAATTTATACTAGGATTTTTTTATTATAATGAGCCTTTTTCAATTACAAAGTTAATAAGTTTCATTTTAATCTGGATTGCTGTATTTATTTATTTAAAAGATTTATATGAAAATAATTAGATATTTTATAATTCTTTTTTTATTCTTCACCAATAGTGCTTTATGTGGAAATGATGATTCATTTAACAAGTGGTTAAAAAATTTTAAAATATATGCATTAAAAAATAATATTTCTGAAATAACTTTTAATAAAGTAATGTCAGATGTTATTTTTTTACCTAAGGTTATAAAGTACGATCGTTTCCAGCCTGAATTTTATGAAGATACAAAAACTTATATTACCAAAAGATCCTCCAATCAAAAAGTAAAGCAAGGAATTAAATTATATGAATTAAATAAAGGTTTCATAAATTCTATTGATATTAAATTTTCAGTTGAAAGAAGTTTACTACTAGCTTTAATGGGTATTGAAACAAACTTTGGAACTTATTTAGGTAAAATGGATATATTATCATCGCTTGCAACCTTAAGTTATGACAAAAGAAGATCAGAATTTTTCACAAAAGAACTAATTACCATTCTTCAACTAATAGAATCTAAAAAAATAGATCCTAATATCTTGTACGGATCTTGGGCTGGGGCTTTTGGTAATTTTCAATTTATGCCCTCTACTATAGAGAAATACGCTCTAGATTTTGATAAAAATAATATTATAGAACTTAAATCAACAAAAGACTCATTCGCATCAGCAGCTAATTACATCAACAAAATTGGATGGGAAAAAGATCAACCATGTTTTGTAAAAGTTAATTTAACTGAAGATGTACCAAAGGAATTATTAAATACTTCTGCTAAAAAATTACATAATAAAAAAAAGTTTAAGATCTTAAAAAAGTATATAAAGAATAAAGGTAACAACATTGTGGATGAAAATTTAATTGCTGCCATCATAACACCAGATATAGATATTATACCAGATGCTGAGAACTTAGAGCCGGCTTATATAGTCTTTGAGAATTATGAAAAAATACTTCAATGGAATAGATCTTTAAGGTTTGGTCTCGCCGTATGTACATTAAAAGATAAGTTTGAAAATGTTTTATAAAAATATTTTATTTTTAACTATTTTTTTATTTTTAACAAATTGTACAACAGGGACTTTAATCAAAAATAAAGCAAATACTGTTATGGTTAATGCATACACAAATAAAGGTTTTGCATTAGTTTATAGCGAAAGACTTTATAAACAAAAAATAGTTAACAAAAAGATTCCTGAGCGTAGCTTGATTATATTTCAAAAAAATTTGAAAACTAATACATTGGTTAAAATTACTAATATTTTAAATAATAAATCTGTAATAGGAAAGGTTAGAAAAAATTCTAAATACCCTTCTTTTAATAATTCTGTACTATCAATGAGGATAGCAGAAGAGTTAGATTTAAATATCAACCAACCGTATGTTGAAATTTTGGAAATACTTGAAAATTCTATTTTTGTATCTCAAAAATCAAAAACATATGATGAAGAAAAAAATGTTGCTGTTAAAGCACCAGTTGATAGCATCAGTATTAATGATTTGAACGAGATTAAAAAAAATAATGAAAAAAATTCTAATATAAAATTTTCTTATATAGTAAAGATTGCTGATTTTTACTTTAATGATACAGCTTTAATAATGGTGAATAGAATCAAGACTGAGAGTTCGATAAAAAATACTAAAATTAAAAAAGTTTCTGATAATAAATATAGAGTATATTTAGGTCCTTTTAATAACATTAATTCTCTACAAAAATCATATAATGATATAAGCATACTTGAGTTTGAAAATATTGAAATTATAAAAAATGATTAAAACAAAATTTTTAATAATACTAATAACTATAATATTAACTTTTAACTCAAATGCTGCATTTGATATAAAAGCAAGAACTGCAATATTGCAAGATTACCTATCAGGTGAAATATTATATGAGAAGGATCCAGATAAATCCATATACCCAGCTTCAATGACAAAAATTATGACTGCTATTCTTGCTTTTGATTTAATAAGAAGTGGCGATCTAAATCTAAATGATAAATTTATAGTTTCTGAAAATGCTTGGAGATTATCATCAGCTGGCTATTCTTCGATGTTTATAATGGTAGGTGATGAAGTAAGTGTAGAAAATTTACTTAAAGGAATAATAATTGCCTCAGGTAATGATGCATGTGTTGCTTTAGCAGAAGGCATAGCTGGAACAGAAGATGAATTTGCAATTATGATGACATCCAAGGCTAAAGAATTGGGCATGGAGAATACAAATTTTGCCAACTCATCAGGTATAAATAATACTGAAAATGTATCTACTGTTAGAGATATTATGATCATGTCTAAATATCTTATTAAAGAATTTCCTTATGAATATGAATATTTTTCAGAAAAAGAATTTACTTGGGATAGAACTGGTGGTGACCCAATTACTCAAGGTAATAGAAATCCACTTCTATACAAAAACCTTGGTGCAGATGGAATTAAAACTGGATATTTAGCAGTTGAAAAATATTCTTTAGCTTCTTCAGTCTATAGAAATGGCAGAAGATTAATTGCTGTTGGAAGTGGATTTAATACAAAAAATGATAGATCTAGAGAAAGCTCTAAACTTTTAACTTGGGGGTTAACAAGTTTTGATTTAATCGAAATTGCGAAAATAAATATTCCAATAGAAAATGTTGATGTTTGGCTAGGAAAAAAAAATACAGTTGGCGCTTATGTAAAAACAGATATCTATAAAACAATTCCAAAATCACGTAAAAAATATTTAAAAGTATCAATGACTTATAATGGCCCCATACCGGCACCTATTAAAAAAGATGATATCATTGGTAAACTTAAGATTACTTATAAAAACGAACTTATAGAAGAGTACGATTTATTTGCTTTTGAAGATGTTAAAAAAATAAATATATTTTCTAGAATGATAAAATCAATTAATTTTTTGATTTGGGGTGATGTCTAAAAAACCAATTATAGTATTTGAAGGTATTGAGGGAACTGGCAAATCTTATCATATAAAGAATGTTGCAAAATATTTAAAAAAAAACAAAAAAAAATTTATTCAAATTAGAGAACCCGGTGGAAATAAAAACTCTGAGAAAATCAGAAAACTCATACTAAATAATAAATCCACATTTAATAAATATACAGATTTATTACTATATTTGTCTGCAAGAAGTGAAAATATAGAATTAATAAAAAAAAATATTGGTAAAAAAATTATATTAATTGATAGATTTTCAGATTCCACAGTTGCCTACCAACATTATGGTATGGGTGTGAATCTTAATTTGATTAAAAATATTAATGACTTTTTATTAAAGGGTATAAATATAGATTTCACATTTTTAAACATTGTTAATCAAAATAATATGAAAAAAAGATTAATAAAAAGAAAGAATTTGAATAGATATGATAAATTCAATAATAATTTTTATGACAAAGTCCAAAAAGGGTTCATAAAAATTTTTAAAAAAAATCCTAAAAAATATATGAAAATTAATTCCAATCTAGATATTTATCATAATGAAAAGATTATATTAAATAAAATTAATGATTTAATTTAAATATGACATTAAAGCCCTCACAAAATACTCAGTTATATGGAATGAATCATTTTTTTAATGAAATAACTAATCTTTATATAGAAAAAAAAATGCCAACTAAAATTTTATTGTCAGGAAAAAAAGGGTTGGGTAAATCGACGTTGGCTTATCATATAATAAATTTCATTTTATCAAATAATGAAGAGTTTAAATACGACACTACCAAATATACTATAGATAAAAACAATAGATCCTTTAAATTATTACAAAACAACTCACATCCAAATTTTTATCTAATTGACTTATTTTATGATAAAAAAAATATTGATGTAGCACAAATTCGTGAAATGATAGCATATACCAATAAGACTTCGTTTAATAATAAGACAAGATTTATATTAATTGATAATATTGAATATCTTAATAAAAATTCTGTTAATGCTTTGCTTAAAATTATTGAAGAACCTAATGAAAATCTATTTTTTATTTTAATTAATAATAATGAAAAAAAAATTTTACCTACATTAAAATCAAGATGTTTATCATTTAAGATTAATTTTACATTTAATGAATCTATAAATATTTCAAATCAAATATTAGGAGAAAATATATTTGATTTAATTAACCATGATTTAATCAATTACTATAATACACCTGGTGAAATTATTAATTTAATCAATTTTTCGAATGAACAAAATATAAATCTAAATGATTATACGTTAATAAATTTTTTACATTTATTGATAGATAATGGCTATTACAAAAAAAATAAGCCTGTAAAAATCTTATTAATTAACTTTATTGAATTATTTTTTTTAAAAGAGTACAAGTTAAGTAGAACACAAAAATCTTTATTAAATTTCTATCATAATTTTATTAGTAAAATCTATAATACAGAAAAATTTAACCTTGATGAAGAAAGCTTGTTTTTAGAATTTAAATCAAAGTTATTAAATGGATAAAAACTACTACATAACTACACCAATTTACTATCCCTCGGCAAAGCCTCATATGGGGCATGCTTACTCAAGTATAATTGCTGATTTTTTTGCACGTTTTAAACGTATAGATGGTTTCGATGTCTATTTTTTAACAGGTACTGATGAGCATGGTTTAAAAATTCAACGAGCTGCTGAAAGTAAAAATATAGAACCTCTTAAATTTTGTGATCAAATTAGTCAAACTTTTAGGGACCTTTCAAAAACATTAAATTTGTCAAATACAGACTTTATTAGGACAACAGAAAAAAGACATAAAGAAACAGTCCAGCATTTATGGTCAGAACTTGAAAAAAACGATGACATTTATCTATCAAAATATTCTGGTTGGTACTCAGTTTCTGATGAGGCTTTTTATAATGAAGATGAAATAATTGAAAAAGATGATATCAAAATAGCTATAACTTCTGGTTCTCTAGTTGAGTGGATTGAGGAAGAGTCTTATTTTTTTAGACTATCTAAATGGCAGGATAAACTTCTTGATTATTATAAAAAAAACCCTGATTTTATTTCACCAAAATCTCGTAAAAATGAAGTTATTAGTTTTGTCAAAAGTGGTCTAAAGGATCTTTCCATAAGTCGAAAAACTTTTTCGTGGGGTGTTAAGGTACCGGGTAATCCTGATCATGTTATATATGTTTGGTTAGATGCTCTTACAAATTACATTAGTGCACTTAATTATCCAGACACTAACGACTTATTATATAAAAAATTTTGGCCTGCATCTATTCATCTAATAGGCAAAGATATTTTAAGATTTCATGCTGTCTACTGGCCTGCTTTCTTAATGGCTGCTAAAATTCCATTACCAGAAAAAGTTTATGGACATGGTTGGATTTTATCAGGGGAAGAGAAAATGTCTAAATCTAAAGGTAACATTTTAGATCCTATAGATATAATTAACACATATGGACTTGATCCATTGCGATACTATTTAATTAAAGAAGTTTCATTTGGCAATGATGGAAACATATCACAAGATAAACTAGAAGATTGTATTAATAGTGATTTAGCAAATAACTATGGCAATTTATGCCAAAGAGTTACTGCTTTTGCTGAAAAAAATTGTTCTTCAAAGGTTCCTGAGATCAAAAATTTTCACGATGATGACCTTATAATGTTGAACAAATTTACAGAAAATATCGAAACTATAAGACATGAAATTGATAATCAAAATATAAATTTTTATATAAGTTTTATTGTCAGTGCCTTATTCGAGGCTAATAAGTATTTTAATGATCAAGAGCCTTGGAAAAAAAAAGATGATAAAGATAGATTAAATACAATAGTTTACACGTCTTTGGAAATTATTAGAAAAATTTCATTTATGCTTTATCCAATAATTCCTGATTCTATTAATAAAGCTCTAAAAATATTTAATCTAAATTCTGATGATATAAATTTTGAGACTATAGCTTCTCACAACTATTTAAAGGCTGGAAATGATATTAATAAAATAGATATTTTATTTAAAAAGATAGAAAAAAAAGATGATTGATTCCCATTGTCATTTAGACCACGAACCTTTACTTAATAATTTAACTAATATTATAAGTAGATCGAAAGAAATCGGCATTACAAAACTTTTAACTATATGCACAACGATAGATAGCTTTGAAAAAATTAAAGTGATAATAAAAAAAGATCAAATGATTTATGGCACTTATGGAATTCACCCACATGAAACTGAAAATAACGTAGTTGATAGACAAACAATAATTAAACATGTAAATCAAAATGATAAAATAATCGGCATTGGTGAAACAGGCTTAGATTTTTTCTATAATCATAGTGATAAAGATAAACAAATAAATAGCTTTAAAGCTCATATTGAAGCCTCTATAGAACTAAGTAAACCTATCATCATTCATTCAAGGAATGCCGAAACTGAAACCTTTGAGATACTTAATTCATACAAAAATAATGATTTAAAAATTTTAATGCACTGTTTCACTGGCACTTTAGAATTTTCAAAAAAATTACAAACTTTAAATGCTTTTTTTTCAGCCAGTGGAATAATTACTTTTAAAAATAGTATTGACATTCAAAATACCTTCAAAACTATTCCCCTAGAAAAACTTTTGATTGAAACAGATAGTCCATTTTTGGCCCCTATACCCATGAGGGGAAAAAAAAATGAACCAAGTTTTATTAAATACACACTTGAAAAATTATCTATGGTTAAAGAAACTACTATAGAAAAGATGTCAAAAATAACTACTGACAACTTTAATAGACTCTTTACCCAATAATATAATAATGACTGTTAAATTTATTATATTAGGTAGTGGAAGTTCAATGGGCGTCCCTAGGGCAGATGGTTTTTTTGGTAATTGTGATTTAAATAATAAAAAAAATTTTAGAACTAGATGTTCGGCATTAATCAAATTTAATAATAAGAATATTTTAATAGACACATCTCCAGATTTAAGATCTCAACTATTAAAAAATAAGATTAAATCTATTGATAAAGTTTTTTATACACATTTACATGCAGATCAAACTCATGGAATTAATGATTTACGTCCATTTTTTTTAATGAATAAAAAACAGATCCCAGTTTTTGCTGATAATAAAACTTTGAAATATTTAAATTCAACATTCAAATATTGTTTTAAATCATCATACGGCTACCCTTCAACTTTAAAATTAAATAGTCTAAAAAATAAACATATATTTAAAAATCAAAGAAAAAAAATTTTAATAGAATCGATACCAACAGAGCATGGAAAAATTGAAAGTATTTGTTATCTAATCAATAAAAGATTAGCTTATGCTAGCGACACTAGTTTGTTTTATAAAAAAGATTATAAAAGATTAACAAATCTAGATTATTTGGTTGTTGACTGTTTATGGTATAGAAATCACTTAGCTCATTTTAATTTAGATCAAGTTTTAAATTTAGTTAAATCACTTACACCAAAGAAGACTATTTTAACAAATATGCATACTGATCTTGATTACAATAAGCTTAAAAAAAAATTACCAAAAAATATTATCCCTGGGTACGATGGGATGACTATTAATTTACAAAACTAATTCTATTTGTCCTGTAATTTTATCAGATAATGGAGTTATAAAAGAATTGAACGTATCTTGGATTTTTCCTTCTTTATTAATCAAAATTTTATGAAAGTTCCATTTAGGAACTGTTGAATTACCATAATTTTCTTTTGCCCACTTGTAAATGGTATGAGCATTTTTTCCTTTTACATCAACTTTATTTGTAATTGGAAACGTTATATTAAAATTAGTTTCACAAAAATCTTTTATTTCTTTATTTGACCCTGTTTCTTGGCCACCAAATTGGTTGGAAGGTACGCCGATGACGATAAAATTTTTTTTTCTATATTTTTGATAAAGTGTTTGAAGACCCGTATATTGTTTTGTGAAGCCACAATTGCTAGCAACATTAACTAAAAGAATTGTTTTTCCTTTAAACTTACTTAAATTAATAGTTTCATTATTTATGTCTTTAATACTTAGATCAAAAAATAACTCTTCATATTTGGCTTCAACTTTTTCAAAGAAAGAAAACATAATTAAACTTGTTAGAATTAATAAATAGTTTTTATAAAGCATAAATTATTTTTTTGTTGAAAATATTAATATAAAATAACCAAATAATGTTGACAATAAAGATCCAGCTAAAACACCAATTTTTACTCCATCAATATATTGAATGTTTTCAGCAAATGCTAAATTCCCAACAAATAAGCTCATTGTAAAACCGATACCAGTTAATACTGATACACCATACAAACTTAACCAGCTAGAGTTGTCAGGCATTTCAGCTACGCCAAATTTAACTGCAAAAAAAGAAAAGAGCATAACACCAACCTGCTTACCAACAAACAAACCTAGTAAAATTCCAAGTGGAACTGGTTGTAATAATGATAATAAAGACAGGCCATCTAAAGAAACGCCTGCATTGGCAAATGCAAATATGGGCATTATCATAAAAGCAACGTAGGGACTTATTGCATGCTCTATTTTAATTAATAGAGAAAAATCTTTATCTTTATTTCTATGAGGTATTGTTGAGGCTAAAAGTACGCCAGCGATGGTTGCATGTATACCTGACTTGTATGTAAAGAACCACATAAAAGTGCCAATTATTAAATAAGGTACAAATTTTTTAACTCCAAATTTATTTAAAACAAGTAAAAATATATATGAAATTAAAATTAAGCTTAAATAAGTTATACTTAAATCTCCTGAATAGAAAAAAGCAATAATAAGAATTGCACCGAGATCATCAATTATTGCAAGTGCTGTTAAAAAAATTTTTAATGAAATGGGAACTCTTGAACCTAGCAGTGATAAAATTCCAAGTGAAAAAGCAATATCAGTAGCTGATGGAATAGCCCAGCCATTTAACGTTTCAGTGTTTCCAAAATTTATCGCCACATAAACAAGAGCAGGGATCACCATGCCACCCACAGCGCCAATAATTGGTAATAATGCTTTTTTTAAATTAGACAACTCACCTTGAATAAATTCTCTTTTAATTTCTAATGTCACAAAGAAAAAAAATATCGCCATTAATAGGTCATTAATCCAGTGATGTACTGAAAGTTTTAAACCAAAATTATTAATACCAATAAACAAATATTGTTCTAGCGTACCAAAATACAATTCACTAAAATTTGAGTTACTTATTACTAATGCTATAATAGCTGCTATTAGTAATACTAAGCCACTTGCTGATTCTAATTTAAAGAACGACTTAAAAGGTTTTGATAAAGTATTAATCATAAAATTAAATTAAATCACTGAAAAATAACACAATATCATTAATAGTTTCGTACAAGTTATAAAGTAGAAACTCAATGTTTGGGATAACACTACTAATAGGCTTCTGAAAGGTATCTGCAACAATAATTATAGCTATAAGCGAAGTTATAAAAATAATTGTTAAAGCTAATATATTATAATTTTTTTTAATTTTAGGTATTTCAGTCTTAATGTATTTATCTACTTTTTTTTCATTTTTATCTTTAATTGAAATTTTATCTGATACAGAATTATTTTTAGTTACTGTATCCAAAAGCTCTATAGTTTTAGGACTTTCAGTTTCTAGGGGTTTTACCTCTTCTTTAAACGTTTCTAGTTTTTCAGTAGGTATATTGATTTTAACTGATTTAATAGGTTCATTTATAATTTCTTTTTTAAAGAACCATTTATGATTACAGGCATTACACTGGAGCAATCTTCCTTTCTCAGGTATGACGCTTGATTCAATATCGAATTTTTTATTACAGTTATTGCAAGTAATAATCATTATTATTATATACCTGATTCTCCTCAAAAAGACTTATTATTGATGTTCTTTATTCTTTGAAATTATCAATATGTAATGTATTAGTACCTCAATCGGGGCGTAGCGCAGCCTGGTAGCGCATCTGGTTTGGGACCAGAGGGTCGCAGGTT